>Ga0315905_10006310_pt1 | contig 12048 bp, 11 predicted proteins | sample LakEriMetagenome_5_FD_203522 | JGI IMG/M metagenome (GOLD analysis project Ga0315905, IMG submission 203522) | Freshwater fungal communities from buoy surface, Lake Erie, Ohio, United States - Buoy 4 MA121 | ecosystem: Environmental > Aquatic > Freshwater > Lake | place: USA: Lake Erie, Ohio...
CGCGGGGGGAGTGATCTCCTCGGACTTGAAAAGCAGTTCGGCCACCGGCTCTGCATGCATCAGCGGCGGTGCGACGGCTTTTTTCACCGGCACCTCACGTCTAGGCGCGGGGGCTGCCTCGGCACGCGGCTGGAGCATTTCAGACGGCGGCGCAGCAGTGGCGTGCGCATTGAGCTGACTCAGACCGAGGGAGCTAATGAGCGTGATGGCAATCGCATCTCCAAGCTTCGCATCGACCCCGAGACCGAACAGGATGTGCGTTTGGTCGGGCACATGACGGCCAAGCTGCTTCATGACGCCCTCGACCTCGACCAGTGTGAGCGACTCTCCGCCGGCAATGTGAACGAGCAGCGTCCTGGTCTGATGCAGGAGGCGTCCTTGGTCGATGAGCGGACTCTTGAGCGCCTTTTTGAGCGCTTCGGTGCCACGGTTTTGACCCCGGGCCTCGCCAAAGCCGAACACGCAGCGGCCATTGGTGGCAGCCAGCGCGGTGGTAAGATCATCCAGGCCGAGTTTCACCAGCCCTGGCGTGGAGGTGATGGTGGAAACCGCACGGAGGCTCTGGGCGATGAGCTGATCCGCCTGATTGAAGGCTTTCTGGATGCCATCCTTCGGCAGGATGAGTTCTCCCATGCGATTGTTTTCAAAAAGCACGAGCGCGTCGGCGCGTTTTTGCAGCAGTTCGAGTGCTTCCTCCGCCTGAGCAAGCCGGCGGCGGCCTTCAAAGCTGAAGGGCATGGTGGCAACGACCAAAACAAGCGCCCCGGTGCCTTTGGCGATTTCAGCGATGACTGGAGCCGCACCACTGCCGGTGCCGCCGCCCAGACCGGCGCTGATGAAGATGATGTCGTGATTTTCGACCGACTGGCGGATCTGCTCACGGGAGAACAGAGCGGCTTCGCGCCCAAGATCAGGATCCCCCCCCGCGCCGATGCCTTTCATCAGCTCCGCGCCGAGCTGGATCTTCACCGGGGCCATGGAGTGGCCTAGCACACGCACATCGGTGTGAGCGCAGATGAGCGTGGCCTCGACGATGCGGTCGAGCGTGATGCGATCGACGACATTGGAGCCGGCACCGCCGATGCCAACGATGCAGATGCGAGGCCCGGTTTTACTGGCGCCTTCGCTGGACTGGGAACGGTCGTATTCTACCATAATCGTGGGTGGTTGAGGATGGGCTGGCTGGTGATTAAAGAGTGACGGAGGATAGAAGCTCCTGCATGCGCCTACCGAGGCGCTTCAAGGGCGAGAGGAAAGGCTTTTCGCTGTCGAGGATCTGCGCGTAGCGGATGAGGCCGATGGGCGCGGAATACTGCGGGTTCTCGAAGGTGGCGGTGATGCCGCTCACGGGAGCGGAGCCAGCGCGTGTAACCTTGATGCCAAACACCTCACGCGCCACGGCGTCAACGCCTTTCATGAGGCTCACGCCACCGGTGAGGTAAATGCCCGCGCCGAGGCGGCCGAGATGCTCCTCCACGCGCACGCGCACCTGAATGAGAATTTCCTTGGTGCGCAGATTCATGACCTCGTTCAGGAAAGCACGCTCGACCTCGCCGAGGACCAAACCCGTATCGTCCTCGATGCTGAGCATCTCGCCCTCTGGCACTTCATCGTATAAAACACTGCCTTCCTCGACCTTCAGCCGCTCAGCGCGGCCGTTCGGGATTTGCAGGGCCATCGCCACGTCGTTCGTGATGTGATCGCCGCCCAGCGGCACACACCCGGAGGCGGTGATCATGCCGTCTTCATACAAAACGTAGTCGCAAGTGCCGGCACCGAAGTCGATCATGAGTGCGCCTTGCATTTTCGCCTCACGCGTCAGCACGACCTGGGCAGCGGCGACCGGATTGAACACCACATCTTCGACTTCGAGAGGAATCTCACGCACGCAGCGGATGGCGTTCTGCACACGGCCACGGATGCCGTGGATGATGTGATAGTCTGCCTCCAGCACGCGTCCCTCGCGCCCGATCGGCTGCCGCACGGCCTCGACACCGTCAACGATGTACTGACGTGTCACGCTGTGCAGGAAGACGTTGGACTGCGGGATGGAGACGCTGCGGGCGATCTCCTTTGCCTCCTCGACATCGTCCTCGGTGATCTCGGTTTGATCGTCCGGCAGGCGGTGGCGGCCACGATTGTTCAGGCTTTCAATGTGCGCACCCGTCACACCGAGAAAGACATTGCGGATCATCACGTCACTGCGGTCCTCAGCGCGCACGAGCGCGTCATTCACGCAGGTCTGCACCTTTTCAAAATCGACGATCTCACCTTTGCGCACACCGCGTGAGGGCGCCTGGCCCACGCCGAGAATTTTGATGGCTCCGTCACGCTTCGCCTCGCCGACGACGACACAGATTTTGTGCGTTCCGATTTCGAGTCCTGCGTAGATGGTACTTTTGGCCATGGAGAGAATCAGCGTGCGGTTGGGGTGGAGGCGGCGGCGGTGTCCGCCAGATTCAGCCCGGTGACGTCCGGTGGCTCGTGAAAGGTGGCGGGCGTGTTCACCCGTGCGAGGAGGTTCAAAGTGGCCACGCGCCAGTTCCGCGCCTGCGCCTCGTGGGTGAAACGGTCAAAGCGGGCGAGCTGCGGCTCCAGATCGTCCACACCAAAGGTGATTTTGACCTCGCCGACACAATGAGCGACGAGCGACCACGCATTCGGGATCTCGATGCGTTCCAGCTTGGCGCGGCCATCTTCGTCACGCTTTTGCAGCTCCCGCATCAGGCGCAGCGCCGCGTGGACCTGCAAATCCGGCACCACCTTGCCGGGAACGGCCTCGCTGAGTTCAGAAAACTGAATGCGTGGCATGGCGAGGCATTGCTTCGTGATCACCTCGCACGGCACTGGCGCGCCCTCAGCGTCCATCAGACAGCCCTTGCCGCTCAGCGGCTCCATCAGCTTCCATTTCGCGCACTCGATCCAGGCCACTGGCAGTCTTTGCACGACATCCAGCCTCAGCTTGCCGTGGTAGTCACGGTGGATCACGGCGGACTTCACCTGTGGCAGGCGTTCGATCTTGGCCCGCACCTCGCGCAGGTTCATGGTGAGCAGGTTCGTGGCGGTGGTCAGGCCGGTGGCGGCGACGATCTGCTCGCGCGTGAGTGTGCCCTCCGTGTTCACCTCCACCGCCTTGAGCAGGAATTGGGCGTTCTTTTCCAGCGCCTCATGCCAGGTCACCCAGCCAAGGCCGAAGATGATCATCGCAGCGATCATCCACATGGCGGTGCGGAAGCCTCGGCGGCGGCGCTCCTCCGCCTCATGCTCACGGATCACCGGGGACTCCGGCTCGTAGTCAATGACATGTGTGTCCGGTTCCGGGCGCTTCTTGGGAGAGCGCTTGGCAGCCTTTTTGGGACCTTTTTTCGCGGCGGACATGGCAGGCGGAAACAGCAACCAGCGGCACAGGCTGGCAAATCGCGGTATTTAATGGGCCTTAAATAATGGATTGCCAGTCCGATTGCCATAATTATTCGCGGAAAATGACCGAGGCTATATTCACAGCCTGGGCGCTTATTCACATTCTTGAACCGTGTTCACCGCTTCCTTATCGCCCAGCTACTCCAGCCTCGCATGCGTTGGCCCTGGTTCTGAGCCCACAAGATTGCGGTAAAACAAGAGAGCGAGACGCTGACTCCACATCAGACGGCCTTGCCGGCGCTCATGTAGCGCAGCAGCTTCGCCAGCGTGGTGCGCATGTCTTTGCGATCCACGATCATGTCCACCAAGCCGTGCTGCATCATGAACTCGGCCGTTTGGAAACCGGGTGGCAGGTCGGCGTGGGTCGTTTCCTTCACCACACGTGGACCAGCGAAACCGATCATGCACTTGGGCTCGGCGATGATGATGTCTCCCAGCGTGGCGAAACTGGCCGTCACACCGCCAGTGGTCGGATGCGTGAGAATGGAAATGTAAGGCAGGCGCGCCTCGGCGTGCCGGGCCAGCGCCCCGCTCGTCTTGGCCATCTGCATGAGGCTCAGGATGCCCTCATGCATGCGGGCACCGCCGGAGGCGGAGAACACGAGGACCGGCTTGCGCTCGGCAGTGGCGGCTTCGATGGCACGGGTGATTTTTTCTCCCACCACACTGCCCATGCTGGCACCGAGGAAGCGGAAATCCATGATGGCCAGCAAGACCGGCACGCCTTCGATCAGTGCCCGCCCTGTGACGACAGCTTCGGTCAGCCCGGTTTTCTGCTGGTAGGCCTTCACCTTGTCCAGGTAGCCTTTGAAGCCGAGGGCGTTCACCGAGTCGAGCACCTTGTCCATCTCGACGAAGCTGCCCTCGTCCACCATGCTGGAAATGCGCTCACCGGAGCTGATGGTGAAATGGTAGCCGCAGCTCGTGCAAACGCGGAGGTTCTTGCTCAATGCATCCTCGAAAAGACTCTCATTGCACGAGGGGCACTTCGTCCAGAGGCCCTCCGGCATGTCGCGTTTCTTTTCGCCAAGTTCGTCAACGGTGCGTTTTTTGAAAAATCCCATGGTAGGTCAATCGGTGTGGGCGTCTTGCGATGGCGGACCTGATGGGGCGTCTCCCCGAGTGGCATGTCGCAGGAGGTGTCGGGTAGGATCAGATCCACCCGGCGTTCGCACTGTCAGGCCCGGCCAGAGCCGGACGCGGTGCCGATCCTAGCCGCGTGCTGCGGTGATGACCACCACTTTTTCTGCCCCACCCTCCCGCCGCAGCACCCGGGCGCACTCGCTCGTCGTCGCGCCCGTGGTGAAAACATCGTCCACCAGCAGGATGCGGCGGCCTTGGAGCGCGGTTTTGGCCTGCCAGGGCCGTGGTTGACGCAGGGCAAAGGCCCCACGCAGGTTACGCAGCCGCTCATCGCGGTCCAGGCTCGCCTGCGTGTCGGTCTCGCGGATGCGAGCCAGGACGTTCGCCGCCGGGATGCCCGTCCACTGCGCCAGCCGTTGGCAGAGCTCCCAGCTTTGATTGAACTCTCGGTCCAGCTCCCGGCTGCGATGCAGCGGCACTGGCACCAGCAGCCAATCCGCCAGATTTTCCCCGGCCAGACGGGGTTCCTCCAACGTCCGCAGCATCAGCGCCGCCAAAGCGCCGCGCAGTTGCAGGCGGCGGTCATACTTGAACTGATGCACCAGCTCCCGCACCGCGCCCTGCGCTCGGCAGGCCGCCACGGCAAACTCGAACTCCAGCTTGCGCCCGCTGCAGTTCATGCAGCGGAACTCATGCGTGAATGACCCGTCATACATCTCCCCACACACCCGGCAGTAAGGCGGCTCCACCCGCGGCAGTTCATCCGCGCAAACTTGGCAAAACCACGCCCTCTCACCGCTGCGCGGAGCCCCCTGCCCCAGCGGCACCTGGCACCCGCCGCACAATCGCGGGTAGATCAGGTCCACCAATGCCTCCAGGGCCGGGGCCATCACCCGGCGCAGCACGGAAGGAGCAGATGGACCCGGATAAGCCATAGGGAAAGATTACCTCAATGCTGATGCGCCGATGAATAACTCACGAGATGGAGCGTGGCACACATGGCTCGAATTCAGTTTGCGGACGGCGGTTTGTGCCATGAGAAGGTGATCATGGGACAAGACGAAATCGAGCGCAACATGGGCGTGCAGCCTCTGGACGGGATCATGACCGAGCATGAGGTGACCAATCATGCCCTGGTGACCGCCAGCACCGAGCCGATGACCCACAAGGCCGTGCAGCGCGCCCGCAAAGGCCGCCGCCTGACCAAGCACATGAAACAGCGCATGGCCGACGCCCTCTCCCTGCTCATGAAACAACAGGGCAAGGAGATCGAACGCCCGTGGGTGGTGAAGGATTTGTTCACCTATTGAGTTGGTAAAATAATGACGGGTAAAATGATCAGAACATCATTTTACCCGTCATCATTTTACCTCTGGCCTACGGAACCTGTAGCCAAGTGGCAAATCGGATAGCCACAGGTGCATCCCACGGCTTGCCGTCGCGTTTTCAGCACGCTAGCATCCGCGCACCATGTCCGACGCCATCTCCAACCGCCGTTTCGTCAGCGCCGCTGAAAAAGTCGATTTTCAGTCCCCGTGGACGCTCGAAGAGTGGCTCTGCCGCAGCGACATCGTCAACAACGAGCACCTCATGATGGTGCGCGCGAACATGGAGCCGGGCCGCAGCCATCCCTTCCACTCGCACCCGACCCGGGAGGAGATGATCTACATCATCTCCGGCAAGGCTGAGCAGTGGGTCGGCCAACAGAAGAAAATCCTCGGTCCGGGCGACATGGCCTTCATCCCGATGGGCGAAATCCACGGCACCTGGAACGTGGGAGATGAGATGCTCGTCTTCCTCGCGATTCTTTCCCCCGCAAAGGCGGATGAGCCGGGCCTCGTCGATCACAGCGAGGAAGAGCCGTGGAAGTCGCTGCGCTCCGCTTAGCAGCCTCCCGGCGAGCGAAGAGCGAAGAGCGAAGAGCGAAGAGCGAAGAGCGAAGTAAGAAGTGTCGCCGACGGCAGCACAACCTCTAACCTCCACGGACCCGGCGGCCAAAAGTCGCCCTACGCCATCGCTATTCCCGCAGCTCCCTGCGCAGATCCGTCATCCCATCTCGCAGCGCGAACAACTCAGCGCGGAACTCGGCGAGCAAATCCAGCCGACCCTGCCAAGCCGGCGATTCCACCAGCTCATTGAGCGCGGAGAGCGCCTCGTTGGCCCAGTTCAGGCAGCGGCGCAGGATGGCGAGCGTGTAGCCTTTGTTCCAGGAACCAGGAAAGCCGCGCATGCCGAGCGCCCCGGCCAGCTTGCCGCTGATGTTCATCGTGTTGCGGATGAAACGATCCAGCGCCGTGTCCCCATCGCGGGTCTCAGCGTTTTCTGAGCGCTCGTCATCCAGCTCGGTCATTAGGCGGATGACGAGATCATGCGCCCGCTTTTGCAACGGATGCTGCTCCTTGGACTCCTCTTCTAGAAGCCACTGGTCGAAGCCCTCCTCTTCAAACTCTTGCGGTTCGCTCGCATCAGGTCCGCCTTTCCAAGCCTCGCCATCGTCAGCCACCTCGGATTCACCCACGCCACCGCCGAGCCTGTGGTCCCAGCCCATCACGAAGGACACACGGTCATCGTCCAGACCGTCCATGCCGTATTTTTCCAGTGCCTCCATGTGCGCGTCGCTCAGGCGATCGGACTGTTTGAGAGACGCCTCCCAGGACTCTTCACTGTCGTCAAAATCCTCGTCATCATCGTCATTCTTCGGCTCGGGACGTTGAATGATGCCCGCCAGCCAGCCGCGCATCCTGTGCAGGTTGGTCATCTTCTGCGCCTCCTCGGCGGCCGCGTCCATCTCCCACAGCCATCCAGAGACGCTGATCTCAAAGTCGGTGCTCTCAATGAACACGCGTCCGTTTTCCTCGGAGAACCACTCCACATAAAGCGAGTTTCGCCATTCTGAAGCGGCCTCTGTTTCATCATCTTCTTCGAACAGGCCCTCCAGATCCTCGTTCTCCCCTTCGATCTTCACCTTCTGCGAGGCAGTGATGTCGCCGACGTAGCCCTTCTGCTTCGGGTGCAACGCGGCGGCAGCCGCCTGCGCTTCCGGCCGCGGATGGGTGAAGGTGATCCGGCTGCCCGCGACATCGCGCCAGGCATCACCACGCAGGTCGAGCACGATCGGTTCCGCCTGACCAACGAGCCAGAGCATCACCCGCACGTTTCCACGCGTGGTGTTGTCGATTTCGCCTCGGATGACGGCAGTGTCCAGACGCAGGGCCATGCGCACCATCAGAGCGTGGGCGGTGCGGGGGTGTCAAGAACAGCGGCAAAGGAATGCGGCGCCACCGGCCCGGTGAAGTGCGTTCCCCGGCTTGACTCGCCCTTCTGGCTCGCTTGAGATTGCCCGCTCGCGTCATGGAACTGATCTCGATTGTAGAAGCCCTTCTTTTTGCCACCCAGGAGCCCCTGGGTGTGTCGCAGATGTGCGCCGCCGTCAAAGACACGGCCAAGGACATCGTGGAGTCGGCCAGCGAGGACGTCGTGATCCCTGAGTGGGTGGCCCCGCTGGCGGCCACGACCGAAGAGCAGGTGCGCGCGATCCTGGACGAGCTGATCGCCCGCTATGAGGCCGAGAAACACTCCTTCACCCTCGTCGAGCGTGCCAACGGCTGGCGTATCGCCGCCCGTGGTCAGTATGCCGAATGGTGTCGTGCGCTTTACCCCGGCAAGAAGGTGCAGCGCCTCAGCCAGCCCGCGCTCGAAACACTCGCCATCGTGGCCTACCGCCAGCCGATCACCAAAGCCGGCATCGAGGCCGTGCGCGGCGTTTCGGTGGATGCGATGGTGCAGCAGCTCATCGACCGCGGCTTGATGAAAATCGAAGGCCGCGCCGATCTTCCCGGCCGCCCGCTGCTCTACGGCACCACCGAGGCCTTCCTGGATCACTTCGGCGTGCGCAGCCTCGACGACATGCCCAACGCCTCCGAACTGCGCCGCGTGAAGCTGCCCACGGCCGAAGATGGCCCGACCGCCGCCGATCAACCGCAGGAACATCAGCTTTCCCTGGCCCCGGTGGCTGCGGCTGTGGAACCGGCTGCCGAAGCATCCTAACCCCCTTCCCTCCTGCGGCCCATGTCCCTCGATGAAGTCCGCCAAAAGATCGACAGCATCGATCAACAGCTTCTGCGTCTGCTCAACGAGCGCGCCGAGCTCGTGCATGCCGTCGGCGAGATCAAGCGCAAGGACGACCTCGACATCTATGTGCCGGGCCGTGAGGACCAGCTCCTGCGCAAGCTTGCCGAGATCAATCGTGCCCAAAACGGCCGCCTCACTGAGCGTGCTATCCGCGCCATCTACCGCGAGATCATGAGCGCAGCGCTCGCCTTGGAAGACAGCCTCAAAATTGCCTACCTCGGCCCCACCGGCTCCTGGACGCATCAGGCGGCGGTGAACAAGTTCGGCCACTGCGTCGAATACCTCGCCGAAGCCAGCACCGAGGGTGTGTTTGGCCGTGTGGCCGCGCAAACCGCCGACTACGGCGTGCTGCCCATCGAGCACTCCACCGAAGGCGCCGTGCATCACACGCTCGATCATCTCGCCGACAGCACCTTGCAGATCTACGCCGAGATTTTGTGGAAGGCCGACGCCGCCGTCATGGCGCAGGGTCCGCACGGCACCATCACCGAGATCCATGGCCGTGCGCAAATGCTCGCCCGCTGCCGTCCCTGGCTCGCGCAGGCTTTCCCCACCGCTCAGCTCATCGAGTCCGCCAGTTCCAGCGCCGCCGCCACGCTCGCCGCGCAGAATCCCGCCATCGCTGCCCTCGGCACGCCTTTGAGCGCCGAGCTGCACGACCTGCGCGTCATCGCCACCTCCCCGCGTGAATACGCCACGCAGACCCGCTTCATCATCCTCGGCCGCCGCTCCGGCCCGCCCTCCGGCAACGACAACACCATGCTCATGATCCATTCCAAGGATCGCGTCGGTGCCTTGATGGAAGTGCTGCAAATCTTCGCCACGCGGAACATCAACGTCCGCCAGATCGAGAACCGCCCCACGCCCTGCGGCACCCAGGCCCGCTTCTTCCTCGAAATCAGCGGCCACCACTCCGATCCCGCCATCCAGCAGGCCGTCACCGCCCTGGAGCAGCACGCCGCGCAGGTCAAAACGCTCGGCAGCTATCCCGCACCGGGCTGGGTCGAGGAGCGGTGATCATCGCCTTGTGGCCCGCCTCAGGTAAACGGGGTCAGGCTGCAACCGGCTGACAGAAGGCCAACGGACATAAAGTCATGGTTGTTTGTCATGCAGTTGCACACTGATCCCGCTTCCCCCCAAAAGAGCTATCGGAGCGCCGAAAACGATGACAACCAAGTCATGACGAGCACCTCACGCGACGATCAAGAGTCATCGCGCCACTCCAAACCATCGTCCAAGAGCCAATCCGACATCAACCGCGCAACACAAAGCGCATAAGGCCGCGAAGGAGCTAGAGTCGGGCTTGTTCAACGACAGGGGCATTTGCTGGCTCGCTTAGGCTCGCAGCAATGCACCCTTTAATGTTCGCCTTTTGGTGGTGCCGGAAGGTGTTCGCAAATGCTGTCCCTGAAGAAGTGAGGTATCGGAGTTCCATTCTCATCCGGCCTAGTCCCCGGAAAAATGTCAACTCGCTCAGGCAGGTTCATCTCAGCGACTCGAATGAATCTGTATACGTTCATCGTCAGGTGAGTATCTTCCAATGCAAGCGGCACATACTCGGCACCACTTTTGAAAATGGCTCTCGTTGTCTTGCTCAACGGGTATCTCAGTATTCCCTCTTCGTGGAGCCAATACTGAAACCACGAGATCATTAAACCCATTTCGGTCTGCTGCTCGTAAACGCAGGTGAAGTCATCTACAACGTGCCATCTGCACTCTGGAGGGCTAGCTGGAATGCAAGAATCCTTGGGGAGGCCAACCCATGTTCCGATAAGTGATGGTCCAGGAGTCATTTGATTATTGGCGAACGCTTCGGATCAGGCGACGGCGAGCGAAAGACGTTGCTGACACGACAGATGCCATACGAGCCGTTGCCTGCATCCGTTTTGTTCGGCCTTGGTTGGGTAACTGGGAGTCGCGGCATTCATGCAGTGAGTGAATCGGGATGCGAAGGGCGGTGAGGCTGGGTCGAAAGTGATCGACCGACGAAGATCATTAATAGCGTGGTTGCTCCAACGTAGGCAAGCATCCAAATCGCGGTGAATCTGTTCTGCTCGGGCATGCCTGCCTCTATCCAAAGGTCATACTGCATAAGGATGGTCATCGCGTGAATAAAGGGGCCGATGGCTACGCCGCTGATCCCGACAACGATCAGAGCACCCGAAGCAAACCCACGTATGACACGGAAAGCGATACTCATGATGCCAACGGCGAGGACTCCCAAGAATGGTAAGCCAATGAATCGAGGTTCGATCCCCGTGTGCCCCGAAGAGAATAGTGTGCAGTAGATCACGATCAGGATCAGAACCCCAAGGCTCCCAATCAGCACCAACATCTGAAAAGCTCGAAGTAGTCGGATCATGCCGCTGTGTTCTTGGCCGAACATTGCAGATCATTCACAGATCGTGAGGTTTGTCAGCGCCTTTATATCCGACAGTTTGGTGGGAAAAGTACAGGCTGGAGGGTCCATGGGTGTCGTTTTACTCTCCTATGTTGGAGTGCGGCAACAAAAATGTGGCTTTACTCCAACATAGGAGGGTAAAATCTATGTGTGAATATTCCAAGCCCTGAGCCAAGTCTTGAGGAGCGCCTGCGCGGCACGATCCGTCTGAAACAGTATTGATTCAGTCGCCTCCTCCGGCTCCTTCACCCTTCCGCTGCGCTCCAGGGCGGCTCCTTCGTCGCAGTCTATCTCGCGGCTGCCGCCGCCGCTCGGTTCCAGGCAGACGGAGCTGTCGTATGTGCAGTGGTCTAAGCAGTATGTGCGCTTCCAGGCCAAGGTTAGCGGCAAGATGCGGCATTGATTCAGTCGCCTTCTCCGGCTCCTTCACCCTTCCGCTGCGCTCCAGGGCTGCTCCTTTGTCGCAGTCTGTCTCGTGGCTTCCGCCGCCACTTGCTCAGCGGAAATGGGCACGGAGGAGGTGACGGCATTTCTGACAAACTTGGCGGTGAACCGTAAGCTCGCGGCTGCATCCCAAAACCAAGCCCTCAATGCGCTAGTGTTCTTATACCGGGAGGTGCTGAAGGTCGAGCTGGCAGGAATCGACGCCGTCAGGGCCAAGAAGTTGCAACGCCTGCGCCCGGAGGAGCGAGACGTTTTCACTCCACTCGACCAGGGAGGCCATTTCCTTGCGCTCCTCGACGGTGAGCAATCCTTCATTGTTACGATCCATCAACGTCTGCAAGCGTCGATCCGCCCGCCGGGGAAGGGACAACTTCCCCACAGAGGCGACCCAGGATTTTGGAGCCGAGATGATTGCTGCCATGTCAGAGAAATGTTCGATGACACTGAGATTGTCAATATCGCAGGCCAGCCAGTGTGTGCAGACGGGCAGACCGGCATGAATTCACCACTTCGACTTCATCCACGAGTAAAAGCTCGCGCCAATTTGCGCGTAGCCGACGGGGTTGGGG
>Ga0315905_10006311_pt1 | contig 12047 bp, 6 predicted proteins | sample LakEriMetagenome_5_FD_203522 | JGI IMG/M metagenome (GOLD analysis project Ga0315905, IMG submission 203522) | Freshwater fungal communities from buoy surface, Lake Erie, Ohio, United States - Buoy 4 MA121 | ecosystem: Environmental > Aquatic > Freshwater > Lake | place: USA: Lake Erie, Ohio...
CCCGGATGGTCAGGAAGCTAAGATCGCCTTCACCATTCCCAATGAACGCCGCCCGGATCAGTCGCGTCTGGAGGTTCGTTATTCACCGAGCCTCGCCACCGCCATGGTCGATGCCCTGCCCTATCTTGTGGACTATCCCTACGGCTGCACCGAGCAGACGCTGAACCGCTTCGTGCCCGCCGTCATCGCGCGGAAGGTGCTCGTGGACATGGGCGTGGACCTCGCCGCCGTGAAGGAAAAGCGCACCAACCTCAACGCCCAGGAAATCGGCGATCCGCAGAAGCGCGCCGAACAGTGGAAGGACCTCCGCTGGTCTGACAAAAATCCCGTCTTCGATGACGCCGAACACAAGACCATCGTGAAGGTCGGCCTTGAGCGCATCACCTCCATGCAGAACCGCGACGGCGGCTGGGGATGGTTCAGCGGTGACCGTGAGGTTTCCTATCCGCACACCACCGCCGTCGTTGTCCATGGCCTCCAGATCGCCAAAGCCGCGGACCTCGCTATCGTGCCCGGCGTACTGGAGAACGGCGTCGCCTGGCTCAAAGGCTACGAAGCGAAGGAGGTCAGCCGCATTCAGCGCTGGAAGGAAAATGACGCGCCCGCCGATTCCAAAAAGGAAGCCGACAACACCGACGCCCTCGTGCGCATGATCCTCGCCGACGCCGGGGAAAAAAACGACGCCATGACGGACTTCCTCTATCGCGACCGCAACGGTCTCTCCGTCTATAGCAAAGCCGTCTTCGGCCTCGCGCTCGACACGGAAAAGAAGACCGAGAAGCGCGACATGCTGCTCCAGAACATTGAGCAGTTCCTCGTGAAGGATGAGGAAAACCAGACCGCCCGCCTCGACCTGCGCAACGGCGGCTACTGGTGGTGGTGGTATGGCAGCGAAATCGAAGCTCACGCCTTCTACCTCAAGCTCCTCGCTCGGGTCAAACCGAAGAGCCCCGAAGCCTCGGGCCTCGTGAAGTTCCTGCTGAACAACCGCAAGAACAGCACCTGGTGGACCAGCACGCGCGACACCGCCTACTGCATCGAAGCCATGGCCGACTACATCAAAGCCACCGGCGAAAACGCCCCCGACATGACCGTGGAAGTCCTCGTGGACGGCCAGGTGAAGAAGTCCGTGAAGATCACCGCCGAAAACCTCTTCAGCTTCGACGGCACCCTGCTCATGGAGGGCCCCGCCGTCACCGCCGGCAAACACGAGATCACCATCCGCCGCACCGGCACCGGCCCGGTCTATGCCAACGTCTATTCCACCAACTTCACCCTCGAAGACCGCATCACCCGCGCCGGCATCGAAGTGAAAGTGGACCGCGCCTACTTCAAACTCGTCGAACGCAAAGACGCCACCGCCCTCGTCAGCGGCGCCCGCGGTCAGGCCATAGATCAAAAAGTCCTCAAATACGACCGCGTCCCCATCAAAGACGGCGACACGCTCAAGAGCGGCGAACTCGTGGAAGTGGAACTCACCCTCGAAAGCAAAAACGACTACGAATACCTGCTCTTCGAAGACATGAAACCCGCCGGCTTCGAACCAGATGACGTGCGCAGCGGTTACACATGGGAAGGTCTGGGAGCCTACCGCGAATTCCGCGACAACCGCGTCTGCTTCTTCGTCCGCGCCCTGCCGTTAGGGAAACACAACCTCAGCTACCGCCTCCGCGCTGAGATCCCCGGCAAATTCTCCGCTCTGCCCGCCAAAGGAAACGGCATGTATGCGCCCGAGCTAAGAGCGAACAGCGACGAGGTGAAGCTCGGGGTGGAGGATTGAGGCTCCGGGATTCTAGTTATGGCCATCCGGCCGGGTGGCTTAATTTCGCCTAAGCCGCAGCGCGGCGTCATGTAAATAGCCGTAAACGACAACCCACGGTTGGAAGTGTTTGACCGCTACGCGGCTTCATCATCCTTGCGGGACGGTTCCGTGGGCTTTCGCCCACGGCTATTCACGTTGGGGCCGCTACGCGGCCGTGGAACAGATTGACAAGGGAGCGGGCTGTGTGATGTGCTCTGCAGCTTGGCCGCCTCCTGCCTTCGTGTCACTCCAGATACTTTGGATCATACTTCACACCCGCTTCGTCCAGCAGACGCCCGTATTCTTCGCGGAACGTGGTGCGCCTGTGGTGTTCCTCCTAGGTTTTGATGTATTCGATCACACCGTCCCGGTCTTTCCATGCCCGAGTCAGGGCGGCGCCGCCGTCCTGACAGCTGGCCAGTTTGGGAAGACGCCCTCTTTACGAATCCATTGCGTGGACCCGATCTTCACCTCTTCGATGCAGTTCGCCAGAGCCAGCGTGGGATGAATTGAATAGAGAAGGAGAATGGATCCTACACGCCGCCGATGCGATAGAGGTGGCACTTCAGGTTTTTATGAATGCCCCAGAGGTAACGCTACAAATCCTCGCGCCGGTCAGAGGTGAGGCAGCACTCACGGCACTTTGTGAAAAAGACGATGTGATACAGGATTTGCGTGCAGGTGTTGGCCATGCGGGCAGTCTTGCGCGGGGCGTGGGGAATTCCCGTTCCAAGCAGCACGATGCAGTGAGCCGCCGGAGTGCCACGGAGGATCTCCTTATAACTTAAACAGAAAGCCCTGCATGTCCGGGGGGCATGCAGGGCTGAGGGAAGGGGAATACGTGAGATACGACTAGGGGCGCACTTTGGCGGTGCCATCGAAGTATTCCTGATACTTTGGCATGGACCAGACGACGAGGTCGCGGCCGACTTTGAGGCCGACTTCATTGTCCACGGGGATGTGGTAGCCGCCCATAGCGCGGGAGAGGGCGGCCATGTTGGCGGTGTTGGTCCAGGTTTTCAGGTCGAGGGTGATGAGTTCGCCGGATTTCTTCTCGGTGAGTTCGCAGTGGGGGCGGCGTTCGATGAAGCCGAACTCGTCGGTGCCGGTGAAGAGTTCGAGCACCTTGGCGCAGGCACCGCTCACGGTGGCGTGGCCGCTGGTGTAGCCGGGGAATGGCGGGGTGATGAAGGAGAGGGGGGAGTAGGGGTGCCACTCGCTGGCGTCCATTTCCTTCACGCCGCCGTCGGGTCCGGCCCAGCCTTTGATTTTCTGGCCTTTGAAGTAGTGGCGGATGAGGGTCCAGGGGCGGGAGGAGTCGTAAACGCGCTTGGTTTCCCAGCAGGAAATGAAGGCGTCCATGGCGACATTTGCGACGATGAAGTAGAGCTTCACGTCTTTGTCGATGTCGTGCTTGTCACGGCGGGAGACGTCCTGTGCAAAGCGCAGCCAGTGGCCGCTCTGGCCGGTGGATCGGGGGCCGTCGCGCATGAATTCGACGATGGCTTTCTGCTCGTTGGTGAGGCTGTTGTTGTAAGTGAGGACCTGCTCGGTTTCCTTGCGGAGGGTGGCGTCGTCGGTGGTGGTCATGGGCGGCGGGCCGGGCCGGAACTGGTCGGCTTTTTCCATGACGAAGGGCTTCACGCGGTACCAGTGGGGCGTGAGGAAATTCGGGGTGACGGTCTTGCCGTCGGGGAGGGTGAAGGTGATGGGCTGCCAGCGGTCGGGGTCGATGATCTTGTCAGGGGGATTGACGGGCTGGTAGAAGGTGTAGTCCGAGTAGGGCACGCCATCGCTGCCGGCTTCATCGCCGTGCTGGTTCGCGCCGTCGTGGCGGCGGTAGTCAATGACGGCTTTGGCGGCGATGTAGCCGATGCCTTCCGGCTTGGCAGGGTCTTCGCAAACGAGCGCGGGATCGAAGCCCATGCGTTTCATCTCGCCGTCGAGGTAGGGCTTCTCGGCCGGATAGACATAGAGCAGCGAGTGATAGGAGGCGAAGGCGATGGCGGCTTCCTTGTTTTTCTGCGTGTGCTCGGCGGCGGGGCGGCGGAGCTTGCCGCCGAGACGGGAGCCAACGGCTTTGGGATCGTAGGCGGCCCAGGCATCGTACATGGCGGTGGCCCAAATGGCGAGGGTGCGGGAAATGACGGTTGGGCGCGGGGCACTGCGGTCCACATCCCGGGCTGTGGCTTCCTGGGCGATGTCCATCCATTGGTAGGCGGCACTAAATTGGGCCTTGTCTTCCACTGAGAGAGACTTGTGCCGCGGTTTGTCTGTTTTCTCTGCTGCTGTCGCAGGGGTTACGCCAATGATCGCCAGCATTCCTGCCAGTGCAGGGAGAAGCACTCTTGTTTTCATGATTAATTTAATTCTTGGGAGATGAGCTTCGCATACGGATTCCCCATCGGCGAATCAATAGATCGGGGACCAGGATAGGGGATTCATGGACGAATCCGGCGAATTCATGGACGAATCCGGCGCACCCAGCCCGCAGACGGCCGTCTCTCATTCAGGAGCGACTCAGCGCCGGTTAAAGCGGGCGACTTCCCGGGCGACTTCACGATTGGCTTCCTTCTTCTTGAGGTCCTCGCGCTTGTCGTTGGCGATCTTGCCTTTGGCGACGCCCAACTCAATTTTGACGCGCGAGCCCTTCCAGTAGGCGCGCAGGGCAACGAGGGCGTTGCCCTTGATCTGACACACGCCGTAGAGACGCATGATTTCCTTTTTGTGCAGGAGGAGCCGGCGGACGCGTTTGGCGTCATGCTGTTCCCAGCTGGCGTTGGCGTAGGGCTGGATGTCGCAACCGTAAAGGAGGCACTGGCCGTTCTCGACGCGGGCGAAGGCATCCCGCAGGTTGATGCGGCCCTCACGGACGGATTTGACCTCCGTGCCCTTCAGCTCGACGCCGGCCTCGATCGTCTCGAGGATGTGGTAGTCGTGCAGCGCCTTGCGATTGCTGGCGATCTCGGTATTCACGGGGACGGAAGGCGGAGACTCCGGGCTGGGGCCGGGGTGGGCGGGGCAAAATGACAGGCGGAGCGCCTGAGAGCGCGGGAGATAATTCCCGCCGGCTTACTCCGGGGTAGCGGTGAATTCCGCAGTGATCTTCCCTTCGATGATCTCGATGAGTGCGATGTCTCCCTGGCCGAGGCGCATGCCGTAGCCGGCGGTATTGATCAGCGGCGCACGGCCCTGATTGAGCTGACGCACCCGGCGGGACACCATATTGATGAGGACCGGAGGATGGGGAACAATCTTGGCGGCTTTGTCGATGAGGTCGCTTTTCATGGAATCGGAGAGGCGTGGGGAAAGTGAGACTGCGGAAACCGGGCTGGCTGCATCGCGGGACTGGAGCAGCCCGCCGGGAAGGCGGGGAGTGGATTTAGCACTCTTCCCGGTGCTGGCAAGAGACGATTTGATGATGCCGGTGACCGCTTTCCCCTGCACTTTAGACCATGAAGCCGAGGTCGCGCGAAGGGAAGCGGTTCAGATTGGGGAAGATGACGTCCAGCGCCGACTCCGGCACGCCGAACCAGCGGGCGAGGGTGGCTGAGTATTCATCCACACTGGTTGTGGGGATCCAGCGGCCGGTGGGATTTCCACTGTCGGTATCACTCGGGCCGCCCAGCTGGAAGACCGGGAATGAGCCGTAGAGTTTTCCGCCATTCACGGCGCCGCCCATCACCATGTGGTGGTTCCCCCAGGCGTGATCGGAGCCGAGGCCGTTGCTTTTGAAGGTGCGGCCGAAGTCCGCGGCGGTGAAGGAGGTCACTTTATCGGCCACATTGAGTTCCGGAGCCGCGGTCGCGTCGTAAAGCGCCTTCATGGAGCGGCCGACATCGGCGAGGAGATTGGCATGAGAGGCGGGCTGCAGACCATGGGTGTCAAAACCGCCGATGGAGCAGAAGAAAATCTGACGGCGCATGCCGAGGGTATTCCGCGCGGCGATGATGCGCGCCACCATCTTCAACTGCTGACTGAGCCCGGTGTTGTTGGCAGGGGCGAAGGCGTTGTTGATGGCCGTGGTGACTGCCGCCGGGAGGTTCGCGAGACCAGCAGTGAGCGCAGAGCCGTTCAGCAGTGAACGTTCGTTCACATTGCGGAAATCCAGCAGACCGAGGTTGCTGCGGTTGGCATTGAGCAACGCATCACCACCCTGTGAGGGATCGCGGAGCATTTGATCGATGACCGCTTTGCGCGTGCCGGTGTAGTCGCGGAAAGTGGAGGCGCCGCTGGAGGTGATCTTGAACTGATTGACCACTTCCCCGACCTCCCATGTGTTGGTGCCGGAGATGGAAACCGACATGGAGATTTGACCTGGGTTGATGTTCTGGCGGGCAAAGTCGAGCCGGACGCGGTCCATGAGACGGCCGCCCCAGCCGGTGCGGGAGATGGCATCCGGGATGGAGGTCTGCCACTGCGTGACCTGATCGTTGTGGGAGAAGAGCTGCGGCGGCTTCTTCTTCTTGCCAGAGCGGTATTCGCTGCGCGTCATGGGTTCACTGAGCACGCCCACGTTGCGGATAAAGGCGAGCTTCCCGCTGTTGAAGAGCTGCTGCATGCCCGGCATGGATGAATGCACCGCGGCCTCTTCGCCACCGGTGCGCGCGGTGCTCAGCGGGAGTCCGTAGTAGGTGTTTCCGTTGACGGCGCCGGCCGTGGCGGAAGCCTGGTCTTTCCACAGCGCGAGACCGGGGCCGCGGATGCTGGAGTAGCTCGCATAGCGGTCGGTATCGAAGGGGATGACGAGGTTGTTGTTGTCACTGCCTCCATTGAGGAACACACAGACGAGCGCTTTGTAGTCGGGATACATGCCGCCGCTTTGCGCGAGGACGGTATTAATCAGGCGCAGGTCGAAGATGGCGTTGGCGGCGCTGGCTCCAAGGGCAAGTCCGCTGGCGCGCTGGAGGAAGGAGCGGCGGTTATAAACATCACGCGAGGTCATGACTGTGATGGGTCGGTGGTGAATGTTGCGTTTACTTTTGCCAGGAAAACTCCGGCGTGAGCGAGATAAGGTAGAGGGCTTCCCCGATGCGCTTCATACGGTCGCTGTCGGTGGCTTCCGGCAGGGTTTCGAGGTAGTTCACCAGGAGCGTGCGGAGCCGGGCATCCAGCATACCGGGCATGATGAGGCCGGCGACACGGTCCACGAGCGCCCCGGAATCAGATGCGATGCTGCGCTCGATGGTGAGATCGAGCTTGATGTCACGCTTGATGGGATCGCCGTGGTCTGTACCCTGACCTGCACTGAATGGTTCAGAGGGATTGGATGTATTGTAACGCGTGAAGTCATAGAACCACGACGCCGCACTGATCACAGATGTCTCCGTGGTGATCTGGAATTCCGGCGCATACAGCCCGCTCTGTCCCGTATTGCCAAGGTAAACGTAGTAGGGCTCGTAGAAATTGAAGACTGTGGGTGAGCGCATGGGCGTCTGGGAAAGTGAAGACGTGACGCCCATCCCCCACAGACGGCGGCGCGGATTGGCTGCGGCCTGCTCGGCCCACGTCTGCGCATCGGTACCGACAGCGGTGACCGTGGCGGTCTGGCGGAAAGTCTTGCCCGCATTGGTCCCGGCGGTGACGCGAACGTAGGCGAGAGCCACTTCCGCAGGCTCATCTGCAGCCGGTGTACGGGTGAGCGGCTGACCATTGCCGCTGAAGCGGTAGATGCCGTTCTCGGCGGGATTCGTCTGGCTCTTCACCAGAATGTCATTGCCTGCTGCGAGCACAAAGCCATCCACCACGGTGTAGGAAGTGACGGCGGTGCCGATAGTAAAGTCCGTCAGGGGCAGCGGCTGAGATAGATCGATGTTTGCCTGGGTGGCACAAATGACAGAGCCAAAATCAACCGTATTGCCGGAGTTGCGCTCGGCGTAGCTGAAGCCCTTGAAGGCCCGCAGCATCTGCGTGGCGCGAATGACCGGCTCCTTCAGGTGGCCGAAGCCCGGCTGGCTGCGCGGCACTTGATTGCGCGCTTCCGGATCGAGCAGAATGGCGCGCGACACAGCCGCCAGATTCCCCCGCACGCCGGTGCCGTCGTTCTCAAAGACGGATGCCACACGGTAGATATATCCCGGGCTGGGATTCGCGGTCACAAGACGCTGAATCAACTGACGGCAAATAAAGGGCGCGGTGTTCGGGTGATGGAAGATGATGTCCAGAGCGGCCGCGAGTTCCGCATTGCAGGAATCGACCGTAGCCGGCGTGACAGCGGGCAGCATGGCTTCCTCCAGCAGGAGCTTGGCGCCGGTATCATGATCGGATGACCGCGGAGTCATCGCGGTGATCTTGTCATTGGAACTGCCGGGGTAGTTCCATCCGGTGAAGGTGTGGGCGAATCCGACAACGTTGTCCTGCTCATAAGTCGCGAGAGGCAGGCCTTCGAGACTGAAGACAGCGGAGCCGTCAGGATGCAGACGCATGAGACCGATGGAGAACAGCTGCAGGATTTCCCGGGCAAAGTTCTCGTTGGGAATGTAGCCGCTGGAGGGATTGGGCTTCCGGTTGCCCAGCATATCGAGATAAATGCCCATCGAGGGATTGAGCGTCACACGCTCAAGGAGGGTGCGGAAGTTGCCCAGTCCATGATAGTAGAGCAGATCGTAATAGTGCGCGACGGCGCGGGCATTTTCATCCAGCTCACCGTCCTCGGAAATGACGAGAATTTGGCTCAGCGCGAAAGCCATGCGGTGGCGCAGCTGGTCCTGAGCTTTGACGGAACTCGCCCACCACGCGCGCCAGATTTCATCGGAACTCTGGGACGACTGATTTGTATCCGTCGAGGTCCGCGGATAGCGGGAATAGTATTCGCTGACGCAGGAGCAGAGCGGCCCGGAGCCACTGTAAGTATTCACCAAAGCATTCGGTGTCGTGCGGCCGCTGGCGGGCGTGGCATAGACTACCGTTGGCGGCATGGCGATCAGATTCACCGTCTCCGGATTTGTCCCGGCGGGCATTGCCAGCTGGGCATCAATCCAGCCGGCATAACCAAGCTGCTGCACGGCCTCGATGCTGTCCACATCCCAGGGGGCTGCGCCATCGCTGTCATGCCGGGCACCGAACGTGGCCTTCTGGAGGAAGTGCACGATCTCCTGTTTCGCCGCCGCCGGGTCTGCCGGGATCGTCAACTCAGCAGCCACCGGAGGCCCTGGCGGAATGAAGAACTGACTGCCGGCTACGGGATAGAAAGTGCCTTTCACTTCGCCTCCAGGGAATGCCGCCGTGCTCATCTCCAGGTAGGCGTGCCCACCGGTAACGGCGGCGGCTATTTCCGCAGCGGAGTGACTGCCGATGTCCGCGAAGGTCCATGTGTAGTTGCCCAGCACGTCAGGCTCCGCAGCATCGACATCGAAAAGGATACGGCCGGTCTGCCCCTGAATGCTGCGGGCATCGCGCACACTGACGCCGCCATTCGCCGGTCCGGAAAGATTACTGAACGAGAAGGAAAGCCGGGCTTCCGTCTGGGCCTCATTGACGAGCAGCAAAGCCGAGCCGCCGGCCAGTGAAAAGGATGCCGCCGGCGGCGTCAGAGCAGCAGCGTAGAGCGTGCACTCAGGGTCCGCCGCATCGGGAGAGTTGTAGGGAGTGAGCGCCCAGCCGGGGATCACTTCTTTCTGCGCCGGATCCGTTTGTCCCGGCTTGAGCCATGCCACTGCGAGGTGATCATTACTGCTGGATTCACGGCGCAGCACCTCAAAGTAGTAGCGGCGCCCGGCCGTCATGCGCATGGAGATGGATTTCTGTCCCGGCTGCGCATCCCATACGCCATCGGCGATCCCTGCGCCGGAAACCCAGGCGCGCTTCAACCGGCGCGCAGGCTCTTCGCCGGCGCTGATCCAGAGTTCCGCCAGTTCGTCACTGGTGAGGAAGAAGGTGAAGAGCCCCGTGGCCGGTGCCGTGATGTAGCCGCGAATGCGCTCACCGAATCCGTCACCGGTATTGTCAGGCGCCTCCAGCAGGGCCACCGGCGAACTAGCCGCGGGAGCGGTGTGCAGCGGAATGGCATTCAGTCCGGTGCCGGTGACGCCAGTCCAGACATCGCGGGTCGCCGCGCCGCCGGTGGAGGTGACGTAAAGGATGACCTGTTTGGAGTCCGAACCCGCGGCATTCTGCGCGGTGACGGTCAGGGGATAATACCCAGCCGGGGCATTCACCACCCCGGAGATCAATCCGGAGGCGTCCACATTCAGTCCGGACGGCAGGCCACTCACACTATAAGACTGCGGGGCGTTCGATGCAGTGATCTGCCAGGTAAATGGCGCGCCAATGATGGCACCGGAGGTGAGCGGCGATGTGATGACAGGGGCAAGCCCTCCCACACTCTCCGTGCTGAAGGCACTGACCGGGATCGGTTCTTCCGGCAGCCCGGCGGCCGACCAGAGCAGCTGAATCCCGGCATTTTCCGGAAAGCCCGCCGTGTCCCGGTAATCGACCCGGAAATAGAGCGGCTCACCGGCCGTCACCGAAACGCTGCCGGAGAGCAAACCCGCGGAATACTTCGTCGTCGGATTGGTCGTGGTCCACACATTGATACGCGCCCCGGTCGTACTGCCCGCGGCCGCCGTGATGGGGGTTCTGCTGACCCAGACCACTACGCCCCGGTCTGCGATGGCGTGAATCTGGTGCACCCCGGTGACTTTGGGGTAGAGCATACCCGTCCAGCGCACACTCCAGACGTCGTCATCCAGAATCAGCGGATCCGGCACCCCGGTGCCTGTGCCGGGCGGAGTTCCCGCCGGTTTGCTCCAGTTGAAATTGATCCCCGGATCCCGCCGCGTCAGCGCGAGCGCCGCCGGATCGAAGTTGAGCACATTCTCGTAAGGGGTACCCGCGGTATTATAATACTGTCCGGTCAGGCCTTCGCCCAGGATGGTGACCGAAGCCGAGGGCGACGAGCCGATTTGGTAAGCGCCGGGCTGCAGCGTGAGCGTGACCGTTTCCGCCGGCTCCAGTTCTGCATCCGCCTGCGGCGTCACCGTGACAATGGCCTCCATCACCCCGGCCGGAATAATCACCGATTTGGCCGAAAGCAGGTAGTCGCTGCCGGATGTTGCGGTACCACTGGAGGCAAAGCTGACCGTCAGCGGCATGAAGCCACCGTGCCGGGTGATGCGGAACTGCGTCGTCTCCGGCCCGGTTTCCCGGCCCCACGACTTCAGGGGAAAGATGTTCACCGTGCTCGGCGCCCCCATGCGTGATTCCACGAAGGGCCGGTCGGAACGCCCATCGCCATCGGTATCAAATAGATAAGGGCTGGTTCCCGTCTTCAGTTCTTCCCAGTCGCTCACTCCATCATCGTCACTGTCGAGATCGGAAACCTGCACCCGCAGAAACAGGCGGCTTTCTCCCGCCGGCACACTGGCGGATACCGTCCCGCCAGTGCCCGCCACTCCAGCACCGGCATTCGTCCATGGCCCGCCCGGCAGCGGCGCCGACTGGAGTTGATACCCCTTCCCTCCCACCGAGGCCCACGAGGCAACGACCAGGCCGGCCTCAACCCTCAGCGCAGACACTTTGAGGAAATCCACGCCGCTACCCGGATTCGTGCCGGCAGCGGCCTCACGCTCGTTGCTGACTCCATCGCCGTCGCTGTCTCCCGCTGGATTTGTCTGCAGCGTATAAAGCGCCTCAAAGATGTCGCTAATGCGGTTACCATTCAGATCAATGCCCAGGTGCGGCAGTGATTCCGCGGCTCTCGCAGGAGTGATAGCCGCAGCCAAGCTCATCAGAGCCGCAAGCAGGGAGCTATTTCTTCCGTCAGGGCGTGAGGTCGGTTTCATGAGTTGAGGCAGGCTAATGAAGTGAAAAACGAATGAGTGAATCCGCGCTCTGAATAATTTCCATAATTATCTAGGAAGATTACTTAAAGAAGGCAAACTCTTTTTTCTCATTTTTGCACACGCCGGAGACAGAACCACCACCTGACTCCCCGTGGCAGCCAACTCCCACTGATAATTCTGGTATGTATAGCCACCGGACAGCCCGGAAATCATTCAAAAATACGAAAAAATTGGCCGCGCAATTTTTATTCTGTAAAAGTGTAGATCAGGACTGGGGTGGATCAGTGGAGTTCATGTTGAGGTAGATTTTTCCGGTGAGCCACTCATGGCTCATTTCGCACAGCAGGGCCGTGGCGAGGCGTAGGAGTGAGGCTTCATTGGGGAAGAGCGAGGCGACGCGGGTGCGGTGCTTGAGCTCCTGGTTGACGCGTTCGATGGCGTTGCTGGTGCGCATGCGGCGGTGG
>Ga0315905_10006312_pt1 | contig 12047 bp, 12 predicted proteins | sample LakEriMetagenome_5_FD_203522 | JGI IMG/M metagenome (GOLD analysis project Ga0315905, IMG submission 203522) | Freshwater fungal communities from buoy surface, Lake Erie, Ohio, United States - Buoy 4 MA121 | ecosystem: Environmental > Aquatic > Freshwater > Lake | place: USA: Lake Erie, Ohio...
ATCAGGGACATGAGCATGGGGAGTTGCGGGGGCAGGGCTGCGGGCCAAGGCTTGAGCAGAGTAAGTGGAAGGGCTGATGGTCAAACGGCGGTCAAAGGATGCGGACGGTGGGGCGCACGATGCGTGGCAGCCCATCCCACCCACGCACCTGCCACCCAGTTGACTGCGCCCTCCACGACGATGGAGGTGTCACCGGGGCTGGCAGTGGCGGCCAGCAGGGTGAACACCGGCCGCTTGGGCTGGCCCACCAGGGTGACGCTGCCCTCGCGCACCGCGAGCACCTTGGAGCCGTACACGGGCAGCTCCCTGCAGTCGGCAGGGCCGCCCCAGGGGAGAAGCCAGGCAGGGTTGGGGTGGCCAGGCGGCGACCAAGACCAGCAGCTGCCAGTGGGTGTGTGGGAACGCCCCACTGCTGGCACTTGCTGCGCTGCCAGGTTGCATGCGGCCTCGCTGTGGGTGCTCTCGAGTCGCCAGGGTCCTGCTGGCCGCCCGCGCGGGCGTGCAAGTCAGCTGCCACGCCCAGGGGCCTCTGGGGCCCGACCCTCGCACCTGGCCCAGGGGTCTCCATGCAGGGTGATCATGGCGCTGCCGGGGAAGGGCGTCTCGGGCGAGCCGGCGCTCAGGTTGCCGCCTTTCAGCAGGATGTAGTGAGCCTGCAGGGGCGCGTCGGTGCCGTGCCGTGTGAATGCATGGGGTGTGGCATGTTCATCATCACGCCCGGCACATGATGCAAGGCAAGGCGATGCAGTGCTGCACACGTGCAAGGACGCATGCACGATGACGCATGTTGCTGCTGCACCCGCTCTCGCACCTGCAAGTGCAGCTGCTCAGCCGTGGCAGGGTCGAACGCCAGCCCTCCCTCGATGACCAGGGCATACAGCCTGGGGGGTGACACGTCCAGCAGCACAAATGTGCCTGCAGGCAGCGCCAAGTGCGGGAGGGGTGTGTGTGTGACAGGGAGATGATGGGCAGTGGCAGCGGAGGGCTGGCCATGGTATGTGCAGCTGATGCTGCAGCTGCGGCGGCGGTAGCACGAGCAGAGGGCACCCAAGCAACTGACGCCTGCACCGCGCAAACCAGGAGCTAAAGCGGCCAGCAGCCCACCTGTGGGCACCACCACGCTGTCGCCTTCCACCGGCGGGTCCTCCCCGCCCCAGGTGGACTTTCTGCACGGCAGCAGGCAGCCGAAAAGCGGTTGTTGGTCTGCAGAACCCGCTGCCGCACACATTAGGGTGTGCGATCTGCACGCCACTGGGCAAGGCACCTGCCCCACCGTTAGACCACCCTGAGCCAGCCCCCCCCCTCCACCACCCCTCCCCGGCACCTCCCCACCTGCTCCACAGGTCCACATAAGTGTAGCCGGCGGCTGCGTCCACGGTGGTGCCGGTCAGTGCGCCCGCGCTGGGTGCGACCAGCGCCGCATTGCCCACCAGCGGGAAGTTCACAGTGATGCGCTGGGGACCCAGGGGCTTGGGCGCCGAGGGGGCGCCGGTCGTGCAGGTGATGGTGGTTGCATCCACCTGGTGGGCGCAGCAAGGGGAACATGACGAGCCGATTGTGGTGGTGGCTGCAACAAGCCCAGCAGTGCCAATGTGCGCCTGCTGCAATCTCCCCCTCGCCACCAGCAACCATGGAGCAAGATGGCAGCAGCATGCGTCAGCAGGCGCCCAGCCCTGACCACCAGCCAGTGCACCCACCCGAACGACATTGGTGCATGCCGTGGCGCCAATCGTGACGCTGGGCGCGCCGGCGTCTGCTGGGAAGCTGCCCGTGAGGGTGATGGGGGTGCCGCCCTCCGTGCTGCCCCGTGCAGGGGCCACAGTGGCCAGGCTGGGCGTCTTGGCGGTGAGATAGGTGAAGGTGATGCCCGCGAATTGCTGCGCCGTGGCGCCCTGCGGTGCGCATGACGCAGCAGTGGGGTGGGTGGGTGTGTTGGGGGCGCGGGCTGCGGCTCGCCGGCAGGCACCCTGCCTGCGCCTGCAGCTGCGCCTGAGCATGGCGCGCAAGGGGCATGGCTGCGCCAGCGAGCGTGGGAGCATGGTAGGCAAGCGAGTGCCGGGCACGGGGCGCTGCAGGGGCTCACCATGGAGGGAGTGACGCTGAGCGGCAGCGCCTGCCCGGCCGTGGCATTGGCCGGCAGGGGCCCCACCGTGCAAGTCACTGCGGTCCTGCTGGCGGCCGTGACAGTGCAGGGCACGTCTCCGAACAGCACGCCCACGGAGGCGGCATCCGCTGCAAAGCCGCTGCCTGCGATGGTCACGGCCAGCCCGCCGGCCGTGCTGCCACTGGCGGCGTCGATGCTGGCGACGGTCAGCGGCAGCGCCAGGACGGCAGCCGGCGCGTAGCCGCACCCGTAGGGGGCGGGCAGGCAGACCCAGGCGTGGTAGCTGCCAGCTGGCAGGCTGTCGGGCAGGCTGCAGGCCAGCTGCTCGCGGTAGGTGCTGCTGGCAATGGTGGAGGGCGCGGTCAGCAGGGGGGTGGCGCAGGCCACGCCGGACACGCCTGCGCCCGCGCCCGTGGGCACCAGCAGCACGGACGCGTTGCTGGGCGCCCCCGTCGTCGCGGAGGCGGCCAGGGTGTCGGTGGTCAGCCCCAGGGCCGTGGCAGCTGCCGTGGAGCCCAGAGTCCAGGCGAGGCTCAGGGTGGCGGCGGTGTAGGGGGCGAGGGAGGCGGGGTCTGTGGCGGGCGCCGCCGCTGCCGGCGTGGGCGCCCACGCGGCGGACAGCGTGTGAGTGGTGCTGATGGTCTGAATGGTGGCGCCGGTGGTGGCGTTGGTGACGTTGATCTGCGGCCAGGCAGGGCGCAGGCGTGTGAACATCAGGTGGCTTCAGGCTCCGCAGCAGCCTGGACCACGCCAAAACCACCTCCTCGCTCCCCGGCCCGCTGCCCCTCGCGCCCGGCTCCCCCCCCCCCTCCCGCCGCCCCCCCCCCCCAAAAACGCGCACACACACACCTGGATGCCAATCGAGAAGGTGGTTGTGGCGCTGGAGGGCGTGGATCCCACCAGCCGCGGCAGCTGCACCACCAGCTGGGATGCGTTGGCAGACACCAGCGTCAGCGCCGGCAGCGCCCCGCCGGCCGCAGCCGCCACGCCCGCGGGCGCGCTGGTCAGGCGCACGCTCGTGTAACGGTTCAGGGAGGTGGCGGCCGCGGCCTGGGGGGCGCCGAAGCCCCAGCCGTTGATGCGCAGGAGGCCGCCTGCAGCCAGCCAGCCAGCCGGCCCCAGCAGGCAGGCGCGTCAGGCGGGAGCAGGCGTGCCCTGCCTGCCATGGGCCTGGTGGGGTGGCGTGCAGTGGCCCGGTGGTGCAGTGACTTAGTACTAAAGCCCAGCCACTCACCGCCCCAGAAGGCCGTGCTGCTGGGCGTGGGGCTGGTGCCACCCAGGGCGTAGCCCACACTCTGCGAGGTGGTGCCCAGCCAGGCGGTGCCGCGCCCCGCCACGCTGACGGCCAGGGCCGCCGTGCCGGCCGGCAGCGCCGGCAGGGTGCACACGATGCACGTGCTGTTCAGCAGCGTCAGGTCGGCGCAGGCCACGCCGCCCACTGTGACCGTGTGGGCTGCGGCCGTGGCGGAATGAGCCATCCGGCTGCCGCAGATGGTGAGGTTGGGCGTGGCGGTGACGTTGGTCACGCTGGTCGGGGCAAAGCTGACGATGGCGGGGGTGAGGTGGCGGCTGTAAAAGTAGGCGCACTCGCCGGCCTGGGTGGACAGGCTGGTGGGTTCGGTGATGTCAGGGTCGGCGGGGGCGGCCTGCAGGCAGGTGAGGGAACGACCGGGGCGGTGGGTGGTGGGGTGGGTGGAGGGGGTCTTATTAGGCAGAGGGTTGTCTTGCAAGGCCGCCTGCCCTTTTGCCGCCCCCGCCCCCACATTTCCACCCCCACGCTGGCGACGGCTCCACCCAGCAGGCGTATCTCACCGTCAGGGACGCCGCTGAGCAGTTGGCAATGGCGGGGCCGCCGTTGACCTGCACGCTGATGGGCGTGGGGGCTGCCGACGGCCACAGCGCAATGTTGCTGGCTGGCACCAGCGTGCGAGCCTGCAGCGCCAGCAGCGAGGAGCCTGTGGGCGGCCATGGCCGGCCGCAGCGCGAGAGGGCGCAGGCATGCCCACATGCCCACAGATGGCATTGCTGCATGGCATCAAGGCCTCGTGCATGCGCGCCATGGCGGGTGTGCGCTGCCAGCGCCCGCCTCACCGCGCCCGTGCCGGCGTCCCAGAACAGGGCGATGGAGGCAGATCCCCAGTGCTCCATGTAATGGACCTCCACCTCGTGCCAGCCTGCGCAGGGCCAAGCAATGAGTCCAGTACTATGTTTGGGCGGGGGGCTAGGGGGCTGGGGAGCAGGCATGTGGGAGGGGCAGCTACATCGGTCACTACCACTGGTGTGACAAAGCTGCGGCAGCGTGCACAGCTGGCAGCCGGGTGGGCGCTCACCGGCGTCCAGGGGGGCTGGCCTGGCAATGTTGGCGCGGTTGTCGATGAACAGCTGACCGTTGATGTACATGCGCACAGAGTCGTCCACAGTGACTGCAGCGCATGCCCGCCCGCCAGCGCAGTCACACAATGCATTGGCTGCCGCCTGCTGGCGGCTGCGGCCCTGCACACACGGCCCCAGCACGCCAGCAGTGCCAGATGCCAGCCAGCGGGTGGAACCAGGCTTGCAGGGCAGGGAGCGCGCAGAAATGCCGCCACGTTGGGCAGGAGGAGCGCCAGGGCGCTGCTGCAGGGCAGGCGTGGCGATTCGCCGCCACTCACATGAGAAGACATAGGTGCTCGTAGTGGGGGCGCGGACCCAGAACCGGAAGCGCCCCACCCAAAAGTCCACCTGCCCCAGGCCCCTGGGGGCGTCCGAGCTCCAGGAGAGGCTGAGGGGGGCGTTGGTGATGGTTGACACATCTGCAGCAGCAGCAGCGCCAGGGGCAGGCAGCGCGGCGGCCACGTTGCAGCACAGTCTGGCCGCACAGTCCTGCAGCTGCCCTATGGCAGGCACTGTCACTGCTGCTGCCCTCCTGCGCTCCCCCCCACCTGGCACAGCATAGTCTGTCAGGTCTGGCAGGGTGTAGACATTCACGGGCGCGCGCCAGTAGTCCGCCAGGATGCGCCCCTGGGCGCCCGGCACCTCGCAGGTCAGGGCGCCCGTGGTGACGGCACCCACAATCCTGCAGGGCTGGCCGCCAATCCTGACCTGCAACAGCACGAGCAGCGCAGTACGATCCGCGCTGGTTGGACGGGGTGGCGATGTCCAGCTGGCAGTGCGGGTGGGGGAGGGGCAGAGGCAGCCGCGTTGCCTTGGGAGACGGGGGCTGGGCAGGCAGGCGGGGTGGGAAGGCCAAGGCAGCATGCAAGCCGCCAACGTGGGCAGGAGGGCTGGCCCAGCAGCGAGCCCGACGCGCTGCCAGCTTGTCCACACCTGGTTGGCAGAGGGCGTTGTGTCGTTGAAGCCGCCGCCGCCCTCCGCCGCCAGCGTCACCAGGCGCCCGCCGGCCAGCGAGCCCAGGCCATCCGTCACAGCCGTGATGCTGGGCGTGACCAGCAGGAGCCCGACGCCCGGCTCGCCCGCGGCGGCCGCCGCCGCCTCTGCCCAGGGCGCCACCACGCTGACGCTGCCGTCGGCCTTGGCGAGCGAGAGGGAGAAGGCGCCGGAGGGCAGGTCGGCGGCGGCTGTGCAGGTGACCTGCGCGGCTGTGGAGGCCGTGATGGTGCAGGGCCTGCAGGCACCACACGCGCAGCGCCAACGCAGCTAGGTTGGTTGCTGTCCGCACCCAGCAACAGCATGAGCCCAGCCGCTTTCGGCCGCTCATCAGGAAGGCCAAGCGCAAACGCTGGCTTGCTGGCAGCGGCCAGGCCATCCGGCTGTGGCGTGGGCTGTGGCATGGGCTCCTCACCAGCTGCCCCATCCAGCATTCCTGGACACCAGCTGCACGGAGGCCACGCCAGTAAATGCAGCGCCGTCGACGGTGATGGCACCGCCACGCGACACCAGGCGCGGGGAGGTGGACGCCAGGGTGGGCGTGGCGCCTGCGCGGCAGACGCAGCACGCAATGCGCAAAGCGATGCAGGGAGGCGGTGAGAGCGAAAGGGGGTGCTCCTTGGCCACCGCGCCTGCCTTGACACGGGGGTTGCACCGGCGGCAGGATGGCGCTGGCAACACGGCGCCCTAGGGGGCCTGAGGCCTCAGCGGCAGGCTCACCCCAGGTGTACTCAAAGCCGCATTGACCAGCGCTGTCGCATCCTTGTGTGCGCGGCGAGGGGTCTGACCAGCAGTAGCCACGCAGCAGGTCGGTGCCTGGCGCCTCAGGGCACAGGATCACTTGCACAGGCCTGCGTCAGCAGCGCCCACAGTAGTGAGGGAGCAGCTGCGGGCGCGCCATGGCAAGGGAGTAGGTGGACCTCCCCTCCCACAGCATGTGCAGGATGAACCACGTGATCATGCCAGGACTGGTACCAAAGACGCCACACCAGGCCCAAGGCCGCGCAACGCACCCCATGGGAGGCGACACCGCAATCGGCGCCCTGGCGAGCGCGTTGGGGTCCTCAGCGCTGGCGTCCGCTGCCAGGTGGGGCCGCGTCCTGCAGGCAGCCGCGCCCAGGCAGGCCGTTGGCACCGCAGCATGCACCGGCTGGGCATTGCTGGCAGCAGGCTGCAGGTCGCGGGGGCAGGAGCCAGCCGCCATCTGGCTTCGGCAGGTTGCACCACAAGGGCCCAGAACACCAGGCGCCAGGCCTGCTGCAGAGCCGCACCGGCAGGTGATCTGGGTGGCGGTGGCGGACTGGACGTCGCACAGCACCCAGCCGTTGAGGAAGGTGGTGCTGGTGGGCACGGGGATGATGACCACGTTGGCGCCCGGCGCGCTGCTGTCAAAGCCGTAGCCTGCAGCAGTGGGTGGGGCAGGCGACTGTTGCGTGACAGAGCCGCCTACCAGTAGTAGTGGTTGATGCAGAAAGGGGCAAGGCAAAATCATTTCATGGCGCGACAGGGCAGGGCGCTCCTGCCAGGTCATGCCACCCCAAGGCTGGCCTGCGCAGGTACGTGCAAGCCACGTGCCTGTGATGGTCAGCAGGGTGCCGCCGCCGATGCTGCCCGCGCTGGGGCTGACTGACGTGACGCCCAGCAGGACGCCGACGACGCCGGTGGACGCGTCTGCGCCAGCGGCCGCGGCGGCGCTGGCGGACACCAGTGTGCCCGCCACGCCGGCTGCACCGGTGGACACCGCCAGCCGGTACTCTGCTGGCGCAAAGAGGCCCAGCCTGCACGTCACCTGCGTGGCTGACAGCGCCTCTGGGTAGTGGCATGGGACGGCGGCCGCCGGCGCCAGGGCTGCTGCGGCTGCGCGGCCGGCGGCGGCGGCGTCGGTCGTGAAGTCGGTGGTGAACGTTGGGACGAGCTGCACGGTCCAGTCGGCCGCTGTGGCCGTGTCCAGTCCAGTCACATTGAAGGTCAGCATGCCGCCTGCAGCAGCAACGCCCAGCAGGCGCAATTCACCACCGGCGCCGCAGCTTGTCCCTGCCACTGCTGTACTGGCAGCTGCCCTCCTCAGTCAGCCTGACAGCCGTCTGCGGCAAGAGGGACCACTAGGCCAGGGCACGCCGCCCATGGCCCACCTGCAGGGCCGTTGCTGGGCCCAGCGGCCAGGGTTTTCACACTGGGGCCGCCATCAGCAATGACCAGCGTCTGGGCCAGCGTTGCTGTGTCGACCACCGAGCCATCGGCCGCCAGCGCGTCGATGCTCAGCTGGGCCGCTGCATCGCTGGCGCCGCCTGCGGATGGAGGTAAGCGGGGCCGCAGCAGGGTGCGGCAGCCATGACTCGGCCCGCGGTGACGCCTCAACAGACGGCTGCGCTCGTCGCCATGGTGGTGGTGCGGGCGTGGTCTTACCTTGCTGGCGCGCTCGTACACAAGGCAGGCTGCAGTCTGCTGCAGTCAGCTGCAGTCAGTCAGCTGCAGCAGTGACAGGAGCATGGCCCAGTGGGGCGGTCGCACCTGGGTACATCAGGGTGATGGACGTGCTGGTGCAGTCCACCACCGCGCAAGCCACGCCGCCAATGGCTGCTGCGTGCGCTTGCTGGCAGGCTTGTGTGTTGAAGCCCTTGCCCACGACTGTGACCAAGCTGACGCCTGCAGAGCCACAGTGACGCGCGGCTGTGCTGTGATGACACAGCTCGTGGCAGCTCGTCGATTGTTTCTGTGCTGGCCAGCACATGCTGGAGGCGAATTGACAGCTGCCTCCCTGCTATGCACTCGCCTGTCGATGACAGCGGCCCGCTGGGCTGCGCGGATGTCAGCGCCAGCGTCTGTATGGTCAGGGTGAAGCTTCCAGAAGCCGCACCCTTGCCCGCCACCTCCACCAGCACGGCGTGCGTGCCGGACGGCATGGTGGCGCTGAGGGTGCAGGTCAGCTGGGTGCTGCTGGCGGACGCCACGGGGCAGCTGTAGGGGCCCACCGGCACGCTGTTGTCACTGGCGGTGGTGCCAAAGCCCGTGCCGGTGATGGTCAGCGTCTGCATGAGGTGCCAGGCCAGGTCAGGGCAGGAGGAGGGATCTAGGTGCGGGCTGCTGCTGTGGGCGGAGGCTGCAGCTGTGTGCAGAGGCTGCCGCAAGTGCATGCCATCAGGCAAAGGGCCCGAGGTACGTCTCACCTGGTCAGCAGTCAGCACCAGGGGCCCGGTGGGGGACAGGGTCGTGACGGAAGGGGTGGCGGCTGAAGCGTAAGCAAACACACAGGCGCCGCCTGCTGCTTCGCACACAGCGGGCACGCTGTTGACCTCCAGCGAGATGCTGTCCTGCGTCTGCAGCGGCACCTGCAGCGCACTCGGAGTAGCGCAGGTTGGCATGCCAGCAGCAAGCCGTGAGCGGCAATGACAGCACGGAATGCTCTCCAACATGTTCAAGGGCTTGCAGGCTGGCTGCTGGCCCAGGAGGTGCACACAACACCAGCTGCGCGCCCCGGCACGGCTGGGCTGCATGCCACCCACCTGCAGCATCTCTGCCGGCAGGGGCGTGTAGCGAACGTCCGCGCTGCCGTTGCGCACTGTGGCCGCTGCCAGCGTGACCCTGGTGCCCGTGAGGCTGCTGCCGTACACCATGAGGGGCGGGTAGTCGGGCCCGCTGCTGCCTGTGGGGTCGAAGTCGATGGTCCAGGTCGCGCCCTGCTGTGTGTCGCCGGCTTTGGTGACCTCGACACCTGCGCCACCGCAAGGACAGCCCGGCGGCCGAGTGTGTCTGCTGGGCTTGGTGTGCAGAGAGAGAGTGCTCAGCCAGCACTCAGTGCTGTGGGCATGTGCAGCGGGCAGGCGCCTCCCTGCTGCCACACATCCCGCAGTTGCAGCAGGGCGCGCAGGCGCGCCGCAGCTCACCCGACAGCCCAGGCAGGGTGCTGATCTTGGCTTTCAGCACATCAGCCGAGTCGGCAGCGTCCACCAGCACAGAGTCGCAGGTGCCGCGCAGCGCCACGCGGAAGGTGCCCGCCAGCTGCAGGGAAGCTGGTGCCAGCAGGGCACTCTCGATGGTGGCGCCCGCTGGCGTGGCTGCAGCGGCAGGGGAAACATTGATCTGTTGGCTCCTGACTCATCAGCACACTCTGGGCTCGCGTGGTGCCAGCAGGGCAGCCATGCACTGGCGCTGGCGGCCATGCGCAGGACAGCAGTGCAGCCGCCCGCCCGCCCCACCTGCCCCCACAATGGCCAGGTTGAGCGCAGGCACGGTGTTGCCGACGCCCCAGGGGTACGTCACGCGCCACTGCCAGCCCTTCCTGGCGCCCAGTCGGATGGCGGTGCGGGACACGTCCACTCGGATGTTGGTCAGCGCACGCTCCACCGCGCCGTCGACGGTGGAGCTGCTGGCGTTCCAGGCTACGTCGGTGAAGTTGTAGGGGTCCGAGCCCCAGATGCGCCACATGCCGCTGGGTACAGCGTAGCCAAGCGACAGCGCCTGCAACCAGCAGCGTGCGCCCAGCGTGCGTCAGCACAACCGGCAGGTGCCCCAAGCGCAGGTGGTGGTAATGTTGACAGATCCGCCGCAGCCAGATCTCGAGCAGTGCAGCTGTAGGCAGGCTTGACCAGGGCCTGCCGTCCCCTATCCCCCCTTCTCACACACCTCCCCCCCCCCCCCCACACACACTCCACAAACACACACGCACCTGCACTGTCACGGTGACAGCCGCCGGATCAACGGCCCCTGGGACCACGGGCGCAGGGTCCTGGGTCCAAGGCGCAGCAATCTGCGGGTAGGAGGGCTGCCAGTCGCCGTTGCCGGACTGGCTGGGCACGTAGACGGGCGTCGACCAGGCACAGGTGTCTGCAGACACGCTGGTGGTTGGCCAGCCCAGGTCAATCGCTGTGGCTGTGATGGTCATGTTGGCAACCTGGGATGGGAGGGTGCAGCGGGGTGGATGAGTGTCCAGCGGCGCCCAAGACAGGGCCCAGAGGTTGGGGAGGGGACGGCACACAGCGCACAGTAGTTGCAGGAGCAAACACGCACGCCTGCGGCAGGCCTGAAAGAGAGATGACAGCACACCAGGGCATGCCCTTGTTGCCCACGGCCACATGCGGCAGGCACGGCCCCAGCTGGGCCATGCAGCTCAGCCACACGCTGTCCTCGGGCCCTGACCTTGGTCGCCAGAATCGCCACCTCGACGCTGATCGCCCCGGCAGCCACCACCACCGAGCAGCCGACGTCGGCCGTCCTCTGGGCCAGCGCCAGCGCCAGGGCAGCCACGCAGTCGTCGTTGGTGATGTTGGCCGCCAGGGTGATTGGCACGGCAGTGGCATTGACGGCCGGCGCCAGCACGACCTCCAGCCGCACGCCAAGCCGGGGGTTGGCCAGCACCGCCGGCGCCGCCGCCACGGTCACGGTGACCGCTGACGTGTCATTGGCTGGCTGCGTGTAGCGCAGGGCGACCACGCGCCCCGTGAAGCTGTTGGTGGTGCTGATGCGCTGCACCTCGCGCACCGAGTTCCACCTGGCGGGGTGCAGCAGGCAGGGCGGCGGGTGAGCCCTGGGCCAGCCCAGATCCTTGGGACCCAGCCCCGCACCAGCCTGCCACAGCCCAGCCAGTTGCTGTGGCCCCCCCCCCCCCCCCCCCCGCCCCCCCCCCCCCCGCCCCCCCCCCCCCCCCCCCCGGCGGGGGGAGGCGGGGGCCGGCCCCCACCCCGGGGGCCCGCCCCCCCCCCCACCCCCCCCCCCCACCCCCCGGCCCCCGCCCCCCCTGTTGCTGGGCCCCCCCCCCCCCCCGGCCTGCTGCCCTCCACCCTGCCGCCGCCGCCCACCTCGCTTGCGTGCGAGACAGCTGCAGTCCAACCTGCAGGTGACCCGGACCCACGCCATTGCAGTGCACCGCGGTGAGCAGCACGCGCTGCCCGGCCTCCAGGGGCAGCGGGGCACTCCTCTGGGTGGGGAAGGCGTCCCAAGCGTCAGCCGCAGTCCAGATCTGCACGCTGGCCAGCAGGGAGGTGACCCAGGCAGAGCCCTGCACCACACAGCGGCGTGCGGCAGGCGTGTGAGTGACGCATGGGTGACGCATGTGTTCATCGTCAAGGGGAGGCTGGTCAGCAGCCAGCGGGTGGTTGGGGCTGCTTGAGGTGCCGGCTGTGTGCGCCCCTCATCCTCCTTGCATCCGCCCTCACGAGGGTTGGGGCGCGCTCCACACATCACGCCCCACCCACATTGTGCCAGGTGGCGTTCAGCTGCGCCACGTCGTCGGCAGTGACCATGAAGCTGTGGTCCCCCGCCTCAAAGGCGGTGAAGAAGGCGCTGCTGCGCGTGCAGTGGTTGAGGCGCGCAAAGTCGGGGCTCTCCCAGGCGCTGGTCAGCGTGGTGGCTGCGTACGAGGTGTTGCTGGCGGCCAGCAGGGCGGTCGTGTTGAAGGGGGCGGCGCCCAGCGTGGATTGCCAGAGGGAGGAGTAGCCGGCCGTGCTGCAGGCACCAGGAAAGGGGGGGAGGTGTACCACAGATCCGAGGGTGGGTGGGTGGGTGGGTGGCCGTGTGTGTGTGTGGGGGGGGGGGGGGGCAGCAGTGGTGAGCTTTGACTGCACAACCCCGTGGGCGGAGC
>Ga0315905_10006313_pt1 | contig 12044 bp, 6 predicted proteins | sample LakEriMetagenome_5_FD_203522 | JGI IMG/M metagenome (GOLD analysis project Ga0315905, IMG submission 203522) | Freshwater fungal communities from buoy surface, Lake Erie, Ohio, United States - Buoy 4 MA121 | ecosystem: Environmental > Aquatic > Freshwater > Lake | place: USA: Lake Erie, Ohio...
AGCTTTAGAAACAAAACAAAAAGCTGAAGTTGCAGCTAAAAAAGCCCTTGAAAAAGGACAACAACTTCAAGCTCAAGCAAATGCTCTTGCTGAAAAAGCTGAAAAAACAGGTAAGCAGCTTCAACAAAAAGCTGAACAAATTCAACAACAAGCTGACCAAGCTAAACAACAATATGAACAAGCTAAAGCTTCAGTTCAATCTATAGGTCAAACTTTAACTACTCCTCCGCCTTCATCTTCTCCTGCAGAAGTTGCTAAAGAAGTTGTAAAAGCAACAGCTCCTATACAGGCTCTTAGAAGACACAGATATTATTAATTCTTACTTTTAACATCAAAAGGATCCCCCTTTTTAAAATTAAGAATTTATTCGTCATCTTGTATATATTCATTTATAAGATCAACAACACCATCTCTGTCATCCATTCTTCCCATAGTATCTTCATCGCCAAGAATTTCTTCAAGAATAGAATAAAGATCTTCTTCATATGCCCTTTTATATATATCAAATATAGCACGACAAAAATTAAAATAAGATTTTTCTAAACAATACATAATAACCTTGGGCATTAAGTAAGTATGACGATCAATCATTATTTCCAAACATTCTATTACAATTTCCTTTTGAGCTTCTACCCCACTTTCATACATTTCATGCAGATTATCAGACATTTGTTCTTCAAATCCCTCTCCTAATACCTTGTCAAATATTCTTACTAAAACGTCCTTATTAGTCGTATCTGTTTGTTCTTTCATACTTCTATAAACTTGGTTAAGCAAAGCTCTACTTATCCACGCATCTCCACTTTCATTTGCTGCAGTTATAAGGTTTAAAGCTATTCGATAGTTTCTCTCTCTTAATGTTCTAATTACAAGTAACTCATCATCCTCATCTTCACTTTCATCTTCACTTTCATCTTCATCTCTTGTGTATTCATTTATAAGGTCAACAACACCTTCTCTATCGTTCATTCTTGCCATAGCATTTCCATGATCAAGAATATCTTCAAGAATTAACTTAAGAACTTCTTTCGGATTCATATTTCGTCTTCTTAAAGGCATTGCCACCGGATCATCTTCTTCAGTAATTCCATTATATATCTCAAAAATGCCACGACAAAGATCAAAATAAGACTTCTGTAAAGAACTTTCAATAACCTTGTATATTAAACTGAAATTATAGTTTATCATTAGTTCTAAACATTTTATCGCAATGTCTTTTTGAGCCTCTACTCCACTTGTATATATTTCATTTAGTTCATCGGAAATAATTTCATAATTTGACTCTTCCATTAACTCATTGAATATTTCTACTAAAATATCCTCATTTGACCTGTCTGTTTGTTCTTTTATTCTTGAAAAAAGTTCAATCAGTGTATTCTCATAATCCCAGTCACTTTCTCTTTCATTTCTATCAGTTATAAGTTCCAATGCTCTTTGATAGTTTCTCTCTATTAATGCGTCAATTATAGGTATCTCTTCGACATCTTCTTCTCTTTCAAATTCTCCTGGATAATGTTCATCAAACCACTCTCTAATTAAGTCTGAAACATCAGATGTATTATTCCAGTTATGAATTTCCTCTAAAACATCATTTAAGAAACCTTTAAGAACTATATTACCATCAGTCTCATTACGTATCTCTGCAACAGGTTCATTTCTCTCGGTAAAACCATTATATGCTTCGAAAATAAAAGTAATAACTTCATTCTCAGTAGAAGGTGTAATTCTATCATAACTTTTAAGGATATGAACAAGAATGTAATACATTCCTATAGAATCTTTCTTAATAATATGCAATAAAATAAGCTTAGCTATACCTCTCTTTGTAGTAGAAGCTCTAAACATTTGTAGTATAGAATTAGCTATAAATTCGTCCATATCATTTTGATAATGAATAATATTATCGTGATATGCCAATAAAAATAATGCAACTAGATTATTTAAATATATTCTTCTGTCAAGGCTTAATATACCATTTAATATTTCTCTTATAATATCAGGTGTGACCCAAGTATTATTTCCTTCTTCATCTATCTTTTCTTGTGTTATTTGAATAGCAATTTCTATATCATCATTTTCAATATGTTCTATTATATTTCCTATTACATCATTCTCAGCTTCTTCGCCTTCTTCATCATCGTCCTCAAAATCTAATCTTCTATTTACTGGAGCTTCAATACTTTCAAGAGGAATACTATAATATGCAGATGCTTCTTCCGCTGTCATTCCTATTCTCGCAAGTAATTGTTCTATGTCCAACCCATAAACATCCGCAATTTCTTCAAAAGTTCTTCCCATCTGAGTTCCATTAAATATAGCTCTTCTCATATTGTCTCTCGAGGATGTAGCTGCATCTCTAACAGGAACTGGAACCTCATTTAGATCAAATACAGTATTACATAAAGGACATTCTGCTCTATCTTTACCTTTAATTACAGCTGTTTTTATAAGACAGCTTTTATGGACTAAATGCCCACAGCTTAATTGACCTTGTTCTTCTTCTGGATTTGTAACTGTCTCTACTAGTCTAACACCAGTATCATCTTCATTCATCATACAAATAGGACATTCAATTTCTTCCTCTTCTTCGTCGCTGCTACTTTCATCTTCTTCATCTTCTATTAGTTTTGCCTTCTTATATTCGTTATAATAAAACTTTTTATCTCCTCTACTTCTTTCCCCTATTCCTTCAATACATTCTCTATTGTTGCTTAAACAGGTTGGATAATGAGATTTTAATTGACACAATTTAATCATTTCATCAAAGCCGCAATCACCTCCTACACATCCCTCTCTTTTTAATTCTTCAAAATGAGCTTCTAAATCTTCTCTTTTTACTCCAAGAGGATTATCTCTACATTCCATATAAAAAGGACCTAAGATAAGTCTTCTAATTGCGTCTATTTTTTTATTAGTTGCAGCCATTTATAAATAACTAATAAAAAATAAAAAAAAAATTATCGTGTAACTTCTAAGACAAGTTGGACTTGAGTTCCAGGGTCACTTTCTATAGGAAACCCGTAACCTTGAAAGTATGTGAATTGATTAAAAGGTTCAAACTGTAATATTTGACCTGTAGGAAGGGTAATTTTAACATGAAGAGTATCATTCTCTTTAAAAGCTAAATTTTGTGTCATATAACTTCCCTGTAAAGTAAGCCAAGATGTATTAGGGTTGAAAGTAACGGGAACTTGAAATAATGCCTTTTTAGCAGCTGGAGCGTTACTTATAATAGGATTACTGTAAGTATTACCTCTTTCGCTGTAAATTTCAACATAAACGTGTGAGTAATTTTGAAGAGTACCGTAACCATTTAAGATATTTCTGTTTGGAACAATTAAACTAATAAGTCTAACACTTTCACATGTTGCATTGCTAAAAGTATTACTTCCCTGATAATTTAAAGGCACAACATTATCTCTTGTAAATCTTAATATTTCATATGTTGTTCCAGCTGTAACTAAAGCTGAAAAAATACCTGAAACAGTTGCTATTTTTGTAGTTCCATCATAAGCAGTAATACGTTTCCATTGATATGATGTAGGAGGAGAACCTCCAGGTAAAAATACGAATGTATTAACATAAAAATTATCAACAGAAGAAGAACCTGCTCCAAGGTATATTTGACTTAGAGAAGTTGCATTGTTTGATGTTGTGGATCTTTCAGCTGGTAATTCTTTTCTTATAGAATATAAAGTTAATGCTAAAGGAGCTACACTAAAAGCAATATCTACAGTTGCTATTTGAGATGAATTATCATAACCTATAATTTTTCTAAATTCACCGTTAATTTCAAGATAACTATCTCTATAAAAATTAAGAATGTTTGAAGATGTTACAGACAGTGTAATTTGAGTTGTGGTTGAACCTCCAGACAATTGATTTGATTCATATGGAAATGCTAAAAGAATAGGGTCTTTAGCAGTTGCAGGTCCATTTAAGGTATAAGCGTTGGTTTCAACAACAAAATCTCCTATATTTGGATAGGTTAATCTATCTCTATAACCACTATCAATATGGATATATCTTTTCATTTTTAATATATTAGCAGGATATTATTTTAAATTTAAGTTAAAAGTTTAAAGTTAAAATATTAAAAGTATGACAACGAGTATTGATGACGCATTGTTTTCGTCTTTTGAAAATATAAGTATTAACATAGACCTTTCATCTAAAAATGATATTGACCTTTTACAATTATTTGAAAGTGATATAACAGAAGCTGAAAGAGTAAATATAATAGTTGAGCTTTATAATAGGGATAAAAATTTGGTTATAGAATGTATCAACAATGTTTTAAATTCTATTTTTATGAATAAATCTTCGGTTAAAAAGAGGATTATATTATGGGTTATTAGAAATAAATATTTCAATTTCCCTTTAAGAATAAGATGCATTGAAACAATAGAACAATTAGATGGTAAGACAGATGAACAATATTTAAATTGTTTAGAAGATGTTATGAACGAACAATTAGAATTTAAGAAGAAATATGAAGTTGGAACAACCTTCTTTTGGAATGTTTTTAAGAACGTATTAAGAAGAAATATTTACCCTTCAGAATATCTATTAAATCGTCTTTGTAATATATGGAAAAGCGTTATTTTAGATGCTTCGTTGCAAGAAGAATTTAGATATAAATTATTACAGTCTTTATGTAATAATGAAGAATATAAAGACAACCTTAAATACTCATTCTCTAATATTTCCCTTGAATATAGTTGGGAAGATTATAGATATATTATGTATATCATACAATTTATAATAAAAACAAATAACCTTAATTCTACCCATTTAGATGTGTTGTATAATATTATTAATGAAAGAAAATTACAAAGTAACGCAAAAGCTGATATTGCAGACTTTTTCCTTGGACTAAAAGAAAATTTTTCAGTTTATACTCTCCCTGAAAATATAGATGAATATATTTCTAAAGGTAAAGAAATTTTGGATAAACTATCGTATGAAGAAGGAGGTGCAAAAACATTTTATAATAACACCCAAAATATACATAAGATTGAGATTGATAGTTCTATTAATCCTTTCATTGAAATGCTCTTATCTATTAACCTTGAAATTCCTACAAATGAAGATGAACTTGATGACTTTATAGATAAGGTTGTGGATGAAATAAAAGATTATTCTAGTAACATTTATTCTGCAGAAGAGCAAATAAGAATTATAGGGTCAATAAATAGATTTATATTAGACAATACATTATACTCTAAATATAGCGTCTCATTATTAACTTTATTAGTAAGAAGCTATTACTATATTCAAAATCATCAATATAAAGATGAGCTTATGAAAAGACTATGTGAAGAGCTTTGTGATATGGCAGATACTTGCACTACAGGTCATATTGGAAGACTTGTTAATATATTTAGTGGGTATGAAATAACCTTATCAATGCCTATAGAAGAAGAAATAAAAAGTTGTGTTTATGCAAGACTTACAAATATTATAGGCGACAAGCCAGAAGAAATTAGAGACCTTATATTTGAGAGTATAGGAACCTCTGAAGAAATTAAAGAAAAGGATAAAACCCACATTGATATGTCGGCTTCTTTAGTTGGAACAAAAAATGCTTATCTAGATGAACACGGTAAAATTATTGAGTTTATTTTAAGCGAGAATGATATTATAAAAGAACAACTTATGCATAAGACAGAAGACCCTGAAGTTTTATTTTATAAACTTCTTGGAAAAGATATTTCTGCACTTCTTGATGACCTTAGAAATGAATATAAATCTTTAATAGAAGATGGAAAACTATCAGAACAAGACCTTGACTTATACTTTAGAAAATCTGTTAATCTTTTTCAGGTTGGTGAAGGCATTTAATTTTCATTTTAAATAAATAATGAAAATTAATTATTTCCAATATGTGCTTTACACAAAGGGCATACATTGTGTGTTTCTAACCAGTTTAAAATGCAGGTTGTTTCAAGGCAGTCTTTTTTATTTTCATGATATTTATGTCCGCAAGGTAATAATGTTATTAATCTTTGACCAAGGATAAATTCATCTTGACATATACCACAACCATCATTTTCTTCATTTTCCAAGAAAGTATGTCTTGGAAGTTTCTCTATATTAAGAGTTGGAACAAGGCATTTATCGCTTTGATGAAACTCTTCTGGATTTCTTGAAAATTCATAAATTCGTCTCATATATTCTTCTAATTCATCTCCATTTGGTATTTTACCGTGCAATATGTAAAATTCTACGTATTGAGGGTATAAACTACAAGAAGGTAATATTCCTGTATATAAGACGCATTGTTTTATAACTTTTTTTACATAATTTTCAGGATAACCTCTAACACAATTACAACGAGTTTCAAATAAACAATTTACAATCTCGTCTATATCTGGAAAAGAATGTGCTCCGCTATCATAATATAAGTCTAGTATTTTGTTTGCAATCTCATCGCTAATTTCATACTCACCATAACTGCTAATATCAGTTTCAGTATCGAGTAAAAAACTATCCCTCAAGTCTTTTAAGTGGTTTATAGCTAGTTCTTTCTCATCATGTGAATATAAGTCTAAAATACCGCTAAATAAAGAATAGTTTCTTGCGACCCTATTTCTCATTATATCAGGGGAACTTATAACTCTATTATAATACTCTTCTAATTGTCCCCCATTTCGAAGTTCATCCAAAAAAGAATTATCTATATTATTAATGAGACTGTTGAACACAGTATTTAATGACCTTACTAATAAGTCTTCTCTGAAAGCACCCGTGCTCATTTACAAATATAATCATAAATCTTTATATTAATTTAAAAACAATTATTCTACATATAAAATGTCCTTAGGAGTAACTATTCTTACATATAATAATAATGAAGTCTTATTCTCTACCTTAAGACATTTTTATGAGAATACTAACTTTACTTTATTTTCAAATATTGAAGTTCATATCCTTGCACAATGCTGTTGTAAATCCTACATTAAATCCCTTGAAACCGTCTGCAAAGCTTATGATATTCAAAACAAACTAAAATTCATCCTCCACACTACAGATGAAAATATGGGAGTATCTAAAGGTGGAAATTTTTTATACAATCAAACAAAAAAGTTTGATTTTGTTCTTCAACTTGAAGATGACTGGATACTTTTAGAAACAAATAAGTTATGGTTAATCGATTGCTACAATCGTATTTCTTACGAAACAGTATCCGGCGCCCCGGTATCTACTATTTCCCTTCGTAAATATTCAAGCGATAAAGAAAGATGGCAATATGGTTGGTCTAGAACCATTCCATATATGTGTCATCAACACGAAAATAACTTTAATTATAAATATAAACTTTTGCCTACAGATGACCCTAATTTTACAGAAATAAAAGAATTCCTTTTCACCTTTAATCCAGTCATTAGAAATAATAGAGATTATGAAAAAGCAGGAGTGTTTCCTCTACCTGAATTTGAAGATGGAGATAGTACTGAAATATGTGTAACAAATGGAACTAAAATTCACTCTAATAGAAACTGGGGAGCATGTGAAGCTTTAAGTATGGAGAAAATAAGACACTTAAAAACAGAACTCTATAAAGAAGGTGTTTTTGGCCATTTTGACGACTGGATTGATTATTTAAAAGATAAAAATATGGCATTGTTCCAGAATGAATTTACACATCAAATTAATGTAAATTGTCATGTTCCTATTCTTATTATTCATTCTACAGAAGAGCTATTTTTCAATAATATATCTCACGAGTTTATAAGACCTATGCATTTTATCTGGTACGGAAATGGTAATGATAGGTATATTGAAGTGAGAAAAATCTTATCAAAATATAATCCAAGATGCATTATAATACTTGGTAATGAACTTGGTTATATTAATACATTACCTTTTGAATATAGAAAAAAAGCTCTCCATTATAAATCTATAAAGGATGTATCTATTCCTATGATTGAAACTTGTATTTTCTACTCTCATTATAAGCATCCTTATATTATTTCAAATCCTCTTGTAAGTATTATAACACCAGCATATGAAAGTAAGCATAGAATTTTACGCCCTCTTCAAAGCCTTTTAAATCAAACTTATACTAACTGGGAATGGATCATCATTGATGATTCTAAGACAGATAATACCTGGAAACAACTCACAGAATTTGCAGAACAAGACTATAGAATCCAAGTATATAAAAGACCTAAAAATGATGGAAGTATTGGTAAGAATAAATCTTTTTGTGGAAATCTTGCAAGAGGAGCTTTTGTCTTTGAATTAGACCATGATGATGATATTTTTCCACAAACATTTGAACGTCTCATTGATGCTGCAAATAAAAATAAAGATTGCGACTTCTTTTACTCTGATTTTATTGAATGCGGAGAGGATAATCTTTCATCTTTTACTTACGGTGATCATTTTGGTTTTGGTTTTGGAAGCTATTATAGAAGCTGGTATTTAAATGACTTTCACTATATCTGCAAAACTCCAAGAATGAATCCTCATACTTTTAGACATATTATAGGCGTTCCAAACCATTTTAGATGTTGGACTAAAAAAGCTTATATGGATGTTGGTGGGCATAATATTGATCTTCAAGTAGCTGATGATTATGATTTAATCATAAGAACATTCTTAAAATATAGATGGTGTCATATCCCTGAATTCTTATATGTCCAATATAGAAATAGCGGAGGAGATAATTTTACATTCCATAGAAATGCATTAATTCAATACTTGACAGCAAGGGTACAAAGCACTTATGAACAAGATATTCATACCAGATTATTAGAACTTGGAGTAACAGATGATGTTTATGGAAGAAATCCAGGTCATCAAAAAGACTATGAAGTAAATAGATTTCAATACCCCATTCTTGAGAAGGTTTATCATTTTAATGATCTCGATGAAGATAATCCTCTTATAAGTATAGTTATGCCTACATATAATCGAGTTTCTCACTTACAGAAAGCCTTAGATAGTATCTTTAATCAAACTTATCAAAACTTTGAAATATTATTAGTGGGTGATAAATGCCCTGTTCTTGATACTTTTGTTAGAGCCTATGATAAAGCTAAAGATAAGAGATTTAAGTATTATAACTTACTTCATAACTATGGTCCAGGAGGAGCTGTTCCGAGAAATTATGCACTTAAGATGATGTGTAGTAGTAAATGGATTGCTTATCTCGATGATGATAATGAATGGAAGTCAAATCACTTAGAACACCTTGTTAAAACCTATAGAGAAAATAAAGATGTTCAATATATTTTTAGCAGTATGGTCATAGACGGAAAAGAGCTAGTATTTGATGAGCCTAAACTTGGAAGAATTGATACAAGTTGTGTTATGCACAGGTTTGAATTATGTGTGAAATATGGTTTATGGAAAGATAGAATAGAAGGAGGGTATGCTCATGACTGGGAGTTTTTCAGTAGATGGAAAGATGAAAAATGGATTGCAACTAAAGAATTTACCCTATTATATAATACCGAATTTAATGGTCAATCTTTTGAGTTTTTAAATAATTTGTATAAATAAATTATTTCTTAATCTCATTATAAAATGGAAGCTTATTCATTTCGTATATTTGTAGGTCAGAAAAATGCCTTAATGCTTTACGATTCATATACTATTTATGGCGGAACAGGAACTGAAAGTGGAGGTAGTGGGTATCAAGGACTGCAAGGTCCTGCAGGAGGAGGTTCCGGGACTGGAGCTCAAGGATTTCAAGGCCTCCAAGGTTTAATGGGATTACAAGGTTTAATGGGATTACAAGGTTTAATTGGCTTTCAAGGTTTAATTGGCTTTCAAGGTTTAATTGGCTTTCAAGGTAATGTTGGAGTCCAAGGGTTAATAGGTTTTCAAGGAGCTCAAGGTGGAGTTGGGTTTCAAGGTCTTCAAGGTAATGTTGGAGTCCAAGGCTCTCAAGGTTTAATCGGTATGCAAGGTATCCAAGGTGGATATGGATTTCAAGGTCTTCAAGGTAATGTTGGTCTCCAAGGTTCCCAAGGTCTTCAAGGTTTAATTGGTTATACAGGTGCAATGGGTTATCAAGGTCTTCAAGGTTTTATTGGAAGTCAAGGTCTTCAAGGTTTAATAGGTCCAACTGGAGCTGGAACTCAAGGTTTAGTTGGTCCTCAAGGTCCTGCTGGCGCTGGAGGACTAGGTGGTTCAAGCACTGGATATATTGATATATATCATATAAATAATGCAGGTACGTTCCAAATAAGCACAGGTGCATTTAGTTCAAATGTTGCAACTGGTCCTTTATCAGTAACTGTAGGTGGTAATGTTATGACAATTGGTGGTTTTACCTCACAATTCCCTAATTCTATGTTAGGATATGGTGTGAATTATACAGCAGGAACTTCAACTGTAAATTTCTATAGACCTATGACTTACTTGAATACGACAAATGTTCAAGTAGAAATGTATCCTGGAAATCAGATCATATTAAGAAATTTAACAACAGCAAATATGGGAGCAGCTGTAAATACTACAGGATTCCCTAACGGAACAATAGCTTATACAGGTAGATTTGTATTTACTTTTTAATTTATGAACATTTATTCATAAATTAATTTCTATTATATAATATAAAAATGAGTTCTCCGTTTATACCTCACACGGTAAATGCTATTTCTTATCCTCCTACAAGTCCATATCCTCCTATTATACTTCCGTTTGTTATTACAAGCTCTTATGATGTCAGTACTGGTATTAAAAATGTTGTATTAGACATCGAAGCGTTTGATACTGGAGCTCCTCTTGGTATATTTCAAGGTAGTAATGCATATGATGGTAATAGTATTAGACCTGGTATGTGGATTACAAGTTCAATTTATGGTAATGGATGGCTTATTAAAACTATAAACAGTCAAAGCAGTACAACAGTAGATTGCGATGTTGAAGACGTTGATCTTTTTAATGAAAGTTTATCACCTACAACTCCTTCTTTAGGTGTTAATGAACCTGGTTTTATATTTGAACTTTCAGAAGACGGTATGCCAGCTATAACTAACTCGGATGTTAGAAATCTCTTAAATATTAATAATTGGGAACAATTCATAGGTGATCTTAATGCAAGATTTCAATCCAGAAATTTATACACAACTTATTTTCACGCCTATCAACCATCTCATACATTACAAGTTGGTAATTTCGTATATATTGACCCGGTAGATAGTATCTATAAAAAAGCAACAAATGATACTGAATTTAACTATTACATTATAGGTAATATAACATCTATTGGATATCCTACAAGTGACTGGTTTACTTATAGACCTCGAGGTAAGTATCTTACTCCTGAAAGAATTAATTTCCCTTATGCTTCTCCTTTAACTGGTTCTGTTGGTAGTTTATATTATATTCAACCAAATGGTTCCATTTCAACTAATAAACCATTTTCAACATCTTCTCCTGTTTATATTCAAATTTCTACTGGTTCTACAGGTGGAGCTGGTATTCTTATAGAAACATCTTCATTTTCTTCTTCTACAGGTACTTCAGGACTACAAGGTCCTGTTGGAGATCCTGGACCTATCGGTTTTCAAGGAACTCAAGGATTTCAAGGTTTTCAAGGTTTAGCAGGTTTTACTGGCGCAATGGGTTATCAAGGTCTTCAAGGTGATATTGGTTCTACCGGTAGTATCGGTTATCAAGGTCTTCAAGGTGATATTGGTGTTCAAGGTTTACAAGGTGATATTGGCGTTCAAGGTCTTCAAGGGTTAATTGGAACTCAAGGTTTACAAGGTGATATTGGTGTTCAAGGTCTTCAAGGGTTAATTGGAACTCAAGGTTTACAAGGGTTAGTTGGAACTCAAGGTCTTCAAGGAGATATTGGAACTCAAGGTCTTCAAGGAGATATTGGAACTCAAGGTCTTCAAGGGTTAATTGGTAGTCAAGGTTTACAAGGGTTAGTTGGTAGTCAAGGTCTTCAAGGGTTAATTGGTAGTCAAGGTTTACAAGGAGATATTGGAACTCAAGGTTTACAAGGGTTAGTTGGAACTCAAGGTTTACAAGGTTTTCAAGGAGATATTGGAACTCAAGGTTTACAAGGTGATATT
>Ga0315905_10006315_pt1 | contig 12041 bp, 7 predicted proteins | sample LakEriMetagenome_5_FD_203522 | JGI IMG/M metagenome (GOLD analysis project Ga0315905, IMG submission 203522) | Freshwater fungal communities from buoy surface, Lake Erie, Ohio, United States - Buoy 4 MA121 | ecosystem: Environmental > Aquatic > Freshwater > Lake | place: USA: Lake Erie, Ohio...
CTGGGCGCGGGCGCGGCGGCGGCGGCGGCGGCGGCACGGGCGGCGGCGCCTCCCGCCCCGGTCGCCGCCGCCGCCGCCGCCTCGTCGTCGTCGTCGCCCCCACCGGCCACCATCTCAGTTGCCGTTCTTGCGCGTCCACGCCCACTTGGGCTCGGCGCACTCGGGGTCCACGGGCATGGTCGAGCTGTACGGCTTGTACGCGAGCGAGGCGTAGGCGGCGTCGTTCAGGGCCTTGCGCGCGTGGTACTCGTGCGCGTCGGCCGGCACGGGGCGCTGTGCGCGCGGGGTTTTGCGGGGGAGCGAAAGGCGGGCGGGGGCGCGGCTTGTGAGGGAAGCGGGGGTCAACGCTGTCCCTCCCTCCCCTTTTTTCCTTCTGGCCCCCTGCTCTCCGCTCGCTTGCGACAGCCCCTCTCACCTCGCCCTTAAGGAACACGCCCCCCGGAAGGGTCTTGGCCTCGGCCGCGGCGGCGGCAGCAGCAGCAACGGCGGCGGCGGGCGGCTGGCCGTCCCCGGCGGCGGCGACGAGCCCGGCCGCCTGCTCGGCCGCGCGGCGCTGCTCGGGCGTCAGCGGCGGCTGCTGCTGCTGCATTCGTCCGCGCCTGGCGTGAGCGCACACCGTCGCGCGTGCACGCGGTGTGTGTCGGCTCTTTCGTGATGTGGCGTGGCGGATCGGCGCGCTGGACAGAGAGAAAGTGGCGGTGAGACGGCGAGGCTGTTCCCGGGGGGCCGCGGACAAGTCTTTTTTTTTTTCCCGCTACCGCCCGAGCCGCCGCCGCCGCCGCCGCCGCCGCCGGTCGCCCGCGGCCGCGCCGTCCGAGCCGCTGCTGCTGCTACCGGTGGCCTCCTGCCCCCCCTGCTCCTCCTCCCCCCCCCCGCCGCCGCCGCCCTCCTCCTCGGCGCGCGCCGTCTCGGCCGCCACCGCCGCGGCCAGGTCGATCTGCCCGTCCGCGTCCGACGACAGCAGCAGGCCGCCGCCGCTGCCGCCGCCGCCTGTCGGCGCGGGGGCGGGCGCCGAGGAAGGAGGACCGTCGTCGTCGGCAAGAGGGGGAGGAGGAGGAGGCCCCGCCCCCGCCGCCGCCGCCGCCGCCGCCGCCGGCGAGTTCCCCGCCGCCAGGCCCATGATCGCGCGGATCACGTCGGCGCCGACGTCCTCGCCGGACACGAGCATCGGGTCGAGCGCCGCCTGCGCCCGCTCGGCCGCGGACGGCTGCGACGGCGGCCCGTCGCCGGCGTCGGGGCCCCCCGCAGCGTCGGCCTGCGCCGCCGCGTCGGCCGACGTGCTCCGCGCGAGCCGCCTGCCCGCGCGCGCGCTGCCCTCGGCCGCCGCGGCCATGTGCCGGCGGTAGGGGTTGGTGCTGCCGGCGCCGCGGCCACGGCTGCCTCCGCCGCCGTCCGCCGAGCCGCCAGCGAGCACGAAGGCCTGCTGCTCGGCGGCGCTCATGAAAGCGGGCGGCGGCGGCGGCGGCGCCTCTTTTTCGTCGTCGCCGCCGCCGCCAAGGTCGCCTTGAGCCGTCCTTGTCGTCTTGCCTGCCGCCGCCTCCGTCGCCGCCGCCGCCGCCGCCGCCGCCGCATCGGCTTGGGCAGCGGCGGCGCGCCGCTCCCGCACCACCTGGGCGGGCGCGCGCCCGAGCGCGCGCCGCACGCCGGCCAGGTCGCCGCGCGCCAGGGCGGACAGGAGCGCGACGCCCGAGCCCACGCCGCCAAGGCCGCCGCCCGGCTCGACCCCCAGGCGCGCCGCGATGCGCCGCCCGAGCTCGTCGGCCGCCTCGGCCACCTCGCGCGCCCCCGCCGCGGCCGCGCTCCCGCCGCCGCCGCGCGTCGCGGCGGCCGCGCCCGCCAGCGCCGCCGCCGCCGACCGCAGCAGCGGCGGCAGCGCGTCCGCCTGGCGCTGCATCAGCTCGGCCGCGAGCGCCGCCGCCGCCTCGGCGCCGCCGCCGGTCGCGTTGAGCCCTGACCCTGCCGCCCCGCGCGGCACCAGGCCCGCCCCCCTCGGCCGCACCAGCGCGCCCAGACCCAGCGCGCTTCCCGCCCCGCCCCCAGCGACGCCGCCCAGAAACGGCGTCGCGACGCGGCCCGCGCTGGTCGACCGCAGCGCGGGCGTGGCGCCCGCGATGATGGCCGCCTGGATGCGCAGGAGCTCGGCCGCCGCGACCTGCCCGGCGTAGTTGTACCAGCGGTACACCCCCAGGTCGTTGAGCAGGCGCCGCGTCGCGCCGCTGTACCCGAGGTACAGGCGCGTGACGTTGAGCGCCGCGCCCGCGCCAAGGGCGAGCGGCGCGCCGAGCAAGTCGGCGGCCCGCGCCGGCGCGAGCGGCAGGCGCACGCCCCCGAGGGCCGGGCCCGCGAGCTGGGCCGCCGAGCGGTAGGGCAGGTTGCACGCGAGGGGCGTGGCGACGAGCGAGGCGACGGGCGGGGTGCACGTGACGGCGGAGCGCGCGGGCTTCTCCTCGGGGGCGGGCGGGTTTTCGCTGCCGCCGCGGCGGCGGTGGTGCTGCCCCCCCCCGTCAAAGGAGGAGGCTTGGGCGGCGGGCGCCTTTTCGCCGCCGCCGCCGCCCTTCCCCTCCCCCCCCTCCTTCTCGTCGCCGCCGCCCCCTCCGCCGTCGACCGTGCACACCCCGCTCGCCAGGCTCAGCGTCACGATGGGCCCGATGCACCCGGCGGGCACCAGCTCGCCCACGGCCCCCGCCGCCCCGTACGCGCCGAACAGGCCCCCGAGCAGCCGGTCGCCGGCGTCGTAACCCACCAAGGAGACGACGTCGGCCCCGAGCGCGTCGCGCAGGGGCCGGGGGAGCACCGCAAACAGGGCGTCCCGCAGGGGCCCGCCGGCGTCGGGCCCCGCGAGGCTGGACGTGGCTTGCGAGGCGGACGCCACGAAGCCCGTGTTGAGGTTCGAGCCAAAGACGGCCTCGTAGATCTGCGGGCCAAACCCACCAGGGCCGAGATTCAGCGGGCCCAGGCCGCCGAATCCGAAGCGGAAGCCGTCGGCGGTGAACCCACCAGCGGAGGAGGGGCGGCCGCGGCCGGCGCTGGTGGCCGGGGCGCCGGCGAGGGGGAGGGTGCGGCCGTCGACGACCGGGTCGGAGGAGGACGGCGAGGAGGAGGAGGAGGAGCGCGCGCCGTTGACCGCCGCCGCGTCGCCCGCCGCAAGCGCTTGCGGCGCGGCGAGCAGGAGGGGCGCGACGGCGAGCAGCAGCAGCGCGCGCGGCGGCGCGCGCGACATGATTTGGGAGGCGCTTTGGCGCGCGCGTTTGTCGGTGGCCCCTTTTCGATTGCGCGCGCGCGCCGGTGCGCGGGCGGGCGGTGTCTGTGTGCTGGAGGAACGGGGACGCGAGGCGGCCTTTCTGCGGCCGCGTCGCGCGCGCCGCCGTCGAGAGAGAGCGAGAGAGCGGGGGGGCCGGCCGCCACCGCCTCGCGGCGCCAGGCGGCGCTCCTTGCTCCTCTTGCTGCTCTCCCTCGTCTGTCGCCCTCGCGCGCACACACACACGCACTGACGCGACGTGCACCTTCGTTCAGTTTCTTTTCCTTTGCAGCGAGCCCGCGCGCGCGAGAGACAGACGCCGATCGACACCGACTCCCCCTTTCGGAGGTCCGTCTCTCGACCTGCCCCCCCGCGCCCGCGAACGACAGGGGAGGCCTTGGTCGTTCCCCGCCCGACCAGCGCGACGAGGAGCGGCGCAAGGACGCGCGCCCCGCGCGCGCGCCTCGAGCGGCCTACCCATCCACGTCGGCCCCCAAGAGCCCCAAAAAATGGACCGCCGGCGAAGCGGCGACGCCGCCTCCTCGGCGGGCGCCGCGCCCCCGCCCCCGTTGCGCGACGCGCGCGCCTTGGCCGCCAAGATCCAGGACTACGAGCGCTTCTCCAACGACGTGCTCAAGCGCGACCTGCAGCGCGTCGCCGAGCTGCGCGCGCGCGCCGACCGCGAGGCGCAGACGTGGGAGGAGCTGGCGGCGGCCGTGCGTCGGACGATGCCGCCCGCACAGGACGACGGCGGTGGCGAGGGCGGCAAACCAACCGCCACCCCCCCTTTCGTCCTCCCGCTCAAAACGCTCGTCGAGGTCGCCCCGGGCGTGCACTGCCGCGCGGTCGTCCCGGACCCGTCGCGCCTGTGCGTGGCCGTGGGCCTCGGCTTCCACGTCGAGTGCCGCGGGCGCGACGAGGCGCTGCGCGTGGCCGAGCTGCGGCGCGCGGCGGCGGCGGCGCGCGGCGCGGCGCTCGTGGACAAGGCCGCGCGGATCAAGGCGCAGATCAAGTTTGTGAACGAGGCGCTGGCGGAGCTGATGCGGCTGCGGTAGCGGCGGTGGCGGCGGCTGTCGCCTTTTGTCTTCGGGGCGGGGAGGCTGCGCTGCACCGGCCGCGGCACAGCCTTTGCGAACGAAGAGAGGGGTGGCGGCGTGCGGCGCCGGCGTGCGGCGCCGAGGCAGCCAGCAGCGGGCGCGATCGATCAAGACAGACAGACGCCCCCATGCTCATGCCTCCCCGCGGCATGACGCACACCACCTGCCTCTCGCTCCACTCTGCCCAACGCACGACGCCAACTGCACCCTTTTTGCTTTGACGGCCGACCCGGATCCCGGCCGCGGACGAGCAACCTCCGCTCCGCTCGCGAGTGACACACGCTCGGGCGCGCGCGCGCGACTTGGCCGGCCTGCGCGTTCACAGATCCTTGTTTGCTGCCTTGCGCGCAACACGCGAGTGCTCTCGCGCGCTCAGCAGCAGTCAGCGCCCGAGCGCGCGCGCAGCGGATTTTTCGTGCCGCCGGCGCGCCTAGACGCGACGCCGCCGCCGCGCCGCCGCCGCGCCGAGAGCCGACGCGCGCCCTCCCCGAGCGACGACAACAACCGCATCATGTCCGGCGCCGCGGCGGCGGCCGCCGGGACCACGCTCGACCGCGTGTTCAAGGAGGTCTCCGTCCGCAAGCTCTACAAGGACCTGCTCGTCATGGCGCGCTACCTCGGCCAGCGCCAGGGCAACGAGCGCGTGCTGCGCGAGCAGGTCCGCGGCGCGTTCCGCGCCAACGCGGCCGAGCGCGACCCGGCGCGGCTGGCCGAGCAGAAGGAGGCGGCCATGCGCGCGCTGAGCAACTGCTACTTCCAGGAGGCGGAGCGGCTCGCGCGCGGGGGCGGCGGGGCGTCGGCGTCGGGCGCCGGAGGGGCCGTGCCGCGGCCGCCGGGCGTCGACGCCGCCGCTGCTCCAGGCACCAAGCCGCCGCTGCGCGGCAGCCGCAGCTGGTTCGCCGACCTGGACCAGGGCAAGCGGCGGCGGTGACCGTGCTGTTTGGGCGTGACGTTGGCGATCCTTTGTTTTTCCTTTCGGGTTTGCCTTTTCGTACGTCCCGCCCCTTTTTTTTCTTTTCGTCCTCTCCTGTCCTCGCGCCCGGTCCTCGCGTCGCGCCGCCGCCGCCGCCGCCGCCGCCTCTTCTCCCCCCCCCCTTGGCCGCGCCTTTGCCCTGAACCCCCCCCCCCCCCCCCTCCTCCTCTCCAACCAAACACAGGACCTCAAGCTCCCCCCGCGCCACGTCGAGGTCAACGTCCACCCGACCAAGCGCGAGGTCACGGTCCTGCACCGCGAGGCGCTCGTCGAGCGCGTGGCCGCGGGCGTCGAGCGCGCGCTGCTGGCCGCGCTGTCGACGCGCGCGTTTGCGGCGGGCGGCGGCGGGTTCTCGCGCGCGCCCGCGGACGCGAGCATGCGCGACGAGGGGGCGGCGCGGCGGCCGATGACGCAGACGCAGCTCCCGCGCGCCATGACGGGGACGCAGCAGCAGCAGCAGGGGGGCGCGTCGCAGCAGCAGGCGGCGGGCAAGAAGCAGGCCGGCGGCGGCGGCGGCGCCGCCGCCGCCGGGGGTGCCGAGGCCCCTCCGCCGACCTACTACCGCCCGGAGAAGCTCGTGCGCTCCGACCCGCGCGCGCAGACGCTCGATGCGTTCGTCGTGCGGCGCCCCGCGCCCGAGCCCGGGCCGGAGGCCGAGGCGGACGCCGGCGGGGCTGGCGGCGGCCGCGCGGCTGCTGCTGCGCCGGCGGGGGGCCTGCTCATCGCCCCCGCGCGCCGCCGCCGCGGCGCAGGGGGGCCCGCGCAGCCCATCGTCGAGCTGTCGTCCGTCGCGCTGGCCGCGCGCGCGGCGGCCGACGAGGACGAGGAGATGGAGGAGGCGGCGGCGGGCGCAGCGGGCCAGCCCCAACAACAACACCAGCAGCAGCAGCAGCAGCAGCCGCGCCTCATCCGCCAGCGCCGCAACCCAACGCAGCCGAGCGCGCTGGCCAGCGTGCGCGGCCTGCTGGCCGAGGTGGACGCGCAGGCGCACGAGGGCCTCGCGGAGATGCTGCGCGACCACGTGTGGGTGGGCATGGCCGACGCGCCCGCCGTGGCGGCCGGGGCCGGCGGCGGTGGGGGTGGGGCTGGTGGTGCGGCCGGCGGGAGCAGCGCCCCGCCGCCGCCGCCGCCCGCGGCCGAGCCCGACGACGGCGGCCGCGCCGAGGCCGACGCCACGCGCGTGCTGCTGCAGCACGGCACGCGCCTCTACCTCGTCGACCTGTCCCCGCTCACCGCCGACCTCTTCTACCAGCAGGCCCTCCGGCGCTTCGGCGCCGCGCGCGCCGTGGCCGTCGACCCGCCGCTGCCCGTGCGCGCGCTCGTCGAGGCGGCCGTCGCGCTCGAGGAGGCCGCGGGGCGCTGGGACGCGGCGCGGGACGGCGGCGCCGGGGAGGTCGCGGCGCTGGTGGAGCGGCTGGCCGCGGAGAAGGCGCCGATGCTGCGCGAGTACTTTGGCATCGCGTTCGAGGGGGCCGCTCCGGCGGCAGCAGCAGCAGAAGACGACGACGACAACGACGACGGCGTCGTGCTGGCGTCGCTGCCGCTGCTGATCGAGGGGTACGCGCCCGACCCCGCGCGCCTGCCCGGCCTGCTCCTCGCCCTCGCGCGCGTCGACTGGGACCGCGAGAGCGCCTGCTTCCGCGGCGTCGCGCGCGCACTGGCCTCGGCCTACGCGCTCGCGCCGCTGACGCCCGCCGTGGTCGGGGGGGGCGCGGCCGCGAGCGCCGCCGCCGCAGCAGAGACCGAGAGCGGCGCCTCGGCCGCCGCCGCGGCCGCCGCCGCCGCCGCCGCGGCCGTGGCCAGCGGCGGCCGCGCGCCCGATGGGCCCCTGGCCAACGCCGCGCACACGCACGGCGCCGGGCGCGCCTGGGTCGCGCGGCACGTCGTGCTGCCCGCGCTGCGCGCGTTTTTGCGCCCGGCCCGCCCCCGCGCGCGCGACGGCACCGTCGTGCTCGTCACGTCGATGGAGCGGCTGTACCGCACGTTTGAGCGGTGCGGGTGATTGATGGGACGGTTGGTAAAGACGCGCATTGTAACGATAGAGAGCACACCTGGTACTCGGCCTTTACACGCGGAACAAACCGGGGCGGGGGGGGGGCGCTCGTGAATTTTTGTTTTTGCGTGTGCGTGTGTGTGCGCCCGCCGAGACGCCCGTCAACCCAAAAACAAAAACGACAACCTTCTGTTTTTCAAGTCTGGTCCGTCAGCCCGGCCTTGCGCAGCACCTCGATGAACGCCTCCTCGTCGTTCCAGGGGACGTCGGGGATGTCGCGCGCAAAGTAGCGCGCGATCGACGACACCACGCGCGCGTCCTCCTCGCCCGCGACCAGGTTGAACGCGGCGCCGCGGCGGCCAAACCGCCCGGAGCGCCCGATGCGGTGCAGGTACGTCTCGTAGTTGGGCGTGCGCTGGTCGCGCTCCACGGGCGCGTCGTAGTTGACCACGAGCGTCACCTGCGACACGTCGAACCCGCGCGACAGCACGTCGGTCGAGATGAGGATCTTGGTCGCGCCGTCGCGGAACTCGCGCACGACGCGGTCGCGGTCGTGCATCTGCATGTCGCCCGTGATGCTCGTGCAGCGGTAGCCCTCGGCCTCCATGGCGGCGTGGAGGGCGCGCGCCTCGTTGCGCGTGCGCACGAAGATGATCGTCTGCCCGAGCTTCTCGCAGTTGGGGAAGATCATGTTTTTCAGCACGGCGGCCTTGTCCCCGGGCGTGGGCACGCGCACGCTGTACTGCGCGATCACCTCGAGCGACAGCTCCTCCTTGGGCACAAACACCTGGTTGGCCTTCGGCGCGATCTTGAGCGCGAACGACTTGATCTGGTCGTTGAACGTCGCCGAGAACAGCAGCAGCTGCACGTCCGGGTTGCGCCGCCGGATCGTCTTGATCAGCCGCACCGTGTCGTCCGCAAAGGCGTCGCCCTTGAGCATCTCGTCCGCCTCGTCGAACACGAGGATGCGCACGTGGTCGATGTCGAGGACCTTCTTGGTGACCCAGGTCTTGAGGCGCCCGTGCGTGCCGACGACGACGTGCTCGGTGATGCGCGAGGTGCGGCGGACGGGCGGGGCGGCGCCGCCGGCCGAGGAGGCGGCGCCCGCCGCGGCCGCCGCCGCCTCGCCGTCGTCCGCGGCCGTCGACGTCGAGGTGATGGCCGTGTACTTGGCCATGCGCCGCAGCACCGACAGGTTCTGCACGACCAGCTCGCGCGTCGGGCACATGCACAGCGCCTGCGTGCACGGCTGCGACGGGTCGACGCGCGACAGCATCGACAGCACAAAGCACGTCGTCTTGCCGCTGCCGTTGTGCGCCTGCGCGATCAGGTCGCGCAGGCGGCCGTGGCCGTCGGGCGTGAGGATCATCGGGAGGGTGAGGGCCTGGATGCGCGAGGGGCGCTCGAACTTCATCTCCGTGTAGATGCCCTGCAGCAGCTCGGGCGAGATGGGCAGCTCCTCGAACGTGGCCGCCGAGCGGTAGAGCGCGGCAAAGTCGTGGTCGCCGCCGTCGTCGTCGACGGCGTGGGTGACCGAGATCTTGGCGGCGGGGTCCTCGCGCAGGCCGCCGCCGGCGTCGACGCGGCCGGCCAGGGCGAGGTCGGGCTCGTCCGGCTCGTCTTCGGCCTTGGCGCCGACGGCCGCGAGGCCCGCCGCGAGCGCGTCGGCGTCGGCAGCGGGGAAGCCCGGGGGGGCGTCGGCGTCGTCGTCGTCGTTGGTGCTGTTTTTTGCGGCGCCGTTGGTTGGGGCAGCTGCTGTTGCTGCTGCTGCTGCTTCTGCTGCTGCTGGAGCTCCGGCGGGTGGTGCTCCTGCTGCTGCTGCCGCCGCTGCTGCTGCGTCCTTGCTCGCGGGGGCCGCCGCCGCCTCTGCCGCGGCCGGCTTGGCGCCGCCGTTGACGCCGCCGCCGCCAAAGCCCGGCGGGGCGTCCTCGGCCGCCTGTGGTGGTTTGCGTGGAGGGAGGTGGTGGCGGGGTTGGTCGATCGTCGTGGAGCGGGGGCGGGAGGGGAGGGGAGGGCGTCCGCGCGCGCGCGCGCGCCACGCGCAGAGAGCGACTCACCGACGCGCTCATGATGGTGTTTGCGTTGCTCGTCTTCTCCTGTTCTCCGCCTGTGCGCGTACTGTGTGCACCACCAGGGAGTGCGCACGCTGGTGTGTGTCGCCGATCACTAGTAGGCGAGAGGATGAGTGTGCGTGTCCGGCTGGTCGGCGGAAGCGACGAGGAGACGACACGGCGCGGTTTTGGTTGCGCGCGCGCTCGACTTTGCTTGCAGGCTCGGCCTTGCGGGCTTGTGGCTGATGGGTGAGCGAGGCTTGTCGCGGTCAGTGCGGAGCGTGGGATGTGCGTTTAGGGAGTAAGCCTGCGGTAAGGGCGCGCGAGGACGTTTTTCAGCGCGCGCGCCGGTCGCCGCCACCCCCGTTGCTCTGCCGCGGCCCGCCGTCGCGAGGGGCGCGCGCTTCTCAGTTCCGAGTCGGTCCTCAACGGATCGAGCAGGGCCCGCTCTTCCCCAGTCCCTCAATCCAGTCGCTTTGCCTTCCTTCACACCTCCAAGTCGATGACGTGGTAGCGCTCGCCGCTGGATCGCAGAGGGCGATTGGTGCGCGCGCCTAGGCCGTACGGCGAAACCAAAAGCGGCCGAATCACCCGCCGAAACGAGCGTCTCGTGTCGCCGCTCCTAGCCAATCCCGCACGTGCCCCATCGCCATGGGCAAGACCGCGCGCCCGATAGTACACGCCCGCGCGTTCGCGAGCAGCAGCAACGGCGCGGGCGCGGCGCCGCCAGCGGCGAAAGCGGTCGCGAGCGGCGGCGGCGGCGGCGGCGGTGGCGGTGGCAAGCGCAAGGTCGCGAGCGGGGACGAGCAGCAGCAGCAGCAACCGCGTCCGCCGCGGCCCTCCAAGCGCCCCAAGCAGCAGGAGCAGCGCGCCGCGCAGCCCGCTCCCGGCGGCTGGCGCGCCTCCACCGTGATCGACCAGCAGGCCGCGCGCTTCGTCTCCTTCCTGCTCGACGCCGCGCGCGCGGGGCGGCGGGGCGCGTCGGTCAAGTCGCTGTGCCTGGCGGACGGCGTCGAGCACAAGCGCGCGACGTACGCGGTGACGTGCGAGACGGTCAAGCGTGAGTGTTTTGTGTGTGTGTGTGTGTGTGTGTGTTTTGAGAGGCGGGGAGAGCGGGGGGGGGGCGACAGAGAAACAAAAGGCCGAACGACCAAACAGCCGCCCCGCAGCAGCAGCGCTCAATTCACAAAACGCCAAACAAAAAAAACGCGCCCAAAAAACACCCCAATAATCCCGCCAACGACCCTCGAACAGACCTGCCGGCCCTGCGCGCGGCCATCGAGCGCGACGGGCTGGTCGAGCGGCACGCCCCCCATTTGGGCAAGGCGCTCGCGTGCGTGCTCGCGTACGAGGCGCTGCTCGGGCAGGGGCTGCCCGGCGGCAACGGAGACGACGGCGGCAAGGCGAGCGCGGGCAACAAGCACCAGAGCCGGCATCGCGCGGGCCCTGCAGAGGACGCGGTGCGCAAGGCGCTGCCAGGGCTGCGCAAGGCGCTCGCGGACCTGCAGCGCGAGGCCGGCGCGTCGTCCGCGCTGGACCTGGCGACGCGCCTGGCAGCAGCAAGCGGGGGCGGCGGCCCCCCTGCTGCCGCCGGCGCAGCAACAGCGCCGGCCGCGGCGCCGCAACATCCGCAGCAGCAGCCGCAGCAGCAGCCGCACTGGCGCTGCGTGCGCGTCAACACGCTCAAGCTCCCCACCGTCGAGCGCGCGCTCGCCGAGCTCGGCCCCGACCTCGCCCGCGCCGCCCTGCGCGACCCGCTGCTGCCGGACGAGCTGCTGCTGCTGCCGCCGGGGACCGACCTGCACGCGCACGCGCTCGTGCGCTCGGGCGCGCTGGCGCTCCAGGGCCGCGCGTCGTGCCTGCCCGCGCGCGCGCTGGCCCCGGAGGCCGGGTGGACCGTCCTGGACGCGTGCGCCGCGCCGGGGAACAAGACGACGCACCTGGCGGCGCTGGTGGCGGCGGCGGGAGGGGGCGGCGGCGGCGGCGGCGGCGGCGGCGGCCGCCGAGCGGGCCGCGTGCTCGCGTTTGACCGCGACGCGCAGCGCCTCGAGCTGCTGCGCCGCAACGCCGAGCGCGCGGGCGCGGCCGGGATCGTGCGCGCGGAGCGCGCCGACTTTCTCGCGCTCGACCCGCGCGACCCGCGGTTCGCGCGCGTGCGGGCCGTGCTGCTCGACCCGTCGTGCAGCGGCTCGGGCACGGCCGCGGCGCGGCAGCTGGCCGGCGGCGGGCTGCTGTCGCGGCGGGCGCCGGCCACGCGCGGGCGGGAGCAAGGGGGGGAGGAGGAGGGGGGGGAGGCCCCGCCGGACGAGCGCGTCGAGCGCCTCGCGCGCTTCCAGGCCGCCGCGCTCCGGCACGCGCTGCGCTTCCCCGCGTGCGAGCGCGTCAGCTACTCGACGTGCTCGGTCGACGCGCGCGAGAACGAGGCGGTCGTGGCCGACGTGCTGGCGGACGCCGAGGTGGTGGCGGGGGGTTGGCGGCTCGCCGACCCTTTTCCCAGGCTGGGCGAGGCGGCGGCGGCGGCGGGCCCCTGCGCGGGCAGCAACGTGGCGCCGGCGTACGGCCGGCGCGGGTGGCCACACCCGGGCCTGCCGCCTGGGCAGGAGCGCCTGCTCGTGCGGACCGACGCGGCGCTCGACGGCACCGACGGGTTTTTCGTGGCGCTATTCGTGAGGGATCCGAGATGAGGAGG
>Ga0315905_10006316_pt1 | contig 12041 bp, 4 predicted proteins | sample LakEriMetagenome_5_FD_203522 | JGI IMG/M metagenome (GOLD analysis project Ga0315905, IMG submission 203522) | Freshwater fungal communities from buoy surface, Lake Erie, Ohio, United States - Buoy 4 MA121 | ecosystem: Environmental > Aquatic > Freshwater > Lake | place: USA: Lake Erie, Ohio...
TGTGTTTGTGTGTGTGTGTGTGTTTGTGTTTGTGTGTGTGTGTGTGTGTGTGTGTGTTTGTGTGTGTGTGTGTGTGTGTGTGTGTGTTTGTGCGTGTGTGTGTGTGTGTGTGTGTGTGTTTGTGCGTGTTGGTGTGTGTGTGTTTGTGTGTGTTTGTGTGTGTTTGTGCGTGTGTGTGTGTGTGTGTGTGTGTGTGTGTGTTTGTGTGTGCGTGTGTCTAGGTAAGCAAGTAGATCAAGCAAAGTAGCTAGTACCATGTCCACGTAAAGTAAGTTAAGTAAAGTAGGTACTACTAGTAGTAAATTAGTAAAGTATTAGTAGTAGTCAAGTATTAGTGGTAGTAGTCAAGTATTAGTGCTCGTCGCACCAGCAAGATGGTTCTCATCCACAGTCGCGTAGTGAAGACCAGTTGCTAGCAGTACGAGCGCCACGCCGCCTGCAAAGGCGCCATTCTGCACCAGCAGCAGCCTTTCCTTACCCTGTGTGTGTGTGTGTGTGTGTGTATGTGTGTGTGTGTGTGTGTGTGTGCGAGCGCGCAAGCGGGTGCACTGAAGCATCAGTTGACATGTGTTTAGGGTTTGGGGTTAGGGTTTAAGCTTCAGGCTCAGGGTTTCGGCCTTGCTCAGGGGTTCGGCCTTGCATTGCATTGAGCATAGCAGCCCCGCCGACGCACCCAGCCTGCCAGACATATCGTCCTTTTTTCCCAAAAAAATCATTGTACGAACGCAGCTCGACCTTTGCTGAAGGGGTCTGGAACTGCGGGTACTCCGCCGCTACCGGCTCAATGAGCTGCTCTCTGCTCTCGCCCTCGGATTTCGTGGCGACGCTCCGCAGCGCATTGATTTGCTGTGGAGTGAGGAGTGCATTAGTCGCAGATCAGCACAAGCATAAAGCCTACAGCCTAAATCCTTTAGGGTCCTTACACCCTAAAGCCTCAAGCCTCAAGCCTCAAGGATTTGATTTGCGGTGCAGTGAGGAGTGCCTGGTCCCAGATCAACACAAGCCAGCGAAAACAAAAAGGGCGGCAGCAGAATGCAGGTTGCCTTGGGGCCCGCTGCCTGCAAGAGCGGCCGTGATGGCGCGCACGCAAGAGCAGAACTGCGAGCATCCTTTTGTGGCCTAACATGCATCCCGTCTTCCCCCAGCGTGTACCGGCCGCGCCGCGCTGCTGGCCTTCGCGACGCGCCCCGCGAGAACATTGTGGGGCCGCACGGCGAGGCCGACGCTGGCGGGCGCAAAGAGCGCACTGCCTGAGACCAAGAACGCCGATGACGGCGCCAGCGCGCTCATCAGCGCCACCATGCCTGTCATTGTGTATCGCCGCAGGAAATGTAGGTGATGTAGGAGATGTCATGTCAATAGCCGTTCGTCTAGAGAGGTGCTTGTCTGTCACAACATCATATACCCCTGCGCGCACCACCTGCCTCACCAAAGGGCGGCGCGTGACAGGCTTGTTTTTTTTGAAACACTTCGATCTCCTTTCCTCAATACACTCATCTCTCTCTATGCTCACTTTTTCCTTGCTTACCAGCGAGAAACCGCGCAAGCATTTTCGATTTTCTTCGGTATGGTTCGTGGCCCGCCCGTCTGTTCACCAGCCGTTGCAGTTGAAACTAAGCGCAGGGGGAGCTGGAGCGCACGTGCGCACACACGCAGACACACTCGCGCCGGCGCTGCACGCTGCGATGGCAAGCAAGTTCAGAACCTCTCACACCATACCGCCCGAATTCCCGGAGGTGCTCAAGGACTTCGTGCGCGAGATCCTGCGGGAGCAGCCGCAGAACATCTTTGCCTTTGGCGCCGAGTACTTCCGCGAGAAGGCTAACAGCGAGGGTGCCGGCGGCGGCATGAGCGAGGAGGCGCTCGTTGACCAGCTCACGACGCTCTTCCTGCAGGCGGACGTGGACGGCAATGGCGTGCTCGACAAGCACGAGTTCAAGAGGCTCATGCACGACGCAAACCTCGGGCTCACGAAAAAGCAGATCAAGCTGCTGTACTCCCAGGCTGACATGAACGACGACGGCTCGATCGAGTACCGCGAGTTTATCCCTGCGTGCGTGCAGCTCATAATGGCGATCCAGGCGCGCGAGCAGGCGCGTGCGGAGAAGGCCGAGGCCGAGGCCGAGGCCGAGGCCGAGGCCGAATACTTCTTCCACGGAATGTCGCAGGACGAGCTAGAGTTCCTGATCCGGGAGGCGTTCAAGGCGGCAGACACCGACGGCAGCGGCGAGCTGAGTCTAAAAGAATTCCAGTCCTTCCTGCGCGACTTGCCGCTCAACCTCACGAAGAAGGAGATCAACATGGCGATGATGGAGGTCGACACTAACCAGGACGGTCAGGTCTCGATGGATGAATTCATCCCGCTGTTCCATGTAATTATGCGCGAAATGATCAAGAATCAAATCCTCGCCGTCAACCGCGAGCCGGACGAAATGGCCGAGTACCTCATCGCATGCTGCCAAGAGCACGACCCGGATGCTACCGGCTTCATCAAAGAACAGAAACTAGCGCGAGCGTTCCGCGAGGCGGACCTGGGCCTCACCAAATTCCAGATTATGACTATAGTAGGCGAAGCGCCCTCGGGTGCAGACGGCATTGATTACGAAGCGTTTATCGCAGACACAGCTTCGAAAATGATCACCCAGCTCGTGAACACGAGCGAAGACATGCAGTACAAGCGCACGAACGCCTGGAAGCAGATTCAGGAGGCAGAACAGGAGGCTGAAAGTGTCCTGGGAATGGACAGGGATCAATTTACTATGATGATGACGTCGATATTCCAGGAGTACGACGCGGACCATTCAGGCTTCCTGGACCCGCAAGAGTTCGAGGCAGCAATGCGCAAGTGCGGCATCCCCTTCAGCGATAGTCAGATCCGGATGCTCATGGCCGCAGCGGACATTAACCAAGACGGGATGGTGGAGTACGGCGAGTTTGCTGCCGTCGCTGTGCAGCTCATGGAATACGTGCAGCGAGAACAGCTAATGAACGAGGTCATGTCTGGTATGCCAGAAGGAGAGGCATGATTTTCTTTCGCAGAAATAGTGGGTGCAGATGACGCGCGTGCCAGTGCGTTGTGCAAACCTCGGTCCTCGCATCGAATGAGACAATCGTCGTTGACGCACAACGCGCTAGGCGGGGCCGAAACGAATGAGAGGAGGCGGGAATTTTACTTGTGTAAGGTAGGTGGGTAGGGGGAATAAGTGTAGGAAAGGGCGGCGTATGCGGGCTACGGGTAAATAGGAGAATACCACTACTATGATCAATGTGATTTGTCCGATTTGTGGGCATTCCGAGTCTAAAGAGAGCACCCGAGGTTTGCCTTTTACCGCCTGTAGCGGTCCTGTGGTGGAAAGCGCATTGGCCTTGCGGGTTGCACTCACACTTCAAACTGCATCCTTTGCCGCACGTGCACGTTTATGGTGCTCTGCGGGCTGCTGTCCGATCGAGCTTTCTAGCGACAAGTCAGGAAGAAAAAATGGCATCCGAAGCCTACAGCGCAGCGAGCGCTCCTGCAACTTTGAACTCATAGGTAAATCATGTTTCTTCCGCCCTTTCACAAGCTTCTCCAGGTCACCCGTGTCCCACCCTACGTGCGAGGTCCCTTTCCCTCCAAGGAGATCCGGCGAATATCGGAATGGGGTCATCCCGGACGCCCGTTGTGCCAGGGGGTCTGGGAATCGGTTTGGGATCCCGAACCCTCGAAAGAGCGGGTCGGTGATTGGGGCGGACCGGCGGTCTGGTCCCTCTTGTGCGTTGCTGCAACGCGTGGCCAAACGGAGAGTGGGGGTATAGTACTCGCCGCCAATGCTGGGCCACGAGTGCCCAGCGGCGGTGTCACCCACAAGAGGCGTTGTACTTACCGACCTTCAGTCATCTATTTGATTGTCAATAAACTTCTCTCTCTCTCTCTCTCTCTCTCTGGCACGCGACGACATCGAAACACACGTGGGGGCAGCTTTGGGCCGAGTGGGGTTCGATACCCGTAGTTTTTTTCTCCAGTATGGCAGGTCACCCGCGTCCCAACCCTACGTGCGATGGTCCTTTCCGCTCCAAGGAGCGACAGTACATAATGAAAAGGGAGAGGCTCGAAAGAAATCAGTGCGCGCTCTGGCCTTTCCGTTGACCCAGGGCATCAGTCCACGACAGTTTTACCAGATACCATCCTGCAGGGTGGTGCAGGTCAGAGGTGAGACGAGCGAGAGAAGGTCTCCTGCCGCAGCAGTAGCGGCTGCTGTGGTTCATTCGCGCATTTTGCAAGCCAAGAGCGTCCGTCTGCAGCAATCCTACAGCGAATATCCAACAAATACCGCCAAGGGTTCTTGTATTGTTACATGAGCAGCGCCCGGGACCGGCAAACACAGTCTGGCGCTAACGTGAAAACGTTAGCTGCAACAAAAATTTACCTGTAATTCACAAGGCCCTCAGGACTCGATAACGAAGCCGTAAACATCGTTGCTCTGCTGCCCAGAACTTTCTCGGCGCACTCCTACAGGACCACGCACAGCACACGATGAGCAAACGATTTGGACACGATCAGCAGCACACGATCAGCAAATCACAGCAAACGCTTTCCTGTCGATGTGGGGTTCGCGTTCGTCCCTGGGGAGAAATAAGGAGCAGGGGGCGAAACATCCACAGGCGGCAACCGTCCGCGCGCTGGTGTGTGGCAGGGCCGTTCCCGTGGGTCAAATCCGCAGGCGGGTTTGCCGCGGTAACTTGAACGACATGCAGATGGGGGTTTGGGGTTTGGGGTTTGGTGTTTGGGGTTTGAGGGTTTAGGTGTAACATTACCTTGAGGGAAGTTCTGAACGGTTCGCATTCTTCTGTTCTGTTCTTGGCGATGGCTACGCTCGCGAAGCACCTCACAAACGCATCGATTTGCTGCTCGCATCCTCCTTCGACCTCTGTGTGGATTGAGAGGAAATCTCACATCATTGCTCTTGTGGCCTTTCTGTTTTTGGGCAAACTTGAATGACATGTGCAGTTTTTCCCTTTTTCTGGCAGAGCGGCGACGGTCAAGGGTGTGCGCGAGCGGTTGCAGGAGAGCGAAGCGTGTGCGTATTTTGAATCTCACAAATTCGTATGCTAGAGCCCACGACTACACCGCGGACGGTGCAAATAGGCAGGGGTTACCGTGCAAAGCTGCTCGTAAGTTTCGCTGTGAGCATTGCCGAATTCGGTCCTCCAGGTCTGCGTTGTCAACAATCGAGGTCAGACGGTCAGCACATGCGCCCCAACCACCAAAAACCCGGAATTTGGGCGGCAAAGAGGAGCGCACACACCTTGGCACATCAGCTTCGAGCATTGGCCAGCCGCTTTGTCCCTGCAGCAACAGCCAGCGTCAGCAGCGCCGCACAGCTGTCCCTGCAGCAACAGCCAGCGTCAGCAGCGCCAGTGGAGTACACCATGTTCCCTGGCCACTACTATTAGGACACGCCGCTGACGCACACGAGCGGGAGGCGGCTGCCTCAGCTGCGTGTTAAAGCATGCGGGAGTCGTGTTCGATTTCAATACACCTGCGTCACACTCATGCTTGTACCGGAGGAAGCTACATCAACCGAAAACTATCCTTTTTTTATCACCCTCATCTCTCTGGACTTGGGGGGGCGGGAGACCGCGGGACGTGGCAGTTGCACCCGAGAAACGCCTCGAGCTCCGGCCCGCACGCCACAGCCTGACAGTGCAAAGTTACTCAGCGCAAAACGCCACCACAGGCGCTCACGCGGAGCGATTTTCAGTGCCGAGACTACGCTGAGGAGTTGCGCATGAGCGTCTGAGCCTGCGCTCACGCTGGGTGGCGTACTCGGGTGTAGATAGGACCGAGCAAACGCCAAACCGAGCAAACGCCAAGCAGCGGAGGCAGCGGACACTGGCACCATGGGCGTCTCTGGGTTCGCTGATGGTCGGTCGCGGTCGCCCATCTCTATCACGATGGTGGACGTTTGTAAACAGAAGTGTTTCGAATACTATCATACTACTGTACCTAGCCATACCACATATTCGAATATGATAATATCTATTATCATATTCAATACGGGATACAGTACCATGTAAAAAATCTGAATCATCATTTTCGACCGTCTCTTGTCGAAGAGGGTGTTTCAACAGTGTTTTTTGCCGTTCGGATAAGGTCTGCCGCGTGTACCATGGTGGCGCTGGCGCGAACGGGGAGCTAGGCCAGCGGAGAGGCACGCGAAGCGCGCGGAGGCGGCATGGCTGCGCCGAATGCGCGCGACCAGACGCCACGCGACGCCTTCCCGGAAGCCCGCGGTCCGCGAATGGTCCGCGCAGGGCAGCCTGTTGTGTGGAGGCGGCTTATAGAGCGCACGAGTTCCGGGGTGGCCGGGCGCCTGCTCGTGCTGGCGGTGCTGGCGGCGCAGGGTATGCGCCCCATGCTTCCCTGTCGTGGTTGCGTCGCTTCTGCTGCCCGCGTCGGTGCTGACTCGCTGCGCCCGCATTTGTGACTGGCAGCTGGCCTCGCAGCGGGGCAGGCCTCAGCGGCGCAGAGCTGCTGGGCGGCAAGCCCAACCGGCGCGTGCGGGGTCTTTAGTGCGGTGGCGGCCTCGTCCAGCGACCGCGTGTTCTATCTCCTCCTCAAGACAGCAAACGGGCAAACGTGCAGTCAGACCTGCGCCAGCAGCACGAGCACGTCGGCCACCCTCAACGGCGCCGCGGGCGTGGCAGTTGCCGGCTCATGCGCCAACGGCGCCTGCGCCTACAAGTGGACCGCGCCGACCACGATGGCCGCGGGGACCTGGTCTTTAGGGGGATTGGTGGGCGGCACTGCGGTTGCTGCGGCGACAATCGACGTCACGCCTGGTGAGCCTTGAACGCCCCAGGATGTGCTGAAGCCCATGTGCGCGTGGCAGACGCTAGGCGGGCACGTACGTGTGATCCGAATGGTCCTGACTCGTTTGGAGTGCAATTGCCTGGCAGCGGACGATGGAGTTGCCGCCCAGTCGGATTCGTCCTTGTCCGGCGCTACGCTGGCAGGCGGCCCCGTAGACACTGATCTGACGTTCACGCTGACGCTTAAGGATCAATTTAGTAATGACATCACCAGCACCACGCTCACATGCGCGAGCTTTGTTTTTGCAATCACTTTGGGTGCACCAACCACCGTGGCAACCCCTTCGTGTGCCGCGGGGGCTAGTGCGACATTTGATTTGACATGGAAAAACACTGTAGCTGGGTCTTGGTCAATTGCAGTCGAGTCAAAAACTGGGGTGACTGGGTGGAAGCTGAGCACCACTGCAGTTCTGACTCCCGTCGCATTGGATACGTCGAGGAGCACGTATGATGCAGGCATTTCGCCATTGGCAGGCGAAAATGGAAACCTCGACATTTATGCGAAAGATCGATTCGATAACGCACACACAGCTCAATATGCAACATTCACGGCAACTGTGTCGAGCTTCACCCCCTTTGACGGTGGCGACAGCTCCGTCCCTCCCCTTAGCTTGGGAGCATGGAGTTTCAATACCGGGGGTCGTTATGCAGCAACATACTCGGCAACCCGCAGTGGACTGTATTCTGTAACAGTCACAGAGTCTGGGTCCGCCGTTGGGTCTGGCCCATTTGAATTGAAAATCGAGCCGAACCGATTGTGGGCGCCAGCCATGGGCGCCAAGATCACTGGTGCCGGAGCCACCGCGGTGTCTGCAGGTCACCCGGCGTCTTTCAATGTCAGAGGTGTGGACAAATACGGAAACGTCTATTCGAAGGGTGCAGTCGCATTCACAGCTAACATCACTGCCGATAACACTGGGAAATCGATCTCTTCGACCACGTCTCCGGGGACAGGTGGCGGATGGAGCACGTGCTCGTACACCACCACTGCTACTGGCACATACTCCGTGGCCATCACTTTGACCGACATCGGTCAATTCGATAATGCTGGGGGCAATCGTCCAAGTGTGTTTCAAGTTACGGGTACAGCAGAGGAGCAACGGGCAACATCCTCGATACATTTTGTCTCCAGCGCGGCAGCTATTAGTGCTACGGCTGGTGTAAAGCAAGCTCTCGTAATGCAAGAGAGAGACGAGTTTGGCAACCTTCGAAGTATCTCTGCCGACCAGTTTATCGTCTCGCTGACCGGCCCATACACGTATCCGGTAAACGTGAGTGATGTTGCAGGTGGAAGGTACGACCTGAGCTTCGCGCCAACAATTAGCGGAACCTACAGCATTATCATCCGGGCGGGGTCAGCTTCGGGGCAACAGCTGACGACAGACAGCTTCTCGATGGTGGTTCAGCCTGCTGCGCCACACCACACGGCGACCATGCTGGAAAGCTATCCATCATCAGATTTTAACCAGCCCAGTCAGGGGTCCGTGGAACCTGCCAGCAATAAATTTGCGATCAAGAGCATCGATCGGTACGGAAATCGTCTCAGCGTAGGCGGAATGACAGGAGCCATCGGGTACGGAGGATCTTTGTCTGTTGTTTTGACGTCGTGCCAGACTCCAAACATCGCGTGCCACAACAATTATCCATTGCAAGCTGGAAGCAAAATCATTTCGCCAACTTTGTCCTATCTGGGAGATGGATACTACGGGGTCCAGTACTCGACAACTGTCGGTGGGTACTACTCTGTTGCGATCAAGTACGAAAGTTCTTACATTGTAAATTCTCCATCGGAGCTATTTGTCCACGCTGGTACTACTGTCTCGGGATCAAGTTATTCGGTAGTCGAATCAACAACATGCTCAAAAGTCACATTAACTTCTGTGCTCAACGACGTAGTAGCGTGTACACTTGCGAGCGAGAGCATCGATAGCACTTTTGGGGTACGCCTGGTGGACCAGTACGGAAATACCCGATACTCATACTCCCTGAAGGATGCAATCAAATTTTCTACGAGTTCGACGGGCGCATTCTTCAACATGTTTCATGATGGATCTTCGCTCACTCTTGCGACGTCCAAATTTGGAGTCCAGCTAGCTGATGGCCTTCAGCAAGTCAAGTTCAGAGCCACCGTTAGTGGGCGGTATTCTTCAGCCATTGATCATTATTCAGAGGATGATAATGGTGTGAAAGCCTTGACCGGCACTATCAGGGACAGTCCGGCATATGTGTTTGTGCAACCTGCTGCGCCATATGCCGCTTACTCATTTGCCAGCGGTTTGGGATTGACGGTTGCAACTGCAGGCATTCAGGCCTCTTTCTTGATGACAACACGTGATATTTATAAGAACACACGGTTTGGTGTGGTGAGTGCGGTTGGTGACGAGAGTGGCTGGACAGTGCAGGTGAAGAGAACGGCAGAAATGACTCTGCCAGCAGGCTATGAAACAAGTGGCACAGTATCTGGACAGACCGACGGTAGACTATTGAGCCAGTACTCTGCAACAAAGTCCGGAGCATATACTACCCTTGTGAAATTGAGCGGAGACTTCCTTTATGGCTCACCTTTCAACATGGTTTTGCATGCTGATATTCCTGCTGGACCCAGCTATGTTACCCGCGCACACCCCAGCTACTCATACCCCAACAAACTTTTCCGTGGGCGCGTTGATGTTGAGCCAGTCAGCGTCGGCATCAGGTCCGTTGACAAATTTGGCAATTTAAATACCAGGGGAAATTATGCTGGGTACAACAGCACAATCACGATGCTGCCGCACACAACAATCGATCATATCGATTTCAGCAATGGAAGCTATGTTCTGCGTTATCATGTCACTAAGTCCGGGACATATACCGTCGACATCGCTGTGCATGGTGAAACAATCGTCGGAAGTCCGGTATCGATGGAAGTGATTTCTGGGCCTACCGTTGCGGAATCTACCGATGTTTGGATGCTAACTTCCCTTGCTACTGCTGGCATCAATTATGAATTTCCGTTGCTTGCTAGAGACAAATACTACAATGTCCGGGAGACGGGAGGTGATAGTTACTTTATTACATGTTCAAATGGAGGCGATCAGATACTGAGCGGCATAGCGTTGGACTACGATAACGGATCGTACACAGGGATATGTTACATGACCAGGAGTGGTACCTATCAGGTGTCAGTCCAGATTCCCGACCACCACACAGGTGAACCGAGGCACGTTGTGGGCAGCCCATTCAATGTTCAGGTCTATGCCAACATTGCAAACCCCTCGTCGTCGGGTGCATTTGGCACGGGATTGACATTGTCTTCAGCAGGAGAATGGTCAACATTCAAAATTTTCGCCCGCGACAGGTTCTTCAACCCGAATACTGGGGCAGGCGGCTCGAATTTTCACGTCCGAGTGAGGCCATCTTTGGGACCGGGAGTAACCTTGCCTGCTGTTCCCGCCTGCCCATCTCCCTATCTTGGCGTGACACCAGCATGGGGAACGATCACTTCGATTCCTTCGAATGTGACAAGTGGGCCCTGTCTGAATGGCACCTCGACATCTGTTGATATTGGCGGCGGCACTTTTGTTGTCAGCTACATGTGGACAGTGACTGGATTTTATGCACTGGAAGTCTCAATATTGACATCTGCGGGAGTCAGCTTTCTTGCTGACAGCCCGTTCAATATGACACTGCAGCCCGGGCCGACCGACATCACAAAGTCAAGGGCATTCGGTGATGCCTACGGGCTTGCTACCGCGGGCGACAATATGAAATTCATGATTCAGACTAAGGACCGTTTTGGCAACTTACGATTGAGCGCGGACGAGTACGACTTGACTATTAGTCTCAATGGATATCCACCACTCACCACGCAATATGTGCCGCAAGTCCTCGACCTTCAAAACGGGTTTGTCGAGGTTTCTTACACCGTGACGGCAAGTGGAAGGTACATCATTCGTATTTTCGACGGGCAAGCCAGCATGGAAAATTCACCAAACAACATCACCGTATACCCCGCTGTCTCTGAGCCCACCACCTTCAATGCAACGGGTGGAGGGATTTCTGTTGGCCAGGTTGGAGACAATGCACCCATTTTCCAAGAGGTGATTGTTCAAGCCAAAGACAGATTTTATAACCTGAGAAGTCAGGGAGGGGATCAGTTTCAGCCAATGTTGACTGGTGGATGGAGAGTTTCTCCTGATGGAAAGAAAGGAAATAGCTCGTCTATTCAGGCCCTAGTTTCGTATCAGAGTGACGGCAAGTATAGGCTTAGATACACAACAACAAAGAGCGGGAGCTTTCAGTTCGACTTGAAAGTTCGACACCCCCTTTCAGGATCGTTCCTTCACGCACAGGGAAGCCCCTTCACAGTCTCTATCAGCAGCGGAGCAATTTCTGAAATCTCGCCTTTCATTTCTGTCCAAAATGGAGAAATTGTACTGTTGACTAATCCAGGTATTGTCAACACCGCTACCGCAGGCCACCTAAATTACTTTATTGTTGTTGCCAAAGACAAGTATGAAAATCCTCGCACAGAAGGAGGAGGTTTGGACCTGTTTGATATGAAGCTGGTGTGGCAAGGAAAGTGGGGGGAAGTGGGGAAAGAGCTTGGTCCTTTGAACCTCACACTTACATGCCCTATTACTTACGTCGGTGATTCATTCCTATCCGGTGAAGATCCCAGAATCCCGAGATTTCCAGGGCAGTATCGTGTACTATATCCAGCCACCGTGTCAGGACTGTACAGGCTCGTTGCTAAATTCGACTCGAAGCCCATGGTTGGCCATTTGTTGGGAGTCGAGCCTGATGTGCTCTTACCTGAACTGAGCTCTGTGGAGTTTCCTCTCTTCGAAGCAAACGGAGTTATGCGGCCCAGATACTCAACAGCCGGTGTCAGGTCTTCGTTTACCCTATTTGCTCGGGACAAGTATGACAATCGTCGTACGCGAGGTGGTGATGTAATCGAGGTGAAAATCACCGGAGCTGCCCCGCTTTTTACTGGAAATATCATCACTGCTCAGGCTGCAGCGGCGCTGAAAGCCCCCATGAGTGACAAGGATTTGCAAGACTTGAAAAGAGACTTTGGCATTGACCGCAGGCGAGTTGTATGTAATACGTCATGTGTTGTGGACAATGCTGATGGCACATATCATGTTTACATCAACCCCACGATCAGTGGGCAGTATCAGGTAGAGGTATCGATGAATTCCTCG
>Ga0315905_10006317_pt1 | contig 12041 bp, 9 predicted proteins | sample LakEriMetagenome_5_FD_203522 | JGI IMG/M metagenome (GOLD analysis project Ga0315905, IMG submission 203522) | Freshwater fungal communities from buoy surface, Lake Erie, Ohio, United States - Buoy 4 MA121 | ecosystem: Environmental > Aquatic > Freshwater > Lake | place: USA: Lake Erie, Ohio...
GGTTTGTGGCTTGTAGCTTTTGGGCTGCAGGGCCACGAGGTCGTGTTGTTTCATGAGACGTCGCACTCGCGCAGGGAGTGGATTCAGAGGCATGGTAATGGCTACTACGCGGAACCTTGTGTGCTTGACAGATGGCGCCTGACGCTATGCACAGTGCTTTGTTATATGCTTTGAATCATCTCGCGGAGTTGCCTGGGGTTTTCGTGCCGAGGATAATTGCGGCTTTTTTTAAAATGTCATTTTCGGCTTGGAGGCGGGCATTCTCCCGGCGCAAAGCGCGCAAGGTGTTCGCTTCGGACAGCTCGCCTTCGGCTTGCTGTCCTGCACTACCACCTTGCACGCTTTGGCTTTGTTGCCGCCAGTTGTAGAGCAGATTGGAACTCACCTCCAAGTCTCGGGCTACATCAGCCACGGGCTTCCCCAGGCTCATTAGCCCCAATGCTTGCTCTTTGAACTCTGCTGTGAATTTTCGCTTCGTTTTGTTCATAATCTAATTCTTGTTGTTGGTTGGATTATCGACCAGAATTTTAGCGCACCTCAGGAAGTCCGCCAGCAAGGATGAAAACAATGTTCGGTCTCAGTTCGACAGCGATCGACGAGAAGACGATAAGGGGCGAAAAAACAACCAGCGGCAACCATTTTATAAAATTTCAGGCAACTACGTGAAGCCCAACCTGACGGCAAAACCGGGAGACACAAATCATTAGGGCTGAGACATTGATGTTATGTGACGTGGCGCACAAGTCTCATGCAACGGCAAGCTGCGGTGTCCAACCTGGAAGTCCTCGACTTCAGACCTCCTGACCGGAAAGCCAGCGGAAGGAGACAATATTGATGCGCCTACCGAAAAACTTATTCGCGGTGTTGGCCGTCGCCGTGGTGTAAACATTCACCGAGGGCCGATCGACTGGGTTGACGTAATCAGGAAGCCTCTGCACCACCGCCTCTGCAAAAGCGCGGGCAATGATTTTGCCATTTTCATCAGTTGCCTCACCGCAAGTACGGATCACAAAAGTGTCGGATCGAACTGTGGCCAGCGGTTCGATGATCCGCATGAGGTCGCCTTGGCTGATCCATCCTGGAGCCCCCTCGGCAGGGTTACCCATAACATTTTCAACCGTTTTATTGCGATAGAGCAGCGGTTTATTAAGGTCGGCGCCCGCCAACATAACCTGCGTGGTGAAAAATCCGTCGTTGATTTTTGACTTGTCGATTGCGTTTTGCAAGGCACCGCTGCGTGTCAATTCGGAATTGTAGCCGATCTGCCGGTTGACAAACTCGGATAGCGAGAGGAAGGGGCCGCGGGATTTCACTTGGGCAACGATTTCCGTCGCAAGTTTATCCAATTGCAGCTCAGTCAACTCGCGATAGCCATTCCATTGGTTGCACTTAACATCTTCTATCTTGGCTTTGTTGACCACAGCCAGCGACGCAACGCCTCCATTGACCAGCGACATGGGCAGCACTGGTACCGAATAAGGTTTCTCGATCTCGACTTTCAAACTTTTTGGCCAGAACACAGGGATTTCAGACTTATTCAACGAGGAAAGCATCGCCTTCCAAGCTTGGATCGACGTAGAATTCACATTGAATGGCCCGCGAATCAATTGATATTCGGCGGCAAGTTGATAAGCATCTTGGCTGTGTTGGTTGTCCGCGAACATTTCGGCGTTGGCGACTTCAATCTTTTTGCCGGGAGACAAATAGGGCTGAAAAGCCTGAGACCAAAGCGGCGCCTTGCCGTCCATGAATTGTCTAAACACCGTTTTCACATCCCTGTCGTTCTTCGCCGCGATGGTCGAGAAATAGAAACTGTCATAGAGCGCGTGATTGGCCAACACACTGTGGTCGAGCAGTGCGTAAGCGGTGATATTTTTCTCCACCACTTTGTTGGTGCTCATTAATGGACTACAACGGGAATTCGCCACCGGCTGAACAATGTTGGGGAGATAATAACTGGTGAGCGCATTGGATCGGCGAAAATCGGCGATAGTGATCAACGGTCCCGTGGCCACCTCTAGGTATGTGCCTGATTTCAGACCCTTTGTAATGGTATTGCCTGTGACTACGCTGTTGCGATTTTCCACGTCGATCTCGAAAACATCATCGACGTTGCCATTCAAAGGAACAAAATTGAGTTCGTGGGAAAACATGCCCGGCACATCTTTCTGCATGTCCATTTTGGAAACTCCGATCGCCGGGTTGTGATCCAGATAGGGCTTACCTGCGAGACGTCCGTCGCGCAGAGCATTGAGAGCTCCCGGAGTTTCAACCCTTTTGTTTGTCTCATACACACCTCCGTTGGTGGTGCGGGCGTAGGCGGAGAAAAGGGCGAATGACTTGGCATTGCCCTGCCGGGCGAGTGGTGTGGCATTCGAGTGATAGGCCTCGTCGGCACGAAAGCTTCCTTGCTGAGGAAAGCGGAAGGATTTAGTGAAGTATTTATTGAGTGTTGCCTCGTCGCCATAATAAAACTCCAACCCCCCGTAGGACACCGTTTTGCCTTTTATGGTGATAGCAGCGGCAACCTGAAAGCGATCCTTAAGCCCCATGCTGGGAGGTTTGATCGCGGCTTCGATCGAGACAAGATCCAGGGGCTTCAATCCAAGCACGCCTTGGTTATCATCATTGCTATTTGCGGGGTTCAAGATAGATGGCGTGAGCCAATCGATGTCGAAACCAATGGCTTTCCCCTGAAATCCAGGTTTTCCCTTGATAGCTTGGGCTGGCTCATTACTGGCCTCATCTTTTCCCGTCGCATTATTCTCCCAATCATCAAACTTCGACCCCAACTTGTTATCAAAACTGGCTGCGGGATTCAGATAGGGTCCGCACACCATGGTTTGGCCTGGTTTCAAGACGATCGGCCCATTGAAAGATTGGCTGATTGGATCTGTCCAATTGGCGATATCGAGAACAAAGTTCTTTGCACCACGCCGGTCGATTTTACCGTTGTTGATGTAAAATTCATTCAACTGGGTAAGTTCATTGTTCTGCGGCAAACCGTTCACTGTAAAATTAAATGCCACAGGAGCACTGCGGATGGAAACTTGCAGGCGATCAAAGGAGACGCTCACATTGTAGGGATTGTGCAGGGTGATCAGTGGAGTGTAAACCATATGGCCCATTCGTTGCATTCCCAGCGCTTTAATACCTGCCCAGTGAGCGTCACGAGTTACAAAAGTAAACAACATCTCTACCTTGGCAATGACCGGCGCTGGATAAAAATTCTGTGGCAGGTATTGCTGAGAATCCAAAGTGATCGGATCAACTGGTTCAATATAACTGAGCGGGGTGGTCTCGGCAGTGGTGAGTTTTTTGTAGAAGTTGTGATAACTGGAAAGCATCGACCAATTTGGGTCCGAAACTCCAGTGATTCCGTGTGTCGACGCATACAACTTGTTGGATTCATATTTCCCTGGAAGAGTCGGACCTTCGAACATCGAGGTGAGATCCCGTTTGAGCCCACCGTTGCGGACATCCGCCAACACGCCAAATGTGTAGGGTGTTACATTATTGCGAAACTTGCCGATCTGCGGTGACACAGATTTCAAATCCATCTGTTTGAGGTCGGTCAGTTTACCGGATTCCTCCATCGCAAGCTTGTAATTCTGTGCATCAAGATCGGACGGCAGGAAACTCAACTGCGATTTATCACTAGCAAGCACGCCTGAAATGTCCGGGCGATAGCCCGCTAGCAGTGCTCGTTTTTTGGAAAGGGTATCGTTTTCGGCGGGATTACGGTAGGAATTGATCCGGGCTTTTACCGCTTCATCCGCTACGTGCCAGGCGTAGTTCCCTGTTTTTTTGCCGTTTTTGAAAATTGGCACTCGGCCTGCCTTGACCTTCTGCGAATCTTCTTCGATTCCTCCGAGTGAGGCTTTGCCCACAAGTTCCACCGCGTCCGCCGAGTAGGCAAGCGACGGGTAATCTGTGCTTGTTACCGCGTCAGGATTGGCGTCTGAAACCAGCCAGCGCTGGAAAAGTTTGGCCTTTTCATCCGCGTAATTGAGACCCGGGTCATTTGGGTTGAAATTCCACGAGGACCAGACACCAGTCAGGTTAGGCTTGCCGACGGAGGCCGCAGCAGGATCAGAACCTGTAAGAATTTCCGATGTGGCGGTGATCGCCTTGTCTGGACCAAGAGATTTTTGCAATTCACCCAATGCGATCATCATTGCCATTCGGGCATTGCCGCGCGCCTCCGAAAGCGCTCGGGACTGGGTCGATGCGCGCAGCGACAGAGAGGACAAACTCAACAGGCCAATTCCAACCAAGGTCAATAACACAAGAAGGCTGATTGTAATAATCAGTGTGAATCCCCGGTTGTGCCGAAAATTTCGCTTACTCAAGAATGAATATTTACTTTTCACTGTATAGAATATGGTTGTGACGCATCAATATCATAATGCAATAAATTGCATTTGTAAATACATTTGCCAGTAATTTAGCAACAATTTACAATACGAACCATGATAGCTATTGACAGCAACTTGATTGGCTGCCTTGTCGAATGACACAAAAATCAAAGGCTGCTTTAGCGGATATCGCCGTTTCTAGCTCGCATGGCGTGGATGTCGGCGAGTGTTCAAAACTAGATTTTTTGCCTGAGCAAAACTAGACAGATGATAACATGGAATGGCCGAGGACCGGCGGCGATGTTAACTTTGGCAAATGATCGGTAATCCAGAGCTTCTGCCGGGGATGGTAGATGACGGTTAAAACCTTACGAGCGGTGGGCGCGATCTCGCAGAATTGACCATCAAAATCGATGAAGGGACTGGTGTGAAGTTTGCGGGTATCGCGGAGTGATAAGTGGAGATCAAGCAGCGATGAGGGTGGTGTTAGTGCGATTTGAGCGGTGCGCTTGAGAATTTGTTCGTCGCAGATTTCTAAGGGGATTTTTCCAGTGGATTATTTGATGGAGGGGTTCTGGCTGTTGATTTCCATTTCGAGGATGGGATCTGCTTCTTTCCAACCCATCACGCCGGCGTGCACCAGCAAGGTGACCAGGCGCTCCTGGAGGGTTTGGAAGCTGCGTTCTATTTTACCCATGCCTTGTGTTGTGGGGGCTACGAGGTGGGCGATACTAAGGGCGCGTAGTGCGCGCTGAAATTCGCTGCGTGGATCGGCGTGGTCGTTGCTGGAACTGGTTCCAAATAGTCTTAGTCCATCGGTGTATATGGCGTCTGGTAGTCCGTAGCGCTCGAAGGCTTCACGGAAGTGTTGGAATTGGTTCCAAGTAGTGTCACTTTCGACGAAGCGGCCTGCGATGCAGAATCCGAAGCAGTCGTCGATGGTGAGGAAAAGAGTTTATTTATGCACAGCACAGGCCACCATTGATGGATGGAGCTATCGTGTTGCCAGAGTTCGCCAATGTGGGCGCGCCGAAAGCGGCGTAGGTGAGCTTTTTGGGTGGGGCTGTTGGCGCTAAATGTGAGAGGTGTTTTTTGATGTAGCATGCCACCGTGGAGCGTGAGCGTTTGAAGTGACAAAGTCTCTCAAGTTCGTAGGCTACGAGCTAATAGTTTGGTAGACTTTATAGCGGTAAAAAGCCTTGGAGAAATTGGGTGACATTGGCAGGCCAAGCATGCCGACAATTACCACCGCTCACTTTAGATCGGTAGGATATTTTGTTTTTGAGATAGTCGGTGCGTAATTGATAGAGTCTGCAAGGCTGATGCCAAGATAGCTCACGGCAGTGGGTGCATCGAGCTTGGCGGAGTTGAAATGGTTATACCTTGCGAATCCGAGATGCTGCGACATGCAACCAGCGGTGCCGCAGCATCAAGGTAAGAACCCTATCGCATCGCAGGCCGCTCCGGTTGCCCTCCGGCAGAGCCGTGTCCCGCACTCAACGCAATAGCTTGCGAGACTGGCCGTCCAAACCAAGGAAAAACATTGCAACAAAAAAGAAATCCAGTTTTTTTTCAAGCACCGACAGCTCGCATAGCGCGGATGACAGCCGCCATGTCAGACGAGGAATAAACCGAGGAACCGGCAACCAATACATTAGCACCGGCCTCGATTGCTAGCTCGGCTGTGCCAGGAGTAATGCCTCCATCGACTTCGATATGATAGGCCAGCCCCCTCTCCTGTCGCCATTGCGATGCTTGAGAGATTTTTGGCAACACCTCGCTCATGAAGGATTGCCCGCCAAATCCCGGCACCACAGTCATGCATAGCAGTAGATCAATATGACCCAGAAAAGGGGAAACTGCTTCAATCGGTGTGGCGGGATTGAGCGCGAGACCAGCCATACATCCTGCCGCGCGAATATTGTGCAGAGTTTGGGCGACATCGTGATCCGCTTCCACGTGCACAGTAATCATATCGGCTCCGGCGGCGACGAATCGGGAAAAAAAATAATCCGGACGTGAAATCATCAGATGCACGTCTAAAAAAACGTCATTGCTCTCATGAACGGCTTGCACCACAGCTGGACCAAACGATATGTTATCAACAAAGTGACCATCCATAACATCCAAATGCATCCAGTCGGCGCCAGCACGAATGGCGCGCGAGGTTTCCTCGCTGATGCGTCCGAAATCAGCGGCAAGCAGCGAAGGAGCAATGATGCGATCCTTGTAGGTCAGAGGAATCATGGCTTTTCACTGGATGGGAATCCCAGACTCACTGGGTGACATATCCCAAAACGCAGGCGCGTTCTTGGATGCGTTCGTTATTGTCTAACAACTCTTGGATTGGATCCCAACGACCAGCAGTGAGCGCATCGCGGGCCGACTCGGGCATCGTGACTGCAATGTCATGTCCGGCTGTAGTGCTGACCCGTAGCGTTTCCAAGTTGATAGTGATCTGCATTTGCGGATCTGCTTCCATTGCGGTCCGCAGCGCTGAGACATCCACGACTGAAGCGACAACGCAGGGCATCGCCAAAGTCGTGCAGTTGCCGTTGAAAATCTCTGCAAAAGATTCGGCGATTACTGCATTGAAGCCGTATTTCCTAAGGGATTGCGGCGCATGTTCGCGGGACGATCCGCAACCGAAGTTGGCACCCGCAATCAGAATGCTGGCCCCGGCAAAACGGGGATCATTGAGAGGATGGGATGTTGGATTGCCCTGCGGATCAAACCGCACATCAAAAAACGCATACTCGCCAAGACCATCGAAAGTAACACATTTCATAAACCGGGCCGGAATGATGCGGTCGGTATCGATATCGGCGCCGGGAACGAACACGCCCCGACCACTCACTTGTTTGATTTGCTCTAGTGCCATGGGAAGAATGATTTGCTTGTGAAGAAATTGACTTGGAATTAGCTGAATACAAATTGCTTATTAGTGAGCCATGCCGAAAACCTGACGGGCATCGGCAACGCAACCCTCAATGGCAGCAGCGACGACCATCACCGGGGACATCAGCACGGTTCGCCCCGTCGAACTTCCCTGGCGGCCTTTGAAATTGCGGTTGGAAGAGGAAGCGCAGAGCTGGTCACCGACCAGTTTGTCCGGATTCATTGCCAGACACATGGAACAGCCAGCAGCACGCCACTCAAATCCAGCATCGCGAAAAATTTGATCGAGCCCCGCTTTTTCGCACTGAATGGCCACGATTTGAGAACCGGGCACAGCGATCGCATGCACGCCTGCTGCCACTTTGCGGCCTTTCAGATACTTCGCGGCCTCCTGGAAATCAGAAAAACGACCATTGGTGCAGGAACCGAGAAATGCCACATCAATTTTCACCCCTTTGATCGGTGTGCCAGCCGGGATTTTCATATACGCAAGCGCCTCTTCGATCGACTGCTTTTCAATCTCCGTTGCCGCATTCGCTGGATCCGGAATATTTTCCGATATCGCTATACCATGATCCGGGGAGATGCCCCAGGTGACCGTAGGTTCAATTTCGGCAGCATCGATGCGGACTATGTCGTCGTATTGAGCATCGGCATCCGAAGCAAATGAAAGCCAGCGCGCCGCTGTGGCCTCAAAGTTGTCCATATCCACATAGGGCCTGCCGCTGAGATAGGCCACGGTCTTGGCGTCGGGATTGACATATCCGCAGCGCGCTCCTCCTTCGATCGACATATTACATACGGTCATACGCTCTTCGATCGACATCCGGTCGAAGAGTTCTCCCGCATACTCGTATGCATAACCGATTCCGCCTTTGGCACCCAGAAGCCTGATAATATGAAGGATGACATCCTTGGCATAAACACCCGGATGGAGTTGCCCGTTGAGCTCAATGCGCCGCACTTTCAATGGCTCCAACGCCATAGTTTGGGTGGCCAATACATCGCGAACCTGCGTCGTTCCAATACCAAATGCGATCGCGCCAAAAGCGCCGTGCGTTGCGGTATGGGAATCCCCGCAGGCAATTGTTGTGCCGGGCTGCGTGATGCCCTGTTCAGGACCAACGACGTGAACGATCCCCTGTTTGCCGGAGCTAAGGTCAAAATAAGTGACTCCGAAATCGTCGCAGTTTTTTCGCAGCGCCTGCATCATTTCCGCAGCGAGAGGATCTTGGGGAGCGTCTTGATTGATCGTTGGGACAATGTGATCCACCGTGGCGAAAGTGCGTTGCGGATATTTGACCTGCAAACCCAGATCGCGCAGCATGCCAAAGGCCTGTGGTGAAGTGACCTCATGAATCAGATGAGTACCGATGAACAATTGTGTTCTGCCGTCAGCCAGCGTTCCTACCGTATGTGAGTCCCAAACTTTTTGAAAAAGGCTCTTGCCCATGTGTTATGACCCGCCTTGTTGATGCGGGCGGCAAACGCTAGTTCGATTTTACAAACTTGTCAAAGCATCACTTTTCATTTGCCAAATATAGGCAGGATTTTTTTCATCACCATGAATATGACAAGAACGACTCCGCCAAGCAATAACAGTCCCACTGCAATCGTGCCCAGTCTCAATATCACATTGTCCATTTTTTGCCTCCACGGTGATTTTATTTCATCCCCAACCCACTCATCCCAATCGGAATGATCTGTCACCCGAGACGACTGATGATAATGACGCATCTTCCCCTCAAAACGTGCGGGACGTGACAAAGAATCTGTTTTATTATGTTCCATAAAACTCTACAGATTTATAATACCCGATGCAGCCATTTCAGTCAATCTGAAAGTTTTCAAAAAAACTCAACGACCACCGGCAAGGCGACTGGCTAACATCTCTGGGAGACCTGCATCGATAATTTTTTTCTGAGTGATCTCCAGCGGATACTCGATCCGGCGGAATACGATCATGCGATTAACCATGTCGTAAATGGCATAACAAGAGCGCCAATCACCATCACGCGGTTGCCCCACTGATCCTATATTGATGAAATACTTCGAGCCGGGCTCGATAATTACGGAGTCGGCATTCACCTCATGCACCTTGGAATTCTTGACGTAAACCCGGGGGACGTGAGTATGCCCGTGAAAGCAAACCTGGGTGAATTGATAGGAGAAATTCGACATCGCATCAAAGCGATTGGTCACGTAGTTCCAATTGGTCGGTTGATCAAGGGTGCTGTGAACCACGGTGAAATCCGCAACCTGGCGCACCATCCGCAGCTTGCGCAACCAGTTACAGTGCTCCTGGTTTAGCTGCTGCCTCGTCCAAAGCAAGGCGTTGGCAGCAATCGGGTTCATCGTGTCCAAAGAATGAGTGCCGCAGGCATCCTCATCATGATTACCTTTAACAACAGGGCAGTTCATCGCCCGAACGATTTCCAAGCACTCTGCGGGATTTGCATTGTATCCAACCAAGTCGCCCAGACAGACATAGTCGGTGCAATTTTGCTCCCGGGCATCAGCGAGCACAGCCTCGAGGGCTTCGAGGTTGGCGTGGATGTCACCGAATAGAGCAATACGCATGAAATTTGACGAAAGGTCCGAGGAAAATGGAGGAAACGCATGCCATCTGTCGAGACAAACTATACGCGAATGGAAAAAATCCTCACCTTGGAAGTTTTTGCCGCGACTCCAGCAAAGCGATGGCGTAATCCACGCCGGTCAACGGCAATTGCTCGGCGTTGTTATCGCGATAGGTTTTCAAGCCCAGCAGCGCATCATTTTCGGAAGGGAAAATGTTTCGAATTAACTCTAGCGCCGGTCTTGCATCCACTTGCGCCGACTCCAAGGCAAAAAGTAGACAAAGAAGTGTCCCCACACGGTTTTGTTCAGTTTCATGCAGTCTGCGCGCCAGCAGCAGTGCATCATTCTCCCTACCTACGACGCGAGCCAGACTGTAAAGCCAGGCGCGGGCCTCGTAGCGTCGGGCTTTGCCGGTCTGCCACGCTTTTTGATAGGCGTCAGCGGATTTGGCATAATCCGGAAACTTTCCGGGATTGCCATAAAATCGGCCAAGACTGGAAAGAAGCGTCCAGACATCGGGATTATTCCTGATCCCCCGTTCCAAAAAGGCCCGCCCCTTTAGCACATACTCGCGATATAGCGCCTCTCTGCGCGGAGCTGGCAAGGACTCGTTCTCCCTAAAATCAACGGCAGCGTTGTAAGACAAATGCCAGGCTCCGACGTCCCAATAATATATCGTTTGCGGTTGCAGAGCCACCAGCGTTTGAAATTGATCCTCCAATCGAACCCATGCGCGGTCCTCAAATGACCCGTATGCCCGGAGGTTCAGAAATGTCGCAACGACCGGTCGCAGACCACCCAGCGCCACAGCCGCCCCAGTCTGGCCGATTTTTTCGCGAACATCGATGTCCAGCGGTTTCATCAGCAGTTCCTCGGCCATAAAGCGCCGCGTGATCGATTGCTCCCACGAGGATTTGACAAAGCCAGCTAACACCAGCGCCAGCAACACCGCTAACAACTTTCGATGGCTTTTGCGCATGACGGTTAAAACTCCTTGTCGGAAAAAACGATCCACGACAGCAAGGTGTAGAGGACCACATAAAACAGGCTCAATCCCGCGAGCGAGCCAATGGCATGAAAACTCACAACCTGCCCCTGGATCACGACGTCGGTTACGTTAAAAAGCTGGTAATTTGGAAAAACCAGCGCGAGGAACTTCATCATCAGACTGGCGAGGGTCGTGGTGCCCGCGTCCGCGGTGGCACGATAATATTCCGCCGCATCCGCTTGAAATGAACCTACTACATATACCAGAAAGGACACCACTGTGGTGAATAGCGTGCTTGTTGAAAAGGTCGAAAGAAGAAGGGATGATGCACCAATGACGGCTGATTGAAAAAAAACAGCGAGCACCCCACCCTGAAGAGACCAGGTCAGACCTTGCGCGCTGATGTCCGTGCGCAGGGACTGCAAGGCCTCTTCTGTCCAACCGCGCGATGTTGCAAAGTCGAGTTGGGACGCCATCACATGGCGGGTCCGCAATTCCAACAGCAGCGACATGATGCAATCCATGAACAGCAGCGAAACGAATACAAGCAACAACACGCCGGCCAGTTTGCCGACAAGATAGTCGATCCGTGGCACAGGTTTGGCGAGGATCGTATACAAGGTCCGATCCTCTACATCCTTCGGAAGAAGCAAGGCAGTTGCCGTAATTGCGAAAACGATCGAATACAACTTCATCACACCAATGCACCAGCCCTTCAGCAACTGCAATTCACCCGTGCCCACGGCTTCAGGCCCATTGTATTGCGGCAGATCGAAAAATTGCGAAGCCATCGCGATGAATGCAAAAATCATCAGGAAGTAAAAAACCTTCATGCGCACCAACTGAGTGAAAGTATTCATCGCCAGCACTGCGACGCGGCGCGGTTGCAACCATCGATTAGAAGTCCTCTCTGCCATGCTATTATTCCCCTCCCCCCTGGGTTTCTTGCAAAAACAGACGCTCCAAAGTGGTGCGCGAAGGACCGGTTCTGACCAGGCTGGTGCCAGGCGATTGGCCTACCATATCTTGAATACGCGCGATTAACTCCGGACTGGCGTTTTTCAAAACAATCTCCTGCTGGTCTTCCACGGCGACCAGTTCATCGAGCCTTCCTTCCTTGACCATGCGACCCTGAAATATAATGCCTACGTGATCGCAAACCTCCTGCACTTGTTCGAGCAAATGCGAACACAAAAACACGGTGATACCCCGATCGC
>Ga0315905_10006321_pt1 | contig 12036 bp, 9 predicted proteins | sample LakEriMetagenome_5_FD_203522 | JGI IMG/M metagenome (GOLD analysis project Ga0315905, IMG submission 203522) | Freshwater fungal communities from buoy surface, Lake Erie, Ohio, United States - Buoy 4 MA121 | ecosystem: Environmental > Aquatic > Freshwater > Lake | place: USA: Lake Erie, Ohio...
TGGAAATAAGGAACTTATACACTTCTGCCAAACCCTGGAAAAGGTTTGTGTTGATGTGGTTGAATCCGGTAAAATGACCAAAGATCTCGCTGTCTGCATACACGGTAACAAGGTTAATCACGGAGAACACTACCTCTACACAGAAGAATTTCTCGAGGCTCTGGATTCAGAACTGAAAAAGCGGCTTTCCTGATTTTCCGGCAATTCCATCTGATGAATGGCAGCCGGAGAATGCCGGCTTGCTAATTTTTCCTGTTCGGATTAAAATTCCCAATTCTTCGTTTTCTCTTAACACAGGAGAAAGCGAAAGCTTTTACTTTTGGACGCCGATGAATCTATTTCAGCCGGCTTGCATATAGATGCTCTCATCACCAGTCCATTCCCTTCGCCTCGCGGTATTCGCTTCCACCCGCGGAACAGATCTGCAGGCCATTCTGGACGAAAAAAAAGCAGGAAACCTGCCCTTTCTGGATTTGTGCCTGGTTCTCTCAGACCGAGGGGATTCATATGCTCTCGAGAGGGCGGCCGGTGCAGGCATTACCACATTATTTTTAAGCGCGAAAGGAAAAAACCGCAGCGAATACGATGCCGAATGCCTTAAGGCCTGCCGCAGACATGGGGCGGACTATATTTTCCTCATCGGCTACATGCGAATTGTTTCCCCGGTTCTGATTGAAGCCTACCGTGGCCGGATCTTTAACATTCATCCTTCCCTGCTGCCAAAGTACCCGGGTATGGACATGAAGGTTCATGAGGAAGTACTTCGCAATGGTGAAATAGAAAGCGGCTGCACCCTGCATCATGTAACAGAAGAACTGGATGGTGGCGAAATCTTCCTGCAGGAAAAAGTAGAGATTTCATCCGCAGAAACTCCGGACAGCCTGAAAGAAAAAGTGCAGCTGGCTGAACAGCGTACGCTTATCAAAGCCTTGCACATGATTGCCTTACAGGAAAAAATTATCAGTAAAAACGAATTAGAAAAAACATAAAAACATGCCCGGTTGTCTCATCAGTGTTTCCGATAAAAGCGGCATTGCCGAACTGGCCCGCAGCCTCGAATCCAGGGGCTTCAGCATTTTTTCCACCGGAGGAACCTGGAAACATCTGGCGGAGGCGGGCATCAAAAGGCTCCGGAAGATTGAAGACTATGGTGGTTTTCCCGAAATCATGGACGGCAGGGTGAAAACCCTGAATCCGAAAGTATTCGGCGGAATTCTGGCCGACCGCCAAAAACCGGAGCACATGCAGGAAGCTACTCAGCACGGCATAGAAATGCTCGATGTAGTGGTCTGCAATCTGTACCCCTTCCGGCAGGTGCTGGCCGATCCTTCGCGCAGCGAAGAAGACATCATCGAAAACATCGACATTGGCGGGGTTTCCCTTCTTCGGGCTGCAGCAAAGAACTTTCATTCAGTCTGGGTGCTGACCGATGGCACAGATTACCAGCATTTTCCCGCAGTCCTTGACCTTCCGGAAGCCGAACAGCTTGAACTCAGAAAAACCCTGGCGCAAAAAGCCTTTTCCCATACTGCATCCTACGATGCGGCCATTGCCGGCTACCTCAGCGAGGAGAAAAATCCAATCTGGAACTTTGAGCGGCAATACCCCTTGCGTTATGGTGAAAATCCTCATCAGCCGGCCGCTTTTTATGCCGATCCGGATTTCCGGGGACTGTCTGTAGCCCGCTGCGAAGTGCTCCATGGCAAAGAATTATCCTACAACAACATCCTCGATGCCGATGCCGCACTTCGCCTGATTCAGGAATTCTCGCTGCCGGCAGCTGCTGTAATCAAGCACAATAATCCCTGTGGAGTAGCTGTGGCAGAGGAAATTGACATGGCCTTCCGCCTTGCTTATGAAGCAGATGCCACTTCCGCCTTTGGGGGCATTGTGATATTAAACCGCGCCTGTACCACCGCCATTGCCGGATATGTGAACAGCGTATTTGCCGAACTGCTCCTTGCACCTGATTTTGAACCGGGAAGTCTGGAAATCCTGCAGCAGAAAAAGAACATCCGCCTGCTGAGAACCGGCGCAATTCCAGCGCTTAGCCCGCTGCCGGAAATGGAATACCGCAGCATCAGGGGAGGTATGCTGGAACAGGTTGCAGACATTGATCCGCTGGATGAAAACGAATTCCGGGTGGTGAGCAAGCGGCAGCCAACGAGCAATGAGCGGACAGATTTACTTTTTGCTTTTGCCCTTACCAGGCACATCAAAAGCAATACCATTGTGCTGGCGAAAAATGGCCAGAGCACGGGGCTTGGCGGAGGACAGACATCCCGCATTGCTTCGGTTGAAATCGCTCTGCATCAGGCCGGTGAAAAGGCCCGTGGATCTATTTGTGCATCAGATGGTTTCTTTCCTTTTGCCGACAGTGTGGAGACCCTGGCAGCGGCGGGCATTACCGCCATCATTCAGCCCGGCGGCTCTGTGCGGGATGCAGAAGTCATCGAAGCCGCGGATAGACACGGCATCAGCATGATCATGACCGGAAGGAGGAGTTTCAGGCATTGAATCTGGAATTGATCTTCTAATTCCTTCCGGGAAGAAAGCAGGGCAAAAATTTATCCTCCCCGATTCGGCCCGATTTCTAATTTTGCCGGAAAGCAATCCGGCTATGGAAGACAAATCGAAAAAATTCCTTTACCAGTACATCAACAACTTCAGCCCCACCGGCTTTGAAGAAAGCGGCCAGCGTATGTGGCTGGATTACCTCAAACCCTCCATCGATACCTATGTAAGCGATACCTATGGTTCGGTAGCGGGCATCATCAATCCGGATGCACCTTATAAGGTAGTGATTGAAGCACATGCCGATGAAATTTCCTGGTTTGTGAATTTCATTTCAGAGGATGGCTACATCTATGTGCGCCGCAATGGTGGCTCCGATGCGCTCATTGCACCTTCCAAGCGGGTGAACCTGTTCGGAGACAAAGGCGTAGTGAAAGGCGTATTCGGCTGGCCTGCCATCCATGTGCGTGAAATCGAACGAGATGAGGCTCCGAAAATCAAGAACATCTTCATCGACATCGGCGCCTCCAACAAAAAAGAGGTGCTGGAAATGGGCGTTCATGTAGGTACAGTAATCACTTTTGACGACGAAGCATTTGACCTGAATCAGAAATACCTGGTAGGCCGCGCCCTGGACAACCGCATCGGCGGATTTATGATTGCCGAAGTGGCACACCGCCTGAAAAAGAACAAGAAGAAACTTCCCTTCGCGCTTTACATTGTGAATTCTGTACAGGAAGAAATCGGCCTGCGCGGAGCGGAAATGATGGCCGCCAGGATCAAGCCAGATGTTGCCATCATCACCGATGTTTGCCACGATACGCAGTCGCCCATGTACAAGAAAATGGAACAGGGTGATCAGCGCTGCGGCGAAGGACCAGTACTTACCTACGGACCTGCCGTACAGAACAACCTGCTCAATTTCATCATCGGCGTGGCTGAAAAGAATGAAATCAAATTCCAGCGGGCTGCTGCCACTCGGGCTACAGGTACTGATACCGATGCCTTCGCATATTCAGGCCAGGGTTCCGCTGCGGCACTGATTTCACTGCCATTGAAATACATGCATACTACGGTGGAAACTGTGGGTTACGACGACATCGAAGCGGTAATTCAGCTGATGTACCACAGCCTGCTGACGCTGAAAAAAGACCAGGATTTCCGTTACATAAAATAAAGTATATCAATGAATTTACTCGAAGGAAAAATAGTGCTGGTAACCGGTGCCAGCCGCGGCATCGGTCGCGCCATTGCCCGTGAAATGGCCATGCAGGGTGCCAAAGTGGCATTTACCTACCTCTCCAGCGTGGAACAGGGCCAGGCTCTGGAGGCTGAACTTTCAGAACTGGGCGCAACAGCAAAGGGCTATCGCTCGGATGCCTCGGATTTTGCGCAGGCGGATAAACTGGTAACTGATGTAGTGGCTGATTTCGGCGGGCTGGATGTACTGGTCAACAATGCCGGCATCACCCAGGACGGACTTCTCATGCGCATGAGCGAAGAGCAGTGGGACCGGGTAATTCAGGTGAACCTGAAGTCGGTTTTCAATCTCACAAAAGCGGCCACACGGCCCATGATGAAGGCCAAAAGCGGCTCCATCATCAACCTGTCTTCGGTAGTTGGCGTCCGCGGAAATGCGGGTCAGGCCAATTACGCCGCCAGCAAGGCCGGCATCATCGGCTTCAGCAAATCGGTGGCACTGGAACTTGGCTCCCGCAACATCCGCTGCAATGTGATTGCACCGGGTTTCATCGAAACCGAAATGACCGGGCAACTGGATGAGAAGGTAGTGGCCGGCTGGGCCGAAGCCATTCCGATGAAAAGGGCGGGAAAGGCAGAAGAAGTTGCCTCCGTAGTTACCTTCCTCGGCTCAGATATGAGCTCCTACATTTCCGGACAAGTGCTGGAGGTAAACGGAGCAATGAATACCTGATCTGTATTTGTTTAATTTCCGGTTGGCACATCCGCAGGAAATCGCCAATTTCACCCATTCAAAGTAAAACTGAATGGGAGATTCAGCAGATTCCGAATCCGGAAAATCATCCTCATACTACCCTGACCTGAGTCCGGAGAAGCGCATTGCCCTGCTGGAGACTCAGCTGGCCGATATGGAAATGCGTTTCCGCACGCTGGCCGATAATTTTCCCCGAGGGCATGTGAGTATTCTGGATGAAAATGCCCGGATATTATTTTCTGCCGGACAGGATTATATGACCGATAAGGGTAGCGTGGTGCCGCATCCGGGGGAAAAACTTGAGGATTATTACGGGGAAAACTACGCTGCCTTCCTGAAGGAAAGTCTGGAAGAATCCCTCAAAGGCAAAAGCGACGAATTTGAACTCCATTTCGAACACGGGAGCAATGCCGTTCAGCTGATTCCTCTGCCGGATGAAAACGGGCGCATCCGCCGTGTGATGAAAATTGTGTGCAACATCAGCAGTGAAAAAGCAGCCATTCTGGATGCACATCACCGAAGAGAATACCTCCGGCAGATTATTGATGTAGACCCCAACTTCATCTATGTAAAAGACCGTAGCGGAAAGGTAATTGTAGCCAACAAAACCATAGCCGACTTCTTCGGTGTGCCTGTTAAGGAGTTTCTGGAAACCTCGGAAAACTGGTTTCTGCGCTACAAGTGGAATTACGATGAAATGAAGGCCGCAGATGATGCGGTTTTCCAAACCCTTCAGACCCGGACCAGTGAAGAAGCTTTTTTTCATCCTGTTACCGGAAAAATGCATCTGTTTCAGTTTACAAGAACAGCCTTTGTTGCAAAAGGGAGTGAACTCAGTATTCTCTGTGTTGGAGTAGACATCACCGGAAGACTCAATACCGAAAACGAACTGCTTACGCAGCGCGAATACCTCCGGCAGATTCTGGATACCAATCCAAGTCTGATCTTTGTAAAAGAACCAGGCGGCCGCTACCTAATGGTAAATCAGGCCTTTGCCTTTCACTACCGGATGAGTGTGGAAGAGCTTACCGGCAAAACAGACTCCGATCTTCCGCTTTCCGAAGCGCAGATTCTCCGCTTTATTCAGGAAGACCAGCGGGTAGCAGATTCCGGCGAAACCATTACCATGGAGGAACAATCTCCGCATCCGCAGACGGGCGAAATTTGCCATTTTGTAGTCACCAAAAAACTCTTGCTGGATGCCGAAGGAAATCAGAATATTCTGGGCATTGTAACGGATGTAACCGACTTGAAAAACCACCAGGAACAGGTTCAGAAAAGTGAGTTTCTCCTGCAGCAGATTTTCAATAAAGTGGCAGATACCCTGCTGATTGCAGACTCAAAAACCCTGCAGATTGAAGACTGCAACCTTCCGGCCGAACGCATGTTCGGATCCCAGGAAGGTCAGAAACTGAAACACCGGCTGCTTACATCACTGAAAACAAGCGGAGAAAATTCTGGAAAATTCTGGAACAGCTTCATCGAAGAATCCAGAGAAAAAATGGCGAGGCGTGAAGCTGAAATGCAGAATGGAAAAGGCGAAAAATTCTGGGGTAGTCTGGCCTTAACCACTTTTCCGCTCGAAGAACGGCAGCTGCTTTTGCTGCGTATTACGGACATCAGCCGTCTGAAGGAAAGCGAAGAACACATCAGGCAGTCGCTGCATGAAAAGGAAATCCTTATACAGGAAATTCACCACCGTGTGAAGAACAATATGGCGGTGATTTCAAGCCTGCTTCAGTTGCAGAGCGGATATTTTAAAGATCCTGCGCTTACAGAAGTTTTCCGGGACAGTCAGAGCCGGATCAAATCCATGGCCCTCATCCATGAAAAACTGTATCAGTCCAGCACCTTGTCCAAGGTAGAAATGGAATCCTATATCCGGGAACTTTCCCGCAGCCTGTACTATACTTACAATGCCGGACGGGTTCAGCTGGATATTAATGTAGAGGCTTCAAATATATTTCTGGACATCAATTCAGCCGTCCCCTGCGGCCTGATTATCAATGAAGTTTTTTCCAATGCCTGCAAACATGCTTTTCAGGGAAGAAGTAAGGGAAAAATCGATATCTCATTCCACAAACATGGGGAAGAGTTTGAGCTGGAAATCCGGGATGATGGAGTAGGTTTACCGGAAGGAACCGATCCCTCAAAAGTTCAAAGTCTTGGCATGAATCTGATTCAGGCCCTTACCTCCCAACTGGGAGCCGGCATTGAATACCTTGGAAATCCGGGTTTCGGAATCCGCCTTCGCTTCACAGAAAAAGTAAAGCCGGGAAGAGAAAAGGTATTGCCGGGAAAGTAGACAGAATCTTCCGAACTGGATTTCAGGCAGCCTGCCCCATCTGATGCAGGTGCCGGAAGTGTGAGTAGATAGCCTGCCGGAAAGAATGGAATTCCACAAAGGAAATATTGTGCTCACGGCAGGTTTCACATACAATCTTATGGATGGCCGGATAGTGCACATGGCTTATCCGCGGGAAGAGGTGATGCACCATCTGAAAATTCAGACCGCCGAGTAACCAGCCCAGCACCTTACTCCGGGTATTGAAATTCACAGTTGTGCGGATCTGATGAAGTGACCATTCGGTAGCAATATCATAGGTTTGGGCATCACTCTTTTCCGGGAAATCTGTGCCTTCCACAATGTGGGCTAGCTGAAATACAATGGCCAGTGTAATTCCACAACTCAGACCAAGCAGGAGGTATCCCAGAATTGCCTGCAAAGGTCCGACCAGCAGGCAGGGCAGACCGATGAAAAGGGCGGCGTGGCCAAGTTTGGTGGTCCAGAAAATCAGATGATCTTTCATTTTCAAATCCTGTAATTCCGTTTCTTCCGCCACCCGGCCGGTAAAGTACTTTTTGAAATCACGATAGTAAATCCAGAAAAAGTAAGTGAGGCTGTAAAGGGCCATAGCGTAAAATGCCTGAAAACGGTGTATCCAGTGGTACTGCTGTCCCTGGTGAACCCGTAAAAATGGTTTCAGATCGATGTCATCATCCACACCCTCGAGATTGGTGTAGGTGTGGTGATTCACCACATGTTTCTGGTGCCAGAAAAGCGAAATTCCACCCAGAAAATTGAGTGAATTAGCCATGATGGTATTAATGCGGGAATTGCCGGAATAGCAGAAGTGTGAACCATCATGCATGACATTGAAACCAATCAGGGCAAAAAGTATTCCCTGGACCAGATAGCTGATGATCAGGAGCCAGACATTGCTGAGCAGTCCGGAAACCTGAAAGACATAATTCACCAGCAGCAACCCGGCGAGAATAACCGTCTTCATGTAAAGCTCCCGGTTTCCAAAAGGTGAAATATTATTTTCGGTGAAATAGGTATTTACTTTTTTCCTGAGAACGGATAAAAAATTCACACCCGATTTCTCAAATCGAATCGTCATAGGTTAGGTAAAAAAATAGGGAAAATAATTAGATGCATTGTAGCCTGTGGCAAGAATTGACTGATTGGCAAAACAGGCACAAGTATATTCAAAAATAAGCACTTTTTAATCGAATGTCAAGAAATAATTGTTCTTCGTTTGCTTAACTGAGGATTTTGCTCAGTTTTTCTCCAATTTCACTACCGATGGCAATTCCCATACCATTCATGCGCACACCCAGTGCAAGGCCATTGCCCAGGTCTGTGAGCAGTGGCAGTTTTTCAGACCCGAAGGCCATGATTCCGGCCCAGCGCTGCTCAATAAAATACTCCGTTCCCCGGGGTAAAATCAGCTCGTGCAGATAGCGTTCCAACTGATCCTGAATCTGCTGATTCAGAGCAAGCTCGGTGCTTGTTTCTGTTTCAAAAGCCAGGTTTCTTCCCCCCCCGAACAATACGCGGTTTCCTGCATTCCGGAAATAGTAGTAACCCTCATCAAAATGATAGATTCCCCTGAAGCGAAGTCCCGGCAGCGGAGCCGTAATCAAAACCTGACCCCGCCCGGGTTTCAGGTCCAGATCAGGAAAAAACTGCCCCGTGAAGGCATTGGTGCAAATGGCGACCCGCTCTGATGAAAATTCTGCATAATGGTTTTCCAGAGCCGTCCTCCAGCGACCATTTACCAATTCTGGCTTGAGAGCCTTGCAAGCGGTCAGCATATCCACACCCAGCTGAGCAGCTTTTCGCATCAGGCTCTTCATCATTTTCCCGCTATGGATCTGGCCTTCCACATGATTCCGGATAAAATGCCGGATGCGGCGGGTCTGAAAGCCAAGGCCGGAAAGAGCATGCTGATCAGGGGAAAAAACCTGCCTTCCGAATACAGGCAGGAGCAAATCATTGAGATCAGCAAGTGATTCCATCTCAAAAGCTTCATTCTCCAGAATCAGCTCGCCGCCCCCAAGCTCCTCATATCCAATGGCCTCATCACCAAGTCTTTTCCTGAGAAGACTTAATCCCCTTTTACGCATTTCCACCAGCCCAAGAGCCTTATCGGTTCCCATATTCCGGATGTCCTGCTGAATTTCCGCAGCCGATCCGTAACAGGCAAAACCTGCATTGCGTGTGCTGGCACCGGAAGGAAAGATGCCGCTTTCCAGAACCAGAACTGATCTGGAAGGATGTTTTTCCTTCCAGCTGCATGCCGTGGAAAGACCCGTAATGCCGCCACCAATAACCAGCAGATCATATTCAAGAAAAGATTCTTTTTCCCAGAAACTCAGCATGGCTGCAAGGTCAGCAGGGAAACTCTGCTGTGCAAGCAGTACTGCATCTGTTTGCTTTTCCTTATACTTGAACCATGATTTCCACCATAAAAAAACTTGCTGCCGAAACAGCTCCGCAGGTGCAATCCTGGCGGCACCATCTGCATGCCCATCCGGAATTATCCTTTCAGGAAAAAGAAACGGCCGCTTTTGTAGCCTCCCGGCTAAGCGAAATGGGAATCCCGTTTCGGGCCGGTATTGCCGGAACAGGAGTAGTGGGGATGATTGAAGGAAAAAATCCTTCTTCAAAAATACTGGCCCTGCGCGCCGATATGGATGCGCTGCCGATACTGGAGGAAAACAATGTACCCTACAAATCCACAAAACCAGGCGTCATGCATGCCTGCGGGCATGATGTGCATACTTCATCGCTGCTGGGTGCAGCGAAAATTCTGCAGTCGGTGAAAGATGATTTTGAAGGAAGCATCAAACTGATTTTTCAGCCGGGAGAAGAACGGATTCCGGGAGGAGCTTCGCTGCTGATCAAAGAAGGGGTACTGGAAAATCCGGCTCCTGCTTCTATTTTGGGACAGCATGTAATGCCCGGTCTTACAGTGGGCAAGGTAGGATTCCGGGAAGGTCTGTACATGGCAAGTGCCGATGAAATTTACCTTACCATCCATGGAAAAGGCGGACATGGGGCGGTTCCGCATCAGGCGGTAGATGTAGTAGCGATTATGGCACAGCTGATTACCGCACTGCAGCAGGTAGTAAGCCGTTCTGCCAACCCCACCATACCCTCGGTATTATCTTTCGGCAAAGTGGAGGCCGGCGGAGTTACCAATGTGCTCCCGAATTCTGTTTACCTGGAAGGAACATTCCGTACCATGGATGAGGAATGGAGGGCAAAGGCACATGAAAAAATCCGAAGCATCACCGAAGGAATTTGTTCTTCCTTTGGGGCAAAGGCAGATTTGGAAATCCGAAAAGGTTATCCATTCCTGATGAATGATCCGGAACTCACCCGGAGAAGCAAGGCATCTGCCATTGAATTCATGGGAGAAAAAAATGTGGTTCATCTGGATATGTGGATGGCCGCAGAAGATTTTGCCTACTATAGTCAGGCTATGCCGGGCTGTTTTTACCGCCTGGGTACGCGTAACGAGGAAAAAGGAATTGTTTCGGGGGTTCACACGCCCACCTTCGACATCGATGAAGCTGCCCTGGAAACCGGTTGTGGACTGATGGCCTGGCTGGCACTGGAAGAGCTTAAAAACAAAAGCTGAATGAACCGCATTTTGCTCAATACCGGATCGGCCCTGGCCGGACTTCTCACAGGGGGCTTCCTCAACGGAACCATCATTCGCTACAGCCACCTCCTGATTCCGCCACCGCCGGGCGCCGATCTTACGACCGAGGCCGGCCTGCAAAAAGGAATGGCGATGATGGGTCCTGAACATTTCATTATGCCATTGGCCGCCCATGCCCTTGGAACCCTGGCCGGCGCCATGCTGGCCGCCCGGCTCAGTAATTCACTGCGCCCACCGCTGATCATCGGCCTGCTGTTTTTGGCGGGTGGTGCCTGGATGGTAAAGATTCTTCCATCGCCGCTGTGGTTCAACATCACCGACCTGTGCCTTGCCTACCTGCCTATGGCCTGGCTGGGTTACCTCATCGGCAGGAGAAAGGCAGCGGGGCTGTCTAAAAAGTAATATCCCGTAATTGGACGTAAAATTTTATTTGGATTCCTTGGTCCCGCTGGGACCAAATATTGGTAGAAAATGGTAGCCCAAAAATCCGAAAAGCCCCATCAGGGCGGAATATTGGTTTTATATGCCGTCCCTACGGGACTCTGAGACATCATAATTGGTAATCTGCACCCAATATTTTGTTCCAAGGGAACAAAAAACGGATGGCCGAATATTGTTTGGCGACAAAATTCCATCAATCTCTTTTTGGACGGCCCCATATGTGATGCGGAAGCCGGGCGTATGCACTTGTTGCGCCGATTGCGGAATAAATCTCGCAGTAGGCGGAATACACACTTACGGTTATGGTGCAAACACAATTTTCCGGGTGGTGACCAGACCGCCGCTGGCATCGTACAGCCGCAGGTAAAACAGGCCTTCGGGTGAGAGACTGGCCAGCGGAACCTGCAGCAGGGCTTGGTTTACCACTGCATTGTACACCTCCTGCCCGGTGACGGAAGAAATGCGGATGCTGTAACCCGGCATGGCAGCATAATTACCGGTGTTGATAAAAAGCATGCCTTCCGTAGGATTGGGATAAGCCTTAAGCGTGTTCTGCACCAGACCGGAAGCCGCGGTTATGTTGATGAGGAGTGTATCGGTTACAGTAACAAGGTTTGTATCGTTCACCACATTGATGCAGGTGTCGTTCAGCGCAATGGCGGCTATAGCCGAAGTATCTACGCAATTGCCGGAAGTGGAAATTACCCGGAACTTTTGCTGATGGTTACGCAGCTGCAGATTGCTTACCTGCAGGCTGTTGCTGCCCACGCCCGAATACTGCCCGTAATTGCTGAGGTCCTGAAAACCCAGACCCAGATCGCTCTGCCAGCGGTAAACCGGATTTGGATCGGTGCTTGTGGCATTGAGGGTTGCGTTACTGCCGGTGTTTTGAGATGGCGGGGGAGTGATGCTGAGATCATTGGCGCAGTTCGTAGCATTGTACAGGGCGGTAATTTCCTCCTGGGTAAGGGCGCGGTTCCAGATGGCGATGTCGTCCATGGCTCCGCTGAAAAAATATGGATTAAATCCAGACCAACCCATCAAAAATTCGCCTCCTTGGCAATTGTCGATGTTTCCTTGAAAAATGCTGGAACTTACTTCGTTACCATTTAAAAAAAGCCTGATAGTAAACCCATCAAAGGTACCTACAATATGATGCCATTGGTTTAG
>Ga0315905_10006324_pt1 | contig 12034 bp, 13 predicted proteins | sample LakEriMetagenome_5_FD_203522 | JGI IMG/M metagenome (GOLD analysis project Ga0315905, IMG submission 203522) | Freshwater fungal communities from buoy surface, Lake Erie, Ohio, United States - Buoy 4 MA121 | ecosystem: Environmental > Aquatic > Freshwater > Lake | place: USA: Lake Erie, Ohio...
AATGGCAGCAATACGTCCAAATACTTTTAAAATTGCTACAAATACAATGTCCTCTAGCTTTACAGGATTAAGTAATCAATCTTCTTCTCCTTCTTCTGCATCTAAATCTGAAATATCTCGTGAAACGCTTATTGCAAATATAACGGAAAGTATTAGTGATTTAGAAACACACATCACTATAAAAACATATACTTCTGCAGATAGGAAACAACTAAGTAATTATAAAAGTCAACTTGAAACATTATTAACTGCTGTTAATAAAGCAACAAATAGCGAGCTAGAAACTTTAAATAAGGATTATAACACGATTAGTAATGATTCTAATAACTTTATACATAGCATATTATCACAGCCACCAAAATCAAATAATAAAACTGCTAAAAGTGGAAGAAATTTGAATAAAATTAGACTGCCCCCTAACTTTACAAGATTTAGTAATCAATCTTCTTCATCTTCCAAAAATCCATCAATAGAACTGTCTAATATGTCTAAACAGCCTATGCAGCCTATACAACCTACAATATCTGGAGTAACTTATGGAAGAAAACTACCAAATAATAATAATGAATACCCAGTTGTTAAAGGTTTTGAATTTGTTCCTAAAAAACGTGGAGGAAGTCGCAATAAAAAAGGTCTAAATAAAAAACAAAAAACTCGTAGAGCAAAAAGAACTCTAAAAAATCGCAAATCAGAATAACCGCGCAAATAAGAATAATATCTTTTTTGCACTTTTAAACGGTAATACCAAATTAGGCACGCTTTACCATCATATCCATAATAAACAATACAAAAATGCCACTTGAAATAAACATTAACAATTCCGAAGTAAGTTGCTCAGGAGTCGAATGATTCATATCCTCCAACTTTGCAAATAATTTATCCAGCTTCTTCATCACATCATCCATTGAAATCTCACCATTCTCATACGCACTTCGTAGAGAATTGTGATATTTTCCAGTCACTGGAGGAAGATGTTCAATAAACGCGGTCTGTGCTCCACTGGAAGTCAATGGTTTCCATGCCATATTTGTGGGAGGAGTGGGTAAAATGGGAGAAGCTCCTGCTCGATCTGCACCTGACTGTTGAAATGCCTTGGTAAAATCTGGTTGAAGACGGTAATCTTTCTCATCCGGAACATAATCCGCAAAATGTTCATCAGAGGGTCCTTGAGCACCAAAGAATTTCTTGGGGACATTTACTGAAGCCGACTCATTGACTGGGACTACCATGTAGTGATTACTTACCTCACTTCGTGAATAATCTCCTAAATCTCCCTTATCATAACGATAATCATCTTTTGGATATGGATTTCCACTGGTTGCCTTAGTGGAACGAAATAATTCCGATGATCGATTTGTCTGAAAAGGCTCTACCTCAGGAAGAGATGCAACAGGACGATCTGGATCCAGATCCGGGTCATTCTCCGTCTTATCTACTGGCAATTTGGCCATAGCAGGAACCTTACACCGTCTTGCCTTTCTACGCTCTTCTTTACGGGCTTGACGAGCAGCATCTGTATCATTACAGCCCGGAACAGGTGGGTTCCCCACTGTCTGAAACGCGTCGTCTAATGAACAGTAATTCATCTCTTCTACTACCTCATAGGATTCATTCTTCTCCGCCTCTTTTGAACCTCTTTTTGATCCTCTTATCTCATCAGAACAGATAGAATGTCAGACAGCGTCTTATCTTCCTTATCCCCACTGCTCGATTCGCGTCCTAAAATCGTATATGGCGTCTTTATCCTCCTAGTAATCATCTATTCTACCGTCATCCCCTCGCGGATCCGATCATTTGCCGATACCATCCTCGGTCGTATTATCGGAGCAGTATGGATCTATAGCTCCATTTATCTCTTCGGATGGATACACGGACTACTCACCGCAATCGCCTTTCTACTCATCATCTATCCATCCCCACACTCATCCGGATCGGAAGGCTTTTACGGAGGACCCGTCGTTGAAAAAGAGCGGATCGGCAAACGATGGTTCGTTGAACGCGTCCTTGGAGAGGATCCTTCCGCCATTAACACTGAAAAAGTTGTCACACAAGCTGTTCAAGACTAATGATATCCATTATAAGGTAGAGACCATATCATGAGATCGTGGCTATCCTTACTATCATTAAATGGAACTACGGATGGTGTTTTCCGTGCCTTATTCCTTTTTATTGCATTTGTGATCATCATTTATTACAGCTCATTAATTGAAAGACCATATCATCAAAAACTCGCTCAACTTTACGTCCATCCATGGTGGAGACTACTTATGATCCTTCTCGTTCTTACCGCAGCTCTATGGTGCCCCCGTGTAGGTATTCTTGTCGGATGCATTATTTTCATGTATTTCAATGACATGAATACGTTGATTCGTCCATTACCCCATTTATCATAAAGTAATAGAGTATAAGATGAGTGTTCCGGCAGCAGCGATGGGTAATATGGCTGCTTCTTCTGTAATGACACTAAGTCCATTAGATGCTTTTCTACATTCATTCAATAACAGTCCATATTTTGTTGGAATTATGATGTTATTGCTAAATTTGGGCGGTCGATTTATCTCATTAGAAGTTACAAAACAACAGGAACAGTTTCTTCAACGTCCATGGGTTCGACGTGTTCTTATTTTTACCGTTCTCTTCGTTGCCACACGCAATCTATGGGTAGCATTTTGGGCAACCGTAATTGCAATCTTATTGCTTGGTTATCTTTTTAATGAGAATTCTGCACTATGTATCTTTGGATCTGGAGGTCAAGATGGGTCGACCTGCTCAAAGGGTGAATCCGTTGATAAAAAGGATGAAATGACACCCGAAGAAAAGGAAATCCTACAACGTCTAAGTGCAAAGGCACAGCGCTACCAAACGGTTAATGTCGGGCCCACCGACAAAGTAGCAGATGACAAAGATGCTGAGGTAGATGTCGATAAAATCTACATGGCCAATCTTAAATTAATGAAATAAATCGGTAGAACTTTGTTATTATCTTTATTATACGTTTGAATACAATCATATAATAAAGAATTAAAATCTTGATCTTGATTTTTATTTACAAGCTCAATGTCATTGTATTGGCAGAAGGAGGCATTGCCTTACGACGACCGCGACCGCGTGAAGAGGCGGATGTGCGTGTAGTATCCGTGCTCATTTCCGACATGGGAGTGGAATGGATGCTCGAAATCTCCGATACCGCCTGAACAGCCGGTTGCTGATGGTATGATGGTCCTGGTGGTGGAATCATCACTGGATTCACTTCTACTTCTGCAGCACGAACCTCTTGAAATGTCTTCAGAATATCATCTACACCCGATGGTCCTTTCATTTCCCTTCTTGGTCCCGAAGAGGATGGGGGCTGAGAAACCATTGATGCTGGTGCTTGAGGCATGGGTGGAGGAGAATTAAATCCATTCGACGATTGATAAAATGGACCCGCACTCGACCCATTCATTGGCATTTGCGGTGGCATAGCTGCTGGAGGGGCCGCAGATGGTGGAACACCCATTGCCGCTCCCATAAAGTTTCCGAACCCAGGACCAGCCTGTTGAGCCGCAGCAGCGGCAAACTGACGAGCCAAATTGGGGTTATTTCGCAACAAATCATCTGGATTAAACTGACTCATCTTTGAACGGAAGAAAGATTGACTCATGTGAAACATAAAACCACTGCCCACCAAAGACATTAGCAACTTCGCCTCAGGAGGCATATTTCCACGGCCTCGGTATTTGTCATACAGTTCCTCAAATACTTCATCAAAATCTTCAATATTCTCGTGAACGGACTCTGACCATCCATCCAATTCCCAATCAAATGGATTGAATTTACTATTAAGAAATTCGGCACCTGTTACTGCACCCATGAGCATTTGACGCTGAAATCGCAGGGATGCTTCCAGATTCTTTGCATCTACCAAACGATCAAACTCCTGTTGGATTTCTTCCAACGTGTTGTCCATTGTAAATCGCTTTGTGAGATTGTAACCCTTTCCTTCTAGACGGTTCAATTTATTCAAGAGTTCTCCCTTTTTCTTTCGCTCCTCTTCAGGACTCAGACGTGAAACCGCTGAAACTGGAATGGATGGACCACTCGCCGTTTGCATATTCGAGAAAAGATCAGGAGCAGCCTGATCCTTTGATACCGAAATCTCTGGGAAAAGTGAGGATGACGAAGAAGAGGACGGAACATCCAAGGAAATCGGATCCAATGGGTCCAAACTAGATACACCAATATCCCCAATAGGATCCAATGTAGATACTTCTTGAATACCCGAATTGGAAGATGATCCTCCTTGTGCCGGACGAGAAGAGATGCGGTGATTTGAAATAAGACTTGCACCGAAATCATCTCCCAAGTCTTCACCGCCCAATTCAATTACATTCCCAATATTTGAACTAATACCGATGTCGGGTTCATCTACACCGCCAAGAAAGTTTTGCATATCCGATATGGTTACCGATGAACCACTCATTTATCTCCCCACTGATCGGCTTTTTTAAGCACTATAAATGACGCACCATCAGATAACTCATACCAAATCCTAACGCAGAACCGGATAGAATTTGTTCAAGTGTATGACAATGCTTTGTGTATCTAGAAATCATAACACCAATTCCATAAAGAATGAGTAGAACTCGTAGAGGCATTGAGGTAGTTTGTTGGGCATAATATCCAACAAAATAGGAAACGTGTGAGGAATGACCGGATGGCATTCCTGGTCTACCACCCTGTTTTCCATCATTTGCCCATAAATTGCAATTGGTTGCTTTGGCCGGACGTGGACTGATATCTCCAATTACAATGTATTTTAGAACTTTGTTTACGATAAGTGTTATAAATAGACCTAAAAAGTAGCGTAATTCATTTACATTTTGGAATAATAAATATCTGACAAATGGGACGATGTAGACACTTATCAGCGATATCGATAAAATATCATCAATACGCATATTCTTTCTCTGATTTTATGGTCGTTTTTATGGGATTCATTTATGAATTGTGTATAGAATAGGGATTAGGATCTTCAATATCATAATCGCCCTCCTGTTTAGAGTTAGTGGAAGTAGTGTAACAACATCGTATCAATGACCATGAAATAACAATTATACCACAGATTGCAACTAGCATTTTCGATCTATCTGTCGTAATAGAGTTATTTTCTTAAGACGAAGTCAATTGCCATACAGATTGCATCCGCCATATCGGATTTCTTTTTCGCATCTTTCCATTGATTAAAAAATGTCGATCCATGGATCTCGTTGCTTTCGAATAACTGTTTAACACGGTCTTCTGACTTCTGTTTTCGTTCTGCGTATCCAGCATCACCTTTTTTGGCATCATTCACTTTCTTTTTGGCATGGACAAGATGAAAAGACGGGAAAGAGGAACGAGTGGGATCTTGTTTTAAAAAGGACTCTCTCAATGTTGCAAATAGCAGAACCTGAACGGACTTCATGTGCGGATTTTTAAAAGCGGGTTGATTTTCTAATAACACATGTTTCACGTGTTGAAATTGATCCCATCGTGATTCGGTAAATGCTCTTAGTGCATCATGTATTTCTTCCAATGACAGTTTCGCAACGGCATCCTGTTTGGGTTGGGTAATAGGAAAGGCAATCTTTTTAGAGAGAGCCTCGCGATATACTTGAATCGTGGATCCAATAATTTGGCACTTATACTTATCCGCCAAGTCCTTCCATTGCTGTTTGGTGATTGCCTTCTTTTTCTGATCTACCTCTTTCTCAATCGGATGGGTTTTCGGTAAATGCCGCTTACAATAATATACATTTTCCGCGGAATACTTTGCTTGATGCTTACAGGCGTGGTAACTACACATAAGTGGTTCAACAGGCGCCATTAGATTTACATTTTCTAAAGCCACTACATCGTTTGTGTCTCTATTTATGATGGAAAATGCAAGATTTTTAATACCAATATCAAATGCGAGAACGAGTGTCATTTGATAGATAACAATAAATGGGATGGAGTTCAATGCTTTATATGGGATCGTGATTCGACCTCATAAAAAGTATGGGATGGACCCAGCGAGGATTGAACTCGCGACCTTCCGCTCATAAGACGGACGCTCTACCACTAAGCTACGGGTCCTCCATCCACCCCTGACTCATATATAGTCTTTAAGTCGTTTATTTGAGTCAGAGGTGAAGGAGGACATCTAAACAATTTCATAAAAGAATCAAATAATCAATAAGATATGTTTATTGAATCTCTACTGGGTTGCTCGGCAATCCATGAAATCTCAAACTGGATTCCAATGAGTCGGTGGTCAAATGTCCGTCACCGAGGAAATCTAATCGCAAGTATGATCTTCCAAGTCTACTTTGTTTGGAAAGCATCCCGCCTTCTGTATCTTGAACATCAGAACGGAGTAACAGAATCTCTACAAGAACAGACCCTTCAACAACTCTATGCAGTAGGTGGATATTTCGTATATGATTTGTGTTATCTCATTCAAACAACACCATTTTCTGGATATGTCTTACATCATCTTGTTGGCCTAGGAATGCTTTCTATTCTGTGTAGTCTTGGTCCACCTCGTTCCGAACTTGTCTCCAGTTATAATCAGCTGTGCCTTGTCACAGAAATTACAAACCCGATCATCACTCTTCGGCATTTTACAAGAGGATCTGCATTTGAACGAACTCAAAAATGGCTTATGTTTTTTACGTATACTGTGTTTCGTATCATTCTATATCCAATTCTTTCCTACCGCTTACATCTCCGTATCCAACAACCACGACTTTTCAATCTATTTATTGGAATTTATGCGATGAGTTTGGTATGGTATCGGCGTATCTTACAAATGCTCTCCAAATAAACGAAATGGATATAAATACCATTCATAATAATAATTAGAAATGGTAAATATACGTCATTATACACGTCGCCAACTTTCTTTTGAGTCCTATGAATTTTCATATACATTGCCAATTGTGCATCATGGAAAAACAAATGAGGAACTTCTTCAAGAAACGGTTAAATTGTTAAACAAACCTGCTCATTATGATGCAATTCTTAAGAATCTTGTTGTAGAAGATGATGGATGGATTGAGGCTTCATTTCTGTATGAAGGATCTGGAGAATATCATCCCTTTTCATTTTCAATTCGTTTGGCATATGTTGATGATATGGATATAGTTGTCATACTTGGAAATGTGAATCAGGCGATTCATGATGTGTTTGATATCATTGTTCATCAAATGATTTTACCCTCTTGGTCAAAAGCGATTGGATTACTTCCTCTTCCTCTTCCATAATTATTTTTGACCACGAATGGAGTTTCGTCCACCCTCCATGAATGTAGTGAGTTGGACATTTTTGCGGTTGGATCTAAGTTCAGCCAGAGTTGGTTCAAATTCAAATGTTCCAAAAAGGACGGGTGCATCTGAATTTTCTCGTTCCACTCCAATTCCTTGATGGAGATAAGTGGGACGAATCTCTGAAGAAAAAGGGGTGGAAGACACAATGCTAGCAGGTGGAGGAACGGTATTTGCCATTGGCAATGACGCACCCGTCCATTCCACTTGACGTCGACGGGATTCTTCCATCATTTGAGATGCATTTTGAATCATCCAGTGTTTTGTGTAGAATTGACTTCCAGGGCGGATATTCTTTGAACACTGTGGACGATAATCGGTTACCAAACGACCGTCCGACATCTTCGCGGCATAAGCTGGATATCGGATATCTCGGGCTGGACCTGTTTCTTTAAGTTTTCCAAAAGTTGTTCGACTAGCTTCTTGATATTCTGTGCCAAATGAAGGAGAATGAAATAGATTTGGGTATGTATTTCCACTAAAAGGGTTTTCCACTCTTGCCATCTCTCTTTACCTATCGTGTTGAGAAGAATTTCATTCATCGACATCCTGAATGGATACACTGTTATCTAAAAATGCACTAGAACTCGTAGATCCGGGTTTGACCTCGGCATTCATATCGGATTTCTTTAACAGTTCAATCAATGCGCTCTTCTTAGCACCCTTCTCTGAAGGCAATCCGCGAGAGCGGATCAATCCTTGTAGCTCCTTCATTGTCATATGATCATATTCCGAAATGGGAGTTACTGATACCTCTTCCATTCTTGAAGAATCAGGTGCATCAAATAAGGGCTCCTCTACTGAACTCAGATGCTCTACTGACTCATCCTCCTCAAAAGGTTTGTAATCACCTTGCTTATCAAGGGATTGAATCATATCGATCACATCAATCACCTCGTGTTTCTCCTCTTTTAATGATTTGGGTGAAGATGATTTAGGAGAAGAGGCTCCACGTGATTCTGATCCAGATCCAGAACCAGAACCAGAACCAGATCCAGAATAATGATGTGGTTCAGAATCTAGGGATTGCAAGCTTCCAAATCCTTGGATCTCCCCCGTGAGCTTCAAATCCAATACAATGGATTCCAACAAACTTACCTTTTGTTCCGTCTGTTGAATTCGAGTATACAAATACAAAGCAATCGAACCAAATAATAAAATCAAAACCAAACCTACCGTAAGAGTATCTCCTAGATATGACATTCCTGTCGTTCGCTAGAGATTTAAATCAAAAAATCAATCGCACAATCCATTTTTCCGTAATAGTAATTCCACACTACTTACTTTACAAACTCCTTCATGCAATTCATATGTAAACTGTAATTCTTTTTTATCATCGTAATATGCTGGACAGCAAATACGCTGAATAGTGGGATCCGCCGTTTCTACCCATTCAAATAAATGTGTGCTAATTACGCTAAGTGCCTCTGATTTTGACCACAAACGCTTACTATATTCTAAACAGCTGTGAAGTGCATCGGGTGGATTTGTCGAATGATACAATTCATCCAATAATACCATTACTGGGCCGCGAACAAGTAATGTATTTGCCGTAAATTCAATTTCACGTTCAAATCTGGACTTTGTTCCGGGTAGATCATCGGGTTTTAAACAAACAAATAGCTTTTCAATTGGCGTCATAATTAAATGTCCAATTGAACAACCAAATGTATGTGCAAGCAATACCGATAATGACAATGCTCGTAAAACGGTTGATTTACCACCCTTATTTGGACCTGTGAGAAGTGCATGTCTCTTTGTATCAAGTGATAATGATATCGTTTTTCGTTGGTTCACTGGAACTTGGATATCAAATGTATTCTGAATTTGAAAGACGGGGGTTGGAGAAGATACCCATTTTACTGGATGGATTTCAGGATGGTGTGCTAATTCAATTTGAACTTCAAGCGATCCAACATATTTTAAAAAGAGACGGAAATAGTTTGAATGAAAAATGGCCTCGGATACTGCATGACGAATATTTACAAATTCTGGAAGAGGACATGGATGAATCATGCATCCATAACTAGCTAGTTTTTCTCTTATCAATTCATATCGTGTCTTACAATCAATAATCTGATTTCCACGCTTTTCTAATATATCATCGATGGAATGCAGATGTTTATATGTCCAGTAGGGTTGGATAAGTCCTTGAACGAGTGTAACCATAATAATCGCTAATTGCTTCAAAATGGAGCTTGGATTTGAACTGGGTTGAACAAGTGGAGAAAAAGGATCTGAACAGGTTGGATCCACTAATTGTCCAGATAGCATCGAATGAAGAATCGATACGTAATTTGAAAAGGTAATAGGAATACATAGGGCAAACTTTAGAATAAAGTAAGGTGCTAACAATGTGAAAATCGGTAAAAGAAGGGATAATCCTGGAAGAAGGTAGGTCCTCAAAAAGGCCCAGATGGTTAAAAGAAATGGAAGACCGTTGAGGGGTTGTAGAAGAGGACGAAAGAAAATAAGTTCACCATATGACTCCTTCTCTAAATCAGAAGAAGACTCCCATAATGTAGTCAAATCCTTTTCGGTATTCGAAATTGCCGTAAAATGCGACCGCAATTCTGTATAGAGAGATGGATCCTTTTTAAGAATATTATGAAATCCTGTATTTGTTTGACTCCATTTTAGAAGGGTAGTAGGATCATTTGTCCATGTATTTAATTGTTTTCCAAGATAATCCTTTGCACAATTTGTTTGTAATCCCAACCAGTTTGAAAGAACAGATAAGTCCACAACCGATTCAGCGAGCGTCATCGAACAATAATCTCTTATGTCTCTTGAATGAATAAAAATAGAAAAGTTAACTCATTTTAAAAATAAAAATTGAAAAGTCTTAACTGTTTAAGAAAAGATAAGTGTTCCAAACACCCCTCGATTCTAAGTGCTAATACTTAAACGCTTTCGTAATTGATTCATAATCATGGCGACCACCTTTGAGACTATTCAACAGATTCGCTCTCTTCGCAAGGAGAACCGGAATCCTCGCCTTTCAGCGACAGTGTTGAAGTCAATTGAAGCCATTAAATTGGCCATTCGTTCGGGAACGGATCAAAATGGTTGGAAAAAGGTAGACTGGCGTTCATCTTCTTCACGCCCTTCTGAGTCGTCGCGACCTTCGTCATATGCTGCATCATCGTCTTCATCTTCATCTTCGCCATGGTCAGGATCTTCACGCTCTTCTGAGTCTTCTCGACCTTCATCATCTAATCACCAGCGTTCATCCAATCCATTTCATCAGAGAAATAATAAACCCAACTATACTCCACGTGAACCTCCTGCTGCAATCCCATTAACATATGCAACAGCGACTACATCAAATGCATCATTGTCACCGTCGGATGTAGATCAAGGGTTTGAGGTGGTTCGAAATACACGTGGAGGTCGCAGAGGCCCATCTTCCTTTGAGTCTTCTAGTTCTGCCCCTGTCGAATTTCGCGCCCCTCCTCAAAAATACGTTAGCAAATTCAAACGCCAGACGGATAAAGTCGAAGATACAATTCTTAATACCATTTTGCTAGGAAAACTGAATAAATTTAGTGCATCAAACTATGATGAAATCAAGGAATTCATTATGCAGATTATCGACAGTGGTCAGACGGATATGATTACTTGCTTTATGAAGTTGTTGTTTGAGAAAGCAGCGAGCGAGGAGATCTTCTGTCCATTGTATGCTAAGCTATTGAGCGAGTTGAGTGCACAGTATCCGGTCTTGCTACAAGAAATGGCTGGGTTGTATTCTCATTATATGAATATATTTGTGGAAGTATCTGATGAGCCAGATAAGAATCATCAGGAGTTTTGCCAACGAAATGTTGAGAAGAAATATCGCCGCGGATATTCACAGTTCTTGGCGGAGTTGATTAAACATAATGTAATTGACACTGATATCTTTGTCATGACGATTCTAAAGATCGTTGAACAGATCGAATCAAATAGATGCAATCCTAATGCGGTTAAATTGGTTGAAGAATATGCGGATTGTTTGGTTCGAATTATGAAGGCCATTCAGGCGGAAATGATGCGATCCGATTCCGATCAAAAAGAGAATGAGGATTCTGAAAAGATTTCAAGAATTCGATTGACATTGAAGGAGAATGTAGCTGTCCGAATTCAACCTCTCACTGTTCGATCATCAGATTCTTCTGGAATTAGCAATAAAGCACGTTTCACATTTATGGATATTCACGACGGTATTCAGAAATATTAATTATTATTACTAAATAGATGTCAACACGTTCCAAGATTTATAAAAAAACCAAAAAAGTTATGAAAAAGGCTCGTCTTTTTTTTAAGAAAGCGGTTACTTTCGCAAAACGGGCTAAAAAGTCAATTAGAAAATCCATTAAAAAGCTAAGACGCAAACTATAATTTGCACATCCTATCTTAATATAAAGATTTGACACAATCTGTATAGTAAGATCATTTGGATTTAAAAGATGGCTAAAATCACACTATTAAATAGAATGCCGAAGGCAGATCATCAAAAGTCAAAACATCGTAGACGTATCCGCAGAGGTGGTAGAGATAATGACTCAGATAGCGATAGCAGTGTAGATAGTAAAGGCAATTTGCGCGATCTGATTGATTATGGTTCGGAATCAGAGGAGGATTCTCCGTATTATGTAACACCATATGTTCCAGCCTATCCATCTTATGTATATATTCAACCAAAACGTCCTGTTCGACGTGCAGCG
>Ga0315905_10006325_pt1 | contig 12033 bp, 7 predicted proteins | sample LakEriMetagenome_5_FD_203522 | JGI IMG/M metagenome (GOLD analysis project Ga0315905, IMG submission 203522) | Freshwater fungal communities from buoy surface, Lake Erie, Ohio, United States - Buoy 4 MA121 | ecosystem: Environmental > Aquatic > Freshwater > Lake | place: USA: Lake Erie, Ohio...
GGAAATCTGCCAAAACCCTCTGGACAGCGAAAGCCCGCTGCACTATCACCCGCCCACCAACCAAGGCGACGCCTTGTAAAGTGCCCAGATAGCTCAGTTGGTAGAGCAGCGGATTGAAAATCCGCGTGTCGCTGGTTCGATTCCGGCTCTGGGCACCACTTTTCCTTAAATATCAATGACATAGAATTGCGAATTGCACGCTATGCGTGTGCGATTCAAAAACACACCAAACACACACTTTTCGTCGTGTTGGTAGACAGATTCGCGGTGTTGAACACATTGTTTTGGGTTGCTGTGTTTGTGGACTTGGGCTGGGATACTGTGTTTCTCTTGGACTTGAACGCTCTACTAGGGCTCATGACGACATCGGCGTCGATCGCACACCCGTCTGGACAAAATGCAAGGTTGTACCATCAGCCCACTAAGCGCGTCAGTGGCAGTGGGCTGATGATCCTTACATTATAGTGTTTAGCTTGCAGCGCGCGCATATCAGTAAGCCAAGCTATGAAGCGATATGCCGCCAGAACGCGGATGTTACAATGAAGTGGGTGAATCGATACTCGCCACTTAACTTCCAACTACCATCCCGACTACGATCAGCACCTGATAGTCCTGCTTGCTGCAGCCCTCGACTGCGGGCATGACTTCGAGGGGGGTCATGGGGAAGACACTGATGGGCGCTTTATCTGGTGTGCAGGCTTTGCCTGCTTCCTTTTCCGTGTAAAGTGCGGCGCGGCATCCCAAATGGGTGACGTCATAAACGCTGGCACCGTCGGCAAGGCTCCAGGCCTGCTTGCCCATAGCGTCAGGTTCTTCCACGGTCAGCACTGAGGCCACATCTCGTCCACCGGTCACAACATACTGACCAGCTGGAAGGGGAAAGCTAGGAGCTTCCATGAGGCGGCCATATTCTTCGAGCCACCAAGCTTTAGGATCCAACGTCCAGCCGTCCGGGGCCACAGCAGCATTTGCAACCAAGTCTGCATAGTCTTCAAGATAGACACCGCGCGGGCCGGGATCAATTTCCCAAAGCCCCCAAGTCTCAGCATCAGTGCCCGATGACGCCTGTGGATCGCCCAGTGCCGCAATGTATTGGGTTGGAATGCGAACAAAGTTTGTTTCCGCATGTGCAGGAACTGTGGTTAGGAACACAGCCGAACCAATGAACGCGAAACCAATCTGCCGGAACAGTCCGGTTACGGTCATGATAGCTTCAATCATCGTCCGCTCCTTTCACATAAATCAGGCACTAAGGCCCATTTGTCTCGTGTAAGGACATTAGGGCGACCGCTTAGAAAAGCAAAAAGCAGGCATATGGCCTTGACGTTGCGGGCGGGTCGCGAGCGGGCGTTAAGTCCTAACTGAGTTTGGCTGCATGGCTTTGCGCGCTCTTGGCTGCAAACCCTCAGCCATCACCCTCGCTTTATACACACTTTTCTAGACTTGTTGGTGCTTTGGACCATAATGTGCGGCAAGGAGCACGACATGCGGCAGCTGCGTGACGACACACATCTGATACTGGACGGTGAAGTTCGCGTGTATCGGCGCGAGCGCAGCAAACGCTGGCAGGCATCGTTTAACATCGATGGGCACACTGTCCGCATCAGCACTGGCAAACGCGACTTAAGCGAGGCCAAGGAATATGCCCGTGATACGTTTCTAGAATACAAGTTCCGCCACAAGAACGACCTGCCAATTGTCACCAAGAAGTTCAGTGATGTTGCACGTCTGGCCATCGCAGATATGCGCAAGCAGCTAGACGCGGGCTTGGGCAGGCAGGTTTATGACGATTACATCGTGTGTATTGAACGTTATTTGATCCCGTTCTTTGGCGCACAGCATGTGACCACCGTGGACTACGACAAGATCCAGCAATTTTATGAATGGCGTCGTGCCAAAATGGGGCGTGAGCCAAAGGCGTCAACGCTGAACACGCATAACTCAGCCATGAACCGTGTGTTTGAGGAAGCTGTGGCGCGAGGCTTTCTTGCCCACAAGAATGTTCCCTTGCTGGTCAACCGTGGAGAAAAGAGCGAGCGTCGTCCTGACTTTACTCGCGAAGAATACGCCACAATGATCCGCAAGTTGCCCAGTTGGATCGACGCGGGCAAAGGCGGCAAGTCAACAGATATGCGGCATTTGATGCGCGACTATGTGTTGATCATGGCCAATACTGGCATGCGGCACGGCACAGAAGCGCTGAACCTTCAGTGGAAGCACGTGACGCTGTTTGAAGAGAAAGACCTGCAGTATTTGGAAATGAGTGTCACGGGCAAAACTGGCCGCCGTGACATCATCTGTCGTAGTGGCACCATCAATTACCTCAAGCGCATCCATGAGCGGTGCAACGACATCAAGCACATTCCTTTTGAGACTTTGCTCAAGCAGCGGCTGGACTTGCCGGTGTTCAGATTGCCTGACGGGACTGTGTCCCACAACATTCACCAAACCTTCCGTGCGTTTTTGACAGAGATAGGTCTGATCACCTGCCCGCGCACGGGTCAAAATCGCACGCTCTACAGCTTGCGCCACACCTATGCGACCTTTGCGCTGTTAAACGACGGAATGGATATACACGCTCTGGCAATACAAATGGGCACATCGATTGGCATGATTGAACGACATTACAGCCACCTCACGCCGCGTCTAAAGAAGGACATGCTCACAGGAAAAAGATACGAGCTGTCACGTGACGAGTTTGAGGATCAGCAAGTTGAGGGTGCTTGATAGAACAGACGCTAAGGGCGGAAAACCGACGTTGAGCCAGTCCTATTTTTGTCGCAAAAGCGGACACTCAGCGGGGCAAGAGGCGCTAGCAATTAACTCTCTAGGCGGGCTGCAGAGTAGTCCTGCGCTTACCTGCGGCAGGCGAGGCATTTTGGCCTTCCCGCAACATTGCCCATGCTCGTGCACTGATCGCGGCTTGGGTCACCGACTACAATACTGAACGCCCTCACTCGGCCCTCGGATACCAAACCCCTGCAGGCTTCGCCGTGCACCTGACCACCGCAATCGCCCGACCCGCTGCACGTGCTGAGAGTTCCGCGCGCCGGGCGATTGCTCAACCCGCGCCAATAGGCGAAAATGACCAACGGGCCCCGGTCGCGGCTGGATGAAGACCAGTGGCAGGTCAACGCAGCAATCGCGACAACCCTTCTTGAAGCACACTAAACGTCAACAATCCTAGCTGTAGATTGTCCCAAGGCGCGGTCAGTTCTAAACTTGGTCTCCACTGTGTCGGTCAGGCTAACAACGGCGCGCCTCCTTCGGCGGTGCGGCGAGCGATGAAGGAGTCGATGAGGTCGGCGCAGCACGCAGCACTATTGGGAGCACGGAAATCTCGCAGGATGCTTTGCCACATGCCCCTCGCGCGGTCAGTGGCGGTCAACGAGCCTGCTTCAGTCCACGTGCCAAAGTTCGTGGCATCGGTGACAAGTGGCTGGTAGAAGGCGGTCTTATAGCGGGCCATAGTGTGTTCGGTGGCAAAGAAATGTCCGCCCGGCTGAACATCCTCGATTGCGGCATAGGCAATCGCGGCATCATCACCGGGGGTCGGGGTGCACATTTCGGCGATGGATTGTAGCACATCGACGTCCGTGATCAGCTTTTCGAATGACACGCTAAGCCCGCCCTCCAGCCAGCCTGCCGCGTGAATCAGTACCGTCGCCCCCGCCAGCACCGACCCCCAGACGGCCAGCCCGTTTTCCTGAGCTGCTTGCACGTCAGGTGTGTTGGATGCAGACCCGCCACCCGCCCGCCATGGCAGGCCGATGTAACGCGCCAGTTGCCCGGTGCCGATGGTAGCTTTCATATGCTCGGGTGTGCCGAACAGAGGTGCGCCCGACTTCATGTCTACATTGGACGAAAAACTGCCGTAAACCACTGGTGCGCCTTTGCGTGTCAATTGAGCCAGCGTTAGACCCGACAACGCCTCAGCATGTTGCAGCGTCAGCGCACCTGCCACAGTGATCGGCGCCATCGCCCCGGCCAGACAAAACGGCGTGATGATTGAAATCTGCCCGGCCCGGGCAAAGTCGATGATGCCTTGCGACATCGGCAGGTCCAGCTGGCGCGGCGAGTTGGTGTTGATGACGGTGTAGGTGTGTGGTTCGGACTCGAACTGTTCCTGGGTCAGGCCGTGCGCAAGGCGGATCATCTCGAACCCATCCAGCACCTGCGCCGTGCCGCGCGCGTAGACGAAGGGGAACTTGTCCGACAGCGTCAGTTGCGCCCGCGTCATTGCATAGTGGCGCAGGTGTGTCGGGATGTCTTGCGGCTCCACGAACGGCCCCTGCATGTGCAGCACATCGAAATGCTGGGTCAGGCGGACGATATCGGCATAGTCGGCAAGGCTGCCGGGGCGGCGGCCGCGCACTGTGTCGGTCACGTTCGGCGCCCCACACCCAGCTATGAAATTCAGCGCGCCATCGGCAAAGTTTACGTCCCGGTCACGGTTGCCGGCCCGGCCCCAGAAGGATTTTGGCGCAGTCGCCAGCGCCTGTTGCACGATGTCCTGCCCGATGCGGACCATCAGCGTGTCTTCATCCACCAGCGCCCCGGCAGCCTTGAAGATCGCCCGTGCTTCTGGCAGCAGGACCTTCACTCCCAGATCCTCCAGAACACGTAGGGAAGTAGTATGGATGGATGCGATCTGATCGGCGCTGAACACTGTCTGCGGCTGGAACGGATTGGTCAGACGGCGGTAGGCCAGCGACCTCACTGGAACCGGATCGACACTGGCCAGACCACGCCGACTGCTGCGGCGTGTTTCACTCGAGGATTGGGTTTCCAGATCAGCCACGCATCAGCCCTCCTTTTGGATCATGGGGTGATGCGGCGATCACCCGTGCAGGGCGGCGAACGCCGACCACATGTACTTCAAGTTCTGTTCCGGCTGCGGCCCGATCACGATCAACAAAGGCCAGTGCCAGGCTTTTACCCACCGTATGTCCGTAACCGCCCGAAGAGACGAACCCCACCCTACGAGCACCATCCCATACCGGCTCGAAACCCGTCGCATCTGCATCAACCGCGTCGATATCCAGCGTAACAAGCGTCTGTGCTGATGGCCCAGATGCGCTCCGCCGCAAGGCAGCGTCGCGCCCGATAAAATCGCCCTTGGCAAAGTCGATCCAGCGATCCATGCCCGTCATCTGTGGGGAATAATCCTGCCGGAATTCGGTGGACCAGATGCCAAAACTTTTCTCCAGCCGCAGCGTATTCAGCGCGTAGTAGCCGACCTCGCGCAGCCCATGCGCCTGCCCTGCCAGCAACAGCGTGTCGCGTAGGGTCACATGTTCGGCGGCCGAGCAGTTCAGCTCAAACCCCAACTCTCCTGCCACGGACATACGCGCGGCCTCTGTGCGCACCAGCCCCACATCCAGGGTGCGGCAGGTCAGGAAGGGGAATGACGGTTTCGAGATATCCTGATGTGTGACCGCAGACAGGATATCGCGCGCCTTTGGCCCGGTCAGCAAGAAGCCTACCGTCGAGTCAGAGATATCTTGCACTGAAACGCCCGCCATCAGAAGGCTGTCAAACCACCGCATATGCCAGGCGCGCAGGAAATAGGACCCCATGATCCACCAGCGCCCGTCGCCCCAGTTGAACACCGACAAATCGCCCATCATCAAGCCGTTTTGCCCCAGCATTGGCGCAAGGCGCACCTGCCCAGGGCCCGGCAAGCGGCAGGCCAGCACGTGGTCCAACCAGGCCTCGGCCTCCGGGCCGGTCACCTCATATCGCGAAAAGCCGCTGGTATCTATCAGGCCGGCGGTTTGCCGCACCGCGCGGGCCTCGGCCCCAACAATGTCAAAGGCGTTTGACCGGCGCAGGGTTGGTGTCTCGACGAAGTCCTTCGGTGCGAAGTAAACCGGCACCTCCAGCCCCCAGCTGACGGCCCATTGGCAGCCTGCCGCCGTCATCGCATCATAGGCGGGCGCACGTTTCAGCGGGCGACCCGCAGGCAGACGTTCGTTGGGATAGGTCATCACGAAACGGCGGGCATAGAATTGGGCCGTGGTCTGTTTCAGATACTCGCGGTTGGCGGCAAAGCGACCATAGCGGGCCACATCCATCCCGAACACCGCCGCATCGGGTTCGCCGTGAACCATCCATTCGGCCAGGGATTTGCCCACGCCACCGCCTTGACTGAACCCCGCCATCACCCCACAGGCGACCCAATACCCAGGTACCCCCGGCACCGGCCCGAGCAGTGGGTTTCCATCCGGTGTGAATGTGAAGGCACCGTTGACCCAGCGCTTTATCCCCACCCGCTCTAGCGCTGGAAACCGCGCCAGCGCCTTGGTCAGTTCCGGGGCGATGCGGTCGATCTCCTCGGGGATCAGGTCCATGCCGTAATCCCAGGGCGCACCGTCCATGTTCCAGTGGCGCGGGTTCGTCTCGTAAATCCCCAGGAGCGCGCCGTTGCGTTCCTGTCGCAGGTACGAGAACCCTTCAAGATCGGCGGTCAGCGCCAGCTCGCGATCAAGTGCTGCAATTTCCGGCACATCTTCGGTCACTAGATAATGGTGCTGCATCGGGGTGACCGGTAGATCGATACCCGCCATGAGACCCACCTGTTTGGCCCAGAGCCCGCCCGCGTTGACCACATGATCGGTGATGATCGTGCCCTGTTCGGTGGTCAGCGCCCAGCCGCCCTCGGTACGGCGCGCCATGGAGAGCACGCGGTTGCGCAATATCACCTGTGCGCCACGCTGACGGGCCGCGGTGGCAAATCCGTGCGTGGCCGCGTGCGGGTCCAGATGCCCTTCGTTCTTGTCATAAAGCCCGCCAAGGATGCCGGTCAGGTCGGTGATAGGGCTTACCTCGCCGATCTCTTCAGGAGTCATCAGTCGAGAAGATTCAACTCCGATCGATTGAAAAATCGCCCAAGCTGATTTCAACCAATCCCAGCGGTCCGGCGCGCTGGCGATATTGACGCCGCCAGTCATATGCAAGCCGAGGTCCATGCCTGTTTCCGCCTCAATCTCGCGGTAAAGGTTGATCGTGTAGGCCTGCAACGCGGCAATGCTTGGGTCGGCGTTCAACGCATGAAAGCCTGCCGCCGCATGCCACGTCGATCCGGCGGTCAGTTCCGCCCGCTCGATCAGCGCGACATCGGTCCAGCCCAGCTTGGCCAGATGATACAGAACCGAGGTTCCGACGATCCCGCCCCCGATCACCACGGCCCTGAAATGCTGCATGCGATGTCTCCGCTTTTGTGAATGGCCTTGGAAGGGTCCGTGTGTCAGGTCTTGCGGAACACACTGCCGTAGGCCGACCCCGACGGCGCCGCAGCCCCTGCAGGAAACGCCCCTTCAGTCAAATACCGTTCATGGCAGCGCTTCAGCGCAACCGGGTCTATCGTCACGCCCAGCCCGGGCCCTTCAGGCACCTTGACGACACCGCTTTTCGGCACCATCGGCCCACCTTCGATCACATCGTCGCCATACCAGCGGAACAGCGTCTGGCTGGCCCCGCGCACATGCTCCATTGCTGCGCTGACATGCAGATAGGCGGCTGACCCGACCCCCGTTTCCCCCGAATGGAAACGGAAACCAACGCCCATCGCGGCACAGGACCCGATGAAATCCACCGCCCCCCGAATGCCGCCAAGATCGTTGATATTGGTCACAATCGCATCTGGGCAGCCCAAGAGCACGGCTTTGGGCAAATCGACCTTGTGCGTAGAAAAGGATACGTCGAAATGCACCCTAAGCGCGGCCATTTCCTCATAGTTCTCGCAGGGCTCTTCGAACCAAGAGATATCGTAGGGCATGAGTTTGCGCAGCGCGACCCGGGCCGTCGGCAGCGTCCACTTGCCATTGGCGTCAAGTTGGAGCGGCCGGTCGCCAATGGCTGCGCGCACCTCGGCCACCATGCGCACCTCTTCGGCCAGATCAACGGTGCCGACTTTGCCTTCGAATTCGCGGGCGTCATGATCCTCGATCATCCGGGCACAGAAGCGAGCAACGTCTGACGGGCTAGCCTCGCCTGGCTCATCAGTACCGGGCAGCCGATAGCTGAAATACTCGGTCAGCGCGATCTCTGTCCGCACCGCCCCGCCCAAAAGACGGGACAACGGCACGCCCTCAGTCTTGCCGCGCGCGTCCCACATCGCCATTTCAATGCCGCCGAATATCCGGCGGTCGCCAATCACATTGCCCCAAGGCGTGTAAGACATGCCCGGAACACAGCGTTGCATAGCGGGCGAGATGTCGCGGATGTCATGTCCGATCAGCCGTTCGCCCATCCGCACGACCTCGGCCGCGCGGTCGCCATCTGCGCATTCGCCAAGGCCCCATACGCCGTCTTCGGTTTGCAACTCGATCACCGTCTTGGTCACCGATGCGATCGAGCCATAGCTGAACCGATACGGCGCACGCAGCGGGATGTTCACGGGCGTGGCGCGTATTGATCTGATTTTCATCGAAATCTCCGAAAGGTACCACCGGACCGTAGCTTGGAAACTGGGCAAACCAAATTGACAAAGTCAGCAAAGGATCATTACCTGAGGTAAAAGGAGTTAGAATTTGCGTCAGGCACCTTCGATGACAGGACTTCGCGTGCTGGAAGCGGTGGTGCGCAGCGGATCGCTATCTGCCGCAGCACGAGAACTATGTGTCACACCAGCGGCGGTCAGCCATCGCTTGCGCAGCCTTGAAGCACAAAGCAACGTCTCGCTCGTTCGGCGTGTAGGTGGGCGTTTTGTTGCAACGGACGTCGGCCAGCGCGTGTTGGACCAACTGGGCGATGCTTTCCAGCGTATTCGTTTGGCTGATGCCGCCCTATTCGAAGACCGCAAGCAAGTGCTGCGTATCTCAGCTTCCTATTCATTTGCCGTGTTATGGCTGACCCCGCGGCTCTCGCGGTTTCACGATCGGCACCCAGAGATCGAACTACATCTCGAGCCGACACATACCCCTTTGCAGCAGTCGCAGGCGAATTTCGCAATACTGCATGCAACCGAAGCCCCGGCAGGCGGTGGGTGGACACAGCTTTTCACGGAAACCTGCATCGTTGCAGCGCGCGCGGACCACCCCATTTTTGAAAAGCCGGATCTGGGTCCTAAGGACGTTCTGGGCTGCAAATTGGTGCATATAGCGCATGGCAAGGGACCCGAGCCAGGAGAGTTCAGTTGGCGCACTTGGGCCGAAAGGTTGGGCCTGGCGCAAAGTGTACCTTCGACCATGCTGACGGTCTCGGCAGAACATCTGGCCGTTGATCTAGTTTTGGCGGAAGATGTCCTCACGCTGGTCAACCTGCAGACCGCTGGGCGCCTGTTGAGTGATGGGCGGCTTCGCGCGGTGCCGGGAACCGCAGTTGTGACCGGCAGGAGCTATTGGGCGCGGTTAGGCGATGCCGACATTGCCGCGCGCAAGTTTCTGTCCTGGTTGCAAACCGCGCTGACTCTATAAGGCGGCGCCAACAGCCCGAAGCTGGTCGATCAAAGCACCATCGACATTCACGCCTCCGATTTCAATCCGCTGTCGATTGGAGTGGCGGCGGTCGCCTGGGATGCGCACGCCAGGCTCTTCGCTCATGCCTGCCAGCAGGCCATCGATGCGACTCGCAAGACTCGTCTCGCCCGGGTGAATGGCAATGATAGTCTGGCCAAGCCGGGGCGGACCGTCCAGATCGTCGCCCAGTGACGAGGCTTGGTGCGACCAGTTGGCACCCGTAAGACCAGCGGCCAGAACTTCGACCATCAGGGCGAGAGCGCTGCCCTTGTGGCCGCCGGCGGGCGCAATCGTCCCAGCCAAGGCCTCTTGGGCATCTGTTGTGGGCCGGCCTTCAGCATCCAACGCCCAATGCGGTGGAATAGGCTCTCCGCGCGCAGCCGCACCCGCGAGGTTGACATAGGCGGTGGCTGACGACGAGGAATCCAGTATCAGCGGCGCGCTCTTGCGCGGCGCCGCCATTGACCAAGGGTTTGTGCCAAAGAACGCTCGCTTCCCGCCCCAAGGTGCCATGGTGGACGAGGAATTGGCGAACATCAGCGCGACCAGACCTTGCCGCGCCAGCCTGCCAGTGAAGTAGCCAAGCACCCCGCAGGCATAGGCATTGGTGATTGCCAGCATTGCAATGCCCTGCGCGCGGACTGCTGCAATTAGAGCCTCCTCTCCCGCCTGATAGGCAGGATGGGAAAACCCGTCGGCCGCATCCACATGGACCACGCCAGGGGCTGGCTGACGGACCATCGGTTGCGCGGATCCTACGATCTTGCCAGCTTTCAGATGCCCACAATACCACGGCAGATACCCCAAGCCGATGCCGCGCGTACCTTCAGCTTCGGCATCGCGGATCGAATGCGCCACGGCGCCAGCCTGCAAAGATGAGGCGCCACAGGCCGTCAGACACTGATAGGCGACAGTTTCGACTTCATCGAGGGAAAGATTCAGGGTCATTTTGGGCGTTTGTTCAAGCCATCGACGAAGTTTGGGTTTAGCTGATCCACCAAGCCCTACGCCGCGCCATGGGAAATGGCGCGGCGCGGACCGGCATAGCATTTATCTGCGGGCATAGTTGGCCACTTGCCTATGATACCCCCAGACAAGTGCCGCAGGGACAAGAATGTCAGCGGTCGAGCCAGACCGCCTCAAGATGCATTTCGCGCAGCGGATGGCGCTTGTATCCTTGCAACTCGTTTACGCGGTGCATGATCAACTGGCTCCAGTAGGGCTGGATGATTACCCCGCTGTCCTGCAACATTTTCTGCATCTCGGCCATCAGGGGGCGGCGCTGGTCCGGGTCGAAAATGCCAAGCGCCTGTTCCAGCTTGGCGTCGAAATCCGGGTTGGAGTGCGCGCTTTCGTTCCAAGCCTCGCCAGTACGGTAGGCAACCGCGTAGACCTGAACACCCAAGGGACGTCCACCCCAATTGGTTGTCGAAAACGGATACTTCGTCCAATCGTTCCAAAAGGTCGAACCTGGCATCGACGTGCTCTTTATCTTGAAACCCGCATCCCGCAACTGCTCGACAATCACAGCAGATGACGTCGCGAGCCAACCTTCGTCGAGCGAGATCAGCTCCAACTCGGTATCAGCGTGCCCAGCTTCGGTCATCAGCGCCAGGGCTGCTTTGGGATCTGCTGAAACTGCGGGCAACGCCGCATATTCAGGGTGAATGGGCGCGACATGGTGGTTTTCTGCAACGGTTCCCAGCCCGCCCAGACCCAGTTCCAAAACGATGGCATTGTCGACGGCCATTTGAACAGCCTTACGGACCTTCGGGTCGGTGAAGGGGGCGGCCATCATATTCATCCGCGCCACCATCGTGGTCGCGGTCACAGCCACCTCGCGCACCAGACCCTGGGACTCAAACAGCTCAACATAATCTGCGCTTGATTCGTCGTTCATGTCGATCTCGCCGCCGCTAAACGCGGAGGCGAAGGCCGCTTCGTCGGTGCCAAGGTCAATGAATTCGATCCCATCCAAAAGCGCCTCGCCGCCCCACCATTTGCCATTCTCACGCCGCTTGAGAACCGCCTTTCCACCGACCTCGAAGCTGACAAGCTCGAAAGCGCCGGTTCCGATCGGAGCAGTTGCCAGATCGCCCGCTTCTGGGAAGGACGGGTGTACACAAAGCGCGGGATAGTCCCCAAAGCTCGGAATTAAGGTGATATCCCCTACTCGCAGATTAAGCTGAACAGTGAAATCATCGACCTTTACAACAGCATCCTCGGCCGCGGTTTTTTCCTCACCATTTCGCAAGGCGTTCAGCCGCGACGCCATCGAGTTGCCCTCAACATTCGCGTCAGCCATGCGGCGAATGTTGAACACCACGTCATCAGCTGTGAAGGCGTCGCCGTTTGTCCAGCTCGCGTTCTGACGCACTTTTAGTACGTAGGTTTTGGCGTCGTCCGACACTTCCCAGCTTTCCAAAAGCGAGGGTGTGAAACTACCAGTAATCCTGCGGTGAGGGCCGTCTGCTCTGATTGAGCAAATGGTCGTAAGGCATTGTCTTATGGCATGCGCTTCAGTTGTTTCACCAATCGAGATATTCGCCGCCGATGAGGTTGGCCGTCGTCG
>Ga0315905_10006327_pt1 | contig 12031 bp, 9 predicted proteins | sample LakEriMetagenome_5_FD_203522 | JGI IMG/M metagenome (GOLD analysis project Ga0315905, IMG submission 203522) | Freshwater fungal communities from buoy surface, Lake Erie, Ohio, United States - Buoy 4 MA121 | ecosystem: Environmental > Aquatic > Freshwater > Lake | place: USA: Lake Erie, Ohio...
CCGCCCGGGCCGCGACCATTTTTAGAAGCCGCTTCTTGAGCGGCCTCCACCAGCGGAAACGTAGAGAATACATGGGTCCGGCCAGTGCGGTGGCCACTCGCCGTTTCTTCCAATTCATATCGAGATTCTGTTATAAGACATCACCTAGGTAAAAGCTGAATCCCATGCACACCTTCATTGCCCATGGTGTGGATCCTGTTCTGATCCTGAGCTTTTTTGGCGCAGGCATTTTCTCCCTCTTCACCGGGCTGATTGCTCTGTTCGGGAGGTTCAAGCTCGCTCAGCGTCGAGCTGCCTTCTCATGGACCAGCATTGCGTTTGGCTTGGTATTCGTGGTCGTCGCGGGAGAGGATGGCGCAATCGCTGGAGCGGAAGGTTTACTTTTCGCTCTCCCCCTGACATTGGGTCTCCTCAGCCTGCTGCGGTCCAGGAAGACTGCCAATTCACGTTAAAACGTCGAGCTGCAAAGAGGCCGAACAAGATAAGGCGAGAAGGCAGTAGCCTGAAGCCGGAGGCAGTGGGCGAAGAACGGATCACCCGAGGCGGGCGGTGGCTTCCTGGCGGGCCCAGGTGTCGGCGGCGAGGATGGCGTCGAGGCCAGCGTGGGGCTGGGTGGTGTGGGCGTCCATGACGGCGGCAACGGTTTCCCAAATGGCGGGGAAGGTGATGCGGCGATGGAGGAAGGCGGCGACGGCGACTTCGTTGGCGGCATTGAGCACTGAGGGCAGGGTGCCGCCGGCTTCCCCGGCGCGGCGGGCGAGGTCGAGGGCGGGGAAGATTTCGGTGCGGGGGGCTTCGAACTCGAGGCGGGCGAGAGCGGCGAAGTCTAGCGGGGGGAGGGTGTTCGGGACGCGCTCGGGCCAGGTGACCGCGTACTGGATGGGGAAGCACATGTCGGTGTGGCTGAGCTGGGCGAGCACGCTGCCGTCGATGAATTCCACCATGCTGTGCACGATGCTCTGGGGATGGACGATGACGTCCACGCGGGACATCTCCACATCGAAGAGCCAGCGGGCTTCGATCATTTCGAGGCCTTTGTTGAAGAGGGTGGCGGAGTCGATGGTGATCTTCCGGCCCATGTCCCAGGTGGGGTGTTTGAGGGCCTGCTCCACGGTGGCGGCGGCGATTTCCCCGGAGGGCCAGGTGCGGAAGGGACCGCCGCTGGCGGTGAGGATGAGGCGGTTGACGTCGGTGGCGGGGCGGCCTTCGAGGCACTGGAAGATGGCGTTGTGCTCGCTGTCCACGGGCAGTACGCGCACGCCTTTGCTGCGGGCGGCGTGCATCACGGCTTCGCCGGCCATGACGAGGATTTCCTTGCTGGCCACGGCGAGATCGCGCCCGCATTCGATGGCGGCGAGCGCGGGCCGCAGCCCATCGGTGCCCACGATGGCCACGAGCACCATGTCGGCGTCCACTTCCGTCACGAGATCGATGAGCCCCTGGGCTCCGGCATAGACGCGGGTGCCGGCGGGGACGGCGGTGCGGAGTTCGGCGGCGCCGGCTTCATCGAAAATGGCGACGTGGCGCGCGCCGGTTTCCGCAGCCTGCCGGGCGAGGGTGGCGGCGCTGCGTCCCGCGGCGAGGCCCACGATTTCCATGAGGTCCGGGATATCGCGGGCGACCTTGAGGGCGCTGGTGCCGATGCTGCCGGTGCTGCCGAGAATGATGACGCGTTTACGGGGCGCTGCTGACATATTTGATATAGAAGTAGAAGACCGGGCCGGTCCAGAGCAGGCTGTCGATGAGGTCGAGGGCGCCGCCGATGCCGGGGAGCATGCGGCCGCTGTCCTTCACGGCGAGGCAGCGCTTGACGATAGACTCGGCGAGGTCGCCCACGATGCAGACAGCGGCGAGGATGCAGCAGAGGACGACGGCGTGCGTGAGTGAGAAGCCCATGCGGGCCTCGCCATAGCCATACCAGACGGCCAGTCCGGCAATGAGGGCACCAAGGAATGCGCCGATCATGCCTTCCCAGGTTTTGCCAGGACTGACGTGGGGGATCATCTTGTGCTTGCCGATGAGCGACCCAACGGCGTAGGCGCCGCAGTCGGTGAACTTGGTGGCGGCCACGACAAAGAGCAGTGCGGGAACGCCGCGCACGACGCCGTCATCCACACCCTGGGCAAAGAGCAGGCGCGTCATGAAACTCCACATCCAGGGCACATAGACGAATCCCGCGATGGTATAGACGATGGTCCAGAGGGTGGCGCGGCCTTCCAGCGGCCGGAACAGCGCGGGGAGAAAGGCGGCCATGCCCGCCAGCGCGATGAAGGCGAGGTCCACCTCAGCCGGCCAGTCGCCGCCGCGTTTGTGGCACAGGGCAAAGGTGCCCGCGATGTAAGCCACGGAGAGGACGATGAATCCCACACGCCACGGGCGCGGCAGGGTGGCGTCCATTTTCGCATACTCCAGAACCCCGGCGACGCCGAGAAAGCCGAGCAGAATAAAGAACAGCCAGCTGTGCCCGAGCACGATGGCGGCGGTGACCAGGCCCCAGAGGGCGAGGGTGCTGCTGAGGCGTTTTACGAAGATCTGGGCCTTCGTGGGCGGGGCGGGGGCCGCGGCGGGTTCGGACGTCATGCCGCGTGGTTAACCTGTGACGGCCCCCGATGGAAAGGGAAAAGTAATCTCCTGCGGCCCGCAGAAGGATTTGAAGCCCCGCGCATTCGCCGCTAAGGAGGCAGCCGCGTGATCCAGACCACTCTCAGCAATTTCATCCTCTACAACCTGTGCGGGCTGCTCCTCCTGCTGGGGCTGTTCTGGCTGTTCCGCGTGCTGCGCGAGCGTGTCCGCGACCACCGCCGCCGCCGGCATCAGGTGGTGTGCGGCATCTGCGGCCACCAGTTTGAAGATACCACCCGCGAGCACACCCTCGACTGCCCTGCCTGCAAACGCGCCATCGAGCGCCAGCAGATTCTGGATGTGTGAGGCTGCCGGAGGGGCGGCGGTGAGGTTATGCGTGGTTTTTGTGAAAACGCAGTCGAAGGACTGTAGCAATGCCGTGGCACTGCTTAGCGCGGACCGCTAGAAATCTTCTGGGGTATTCACATGTCCTGACGGATAACGCCGCAGATGCCAGCGCAGGAATAACAGAAAGCCAGTCATCAGACCACAAAAGGCGAGGTTGAGCAGCAGATTGTCGTATTCAATGCGACATTGCACTGCATGGCTGGCGGGTTGGTAGTCTATGGTGATTGGCGCCAAAGGGAATCCCAGCTGACAGCGCTTCCACAGGGCGATGCCCTCGACTTGCCGCTCATTGCTCAGTCGCCAAGATGCTTTGGGCCGGGGATCTTCCGGGGCAGCCTCAAGTGGCAGTGCTGCTCCAGTCCATAGATTCTTCTGAAATGCGGTTAGCTCGCTGCAGCGCGGGAAGACGAGGCTGAGTATCAGCACGAGACCAGTCACTAGAAGGCGACGCTTCATGGTGTTGGGCCTGTGGCCACCACGCGGAAGTAGCGGCGGGAATCGGTGGGCGGCACGATCCAGTCCACGGGCTCGTCGGCGGTCCGGGCGGCGCGGGTTCTGAGAGTGCTCCAGGCGGTGAGGGCGCCGCTGGTTTCCAGACGGTAGGCACGCCCGGCTTTGGCAGTGAATTGGATGTGGAGGCCCTCCGCATCCGTGAAGGAGGCGGCGGTGAAGGTCAGGGCGCCGTCCCGCGGGTCGGTGTCGGCGGCGTATTCCTGGGCGTTAGTGCTGCCGTCGCCGTCGCTGTCCTGCGCGGCGTCGGCGGGGTTGTCAGGATTCAATGCGTAGGCGGATTCCCAGTCATTGGGGATGCCGTCGCTGTCGCGGTCGGGGTGCGGGATAAACGTAGTCTCCAGCAGCGCGCTCCACGTGGTGCCATTGAGCACGCGGGCTTTCACCGTCTGCGTACCGGAGAAGCTGACCGGCGCGGTGTAGGTGAGGGCGGCGGGATTGGGCGCGCCACCGAGCAGGCGCGGATCGGTGCCGTCGAGCGTGTATCGGATGCTGCCGGTGCCATTCGTGTGGCTGAGCGCCGCGGTGAATCCGGGCAGGTAGTAGCCGCCGAACTGGCTGATGACCGGGGCGTGGAGTGCCGGGTAAAGATTGGCGTCGCGGAAGCGCTGGAGCGTCACGCCATTGATCTGCGGCCAGTAGTTGGCGGCCATCCAGAACAGATGATTCAGCCATTCCACCTCGCGGCGGTAGGGCTGGCCGGGATTGACGAGGTTGGCCTGATAGTCGCCCCAGCGGGCGCTCTCGGCGACGATGGCTTTATCAATTTCGCCGATCAGTTGATACCAGCGGTTCGTGGCGTTCGTGGTGGTGAGCGCGCCGTTGTTGAAGAGATGGCGGTGTACGCGGTCGGCGAACCTCATGCGGAACTCCGGGCTGCCCTGACGCAGGGCGTAGTAGGGCTGTGCGGGTGTGTTGGCGGCGCTCACATCGGTGCGCAGGGCCGGGAAGCTCTGCCAGCTGGTGCGCTCGTAGAGCACATTCACACAGCTGATCTCCTGGTCCCACGAGAACCAGTGGAAGCCGTCGTTCACTGACGTGGTGTTGCGCGTGGCCCTGCCTGCCCACCAGTTGTGATTCGGCCAGTCGTCGGCGCCGTGGAAGATGTGCAGGATCATGTAATCCACGAGGCTGTCCGCGTTGAGCAGAATGGGATAGGTGGCGTTGCGGGTGCCGTCGGGATTATTGCCCTGCATTTGCTGGAAGGCGGCGTCGCTGGCGCTGCCGGTGCTCAGGGACATGAGCTGCTGCCATGCGGTGTAGTCGCCGTTCTTCAGCTCTGCGAAGTCCACAAGCACATCGTAGTCCGCGGGACTGCCGCCGAGGTGATCGGCCTGGAAGTCTTCGTCGGGGTGCTCGCAGACATTGTAGAGCCCCCAGTAGATGCCGTTGAGATAAACGTGGCAGTAGCGCCCGCGGGCGGACAGCTGGCCCATGGCAATTTGAGTATCGCGCACCCATTGATCGCGGATGTAGCTGGCCCACGCACGCGCCCAGCGCTGGTAGGCCGTGCCATTCGGTCCCAGCCCCACGGGTCCCCATTCTGTGCAGGGAAAGGTGTCGGTGCTGCCAGCGCGGAGGATGAGCTGGTCGAACTCCTCCACCGGGCTGCCGGGGAAGAGCGGATGCCGCAGCTTCGTCTCGCCATACTGCGAGCGAAAGAACATCTTGAGGCTGTGCTTGGGCGTGAAGCCTTTGTCGCGGCTGATGTTGCCGTGGATGGCGAGGCCGAAGTCGATGTGGAAGCCGTCGGCGCCGGAAGGCTCCAGCCATTCAGCACTGGCGGCGCGCTCCCAGGCATCGCCGCGGGAGCCACTGTTCGCATAGATGCCGCCCGCGCCCCAGATGTCGCCGGGCGTGGTGGTGATGCTGAGGGTGGGAATGGCCAGCAGGGCATCGCGGACGGTGTAGCCGGGCTGCGCTCCGGTGACGATGCGCGGGTCCATCGCATAGTCGCCAGAATGACCGCCGGGCCATGTGACCGGTGCGGCGGCCGGGCGTGTCTGGCCGGGCACGGCATTCACAAACAAGTAGGTGTGCGTGTCCACATTCGCCGGACCGAGATCGCTGGCGGGCACGAAGGCCGCGGCACGCAGGGTGGTCGTGGTGGTGACCGGCACAGTCGCGGGCGAGGGCGACTGCGTGCCGTTCGTCAGGGTGGGAATGCTGCCGTCGGTGGTGATGACGATGATGGAGCCGGGCGTGGCGCAGGAGATGGTCACCGTCTGCGGCGTGTCGTAGAAGCCTCGGTTCGGTGAGAAGACAGTATCCGCGACGAAGCCGGTGACGCCTTCGTCATTCAATGCGCCTGGCGTGGCGCTGGCGAAGTAGCGTCCCTCTGCGGCACTGCCGGCCACGAGTTCCGGCAGGAGTAGGAAGTCCGCGTCGCCCGCGCTGGCATTCAGGCCCTGGATGGCCAGCACATTCGTCCCCGGGGTGAGCAGCGCCGCGTAGCGAGAGACATCGATGATCTCTGTGCGGAAGGCAGCGCTACCCGTCCGCGCGGCTGTGGCTCTGGCATTTAAGGCGGGCACCGCGCCAGCGGGGGCATTGCGGCGCGCGATTTCTATGCCGTTGAGCCATGTGACGAAGCCATCGTCGTAACGCATTCGCAACTCCAGGACATTTAGGGAAGCGGGATTGCTGACGGTGAAGGGAAGGCGCACGAGCGCACTGGCATTCACGTTCCGCATCGTCGCGCCGATGTCTGTGCCCAGCAGCGGCGCGAGCGTGCGCACTGTGGCAGGCGTGGCGGTGCGATTGGCCAGCGCAGCGATCTGCACGGGGGTGAGCGCGCCGTCCCAGATGGCGAAGTCGTCGATCATGCCTTGATAGCCTGTGCTGCCCGCGGCATTCTGCGCGCCGATGTAGAGGCTGCGCAGATTCATCATGGCGTCGGTATTGATGCCGGAATGCAGCAGCGCGCCGTTCTGCCAGATTTCCTTCCGTTCGCCGTCCTTTTGCAGCACGTAGTGATTCCACCGGCCGCGCCAGTGATCGGGGTTCGGGTCACCGAAGGAAATGCGCTGCCGTCCGCCGTCGCAGCAGCCCGCGGTGTCCCAGTAGATGACTGAGTCGCTCCACGGCACATGCGCATCCAGCACGCGGGTGCCGCTGCCGTCGGCATTGCTGCCGGCGAAGAAGAGAAAGGTGCCGGCCGGCTGCGCCGCTGCGCCATAGATCCATGCGCTGATGGCCACGCCATTCGCCGACGTGATGGCATCAAACGCCGTGGAGTTCGCGCCGGTGATGTTGACCACGCCATTGCCCGCGAAGTTCATCGCACGGTCGCCCGCCAGCCCGGTGTGCCCGCCGGCGTCCGCGGTGTAGCTGGCATTCAGCACCGTGCCGGTGAGGCCGTGCCCGCTGGCATCCGCCGCCTGCGAAGGCGCGGCATTGTTGCTGAAGTCCCACCAGCCCAGCGGGCCTGCGCCGCCCTGATCATAACCAACGCCCGTCGTCGCACTGGTCCATGCGCTGTCGTTGAATGCGGGCACCGTCCAGCCGGTCACCTGCGCGGAGGGAATGAGCACCTTCGCCGCCGCGCCTGCAGTGATGCTCGGTGACGCATTTAGCCTGCGGCCAATCCCGAAGCTCACATTTTCTCGCTGCGGCGGGTAATGGAGAATACTGCTGGCCACTGTGAGGCCGTCCGGCTTCACAAGGAGCACGCTTTCGCCGTTGGGATCGAGTTTGAAATTCGTGTGCAGATCCGCGCCCGTCACGCGGCGGTTCTTGCTACTGGCGAAGACCACGATGCTTGTCCCCGCTGGCACCACGACCGGCGAGGGGAACTGCCACTTCGTTAGCGCCGCGGGATCGTCCGTGAGATACCAGCCACCGAGATTCAACGCCGTGGGTCCCGGGTTCGTGATTTCGATCCAGTCTGGCGACTCCCCGTCCGCATCCTCCAGTCCGCCTTTGTTGTCGGCCATGATCTCCGATACATAAGGCTGCGGCGCGGGCAGCGCGGTATCCAGTGTCACCGTCCATGTGCCGCCGGCGAAGGCATTGCCGCCGCCGTCGGTGATGCCATGGCCGCCTGCCCACGCGAAATTTACCGGCCCGTTCGCAGGTTGCGTGAACGCGAAGAGATACACCGAAGCACTCTGCGGCGTCATCAGCGCACACGGCGCACCATTCACCGTGAGGTCCGCGGCATTCACGCCCGCCACCGCTTCGCTGAACGTCACCGTGGTCTGGTAAAGCTCCGCCACCAGTTCTTCGGCAGGCGGGTCCACGTCGGTGACCTCCGGAGGCATGATGTCCTGCTCCGGCCCGAATACTTCAAGCTCGGCAAACACCAGCGGCTCATTGCCCACCGTTTCCACCCGCGCATAACGCGCCTGCACCGTGCCGGGGAAATCCACCGTGATGTCATACTGCCGCCCGCCGGCCACCAGCGTCTCGCGCGCCACATTCACCGTCTGCGTCCACACCTGCGCGCCCGACGTGTCGCGAAGCGAGAGCTTGAGGAAGTTGTTATTCGTGTGGTCCGTGCGATTGAAGAGACGCACGAGGTCAACGGTTTGATTCACCGCCGCGCCGTTGCTCAGATCGATGTCGTAGTAGTCGCCCACCGCCGTCACACCGCTGTGATAAACGGGCCGGCCCGTGCGTGCATAGTCGCCATCAATGATCCCGTCGTTTCCCGCATTCAACGGCGTGCCATAGGCTCCGGGACTCACTGCCGTGCGCGGCTTGTCGAGCGCGAGGTTGGCAGGAATGGGATTCGACTGCCCGTGCACCTCCAGTTCCGCAAAGGTTAGGAAGTTCGGGTTCACCGGCGCATCCGCGCGTTCGATGCGCACCTTGCGGCCCACCGTGCCGCGCAGGGTGGTCGTGCCCCAGGGATTCGCCGCTGCCTGCCCGGCGAGAAAGATCGTATTATAGACCACCGTGCCCGCTGCATTCGTCACCTTCACGCGGATGTCCTTCACCGTCCCCTGCACGGCATCCGTCCGCGGCCACAGCATCACGCGGTCGAGGTAGTAGTCCGCCCCCAGATCCACCTCCACCCAGGGCGCGGCATCGGGAATGACCGAATGCCAGACCGACCCGGCGCTGTAGAATCCTCCGTCGCGATTTCCGTCCGCAATGTCCGCCGCCACCGAGCCATAGCCGGATGAGGAAGCCGTCGCCGGTTTGCCTGCGGCGAGATTGGACGGAGCCGCGGGAACGGCGGTCGCGCTGAGCAGAAGGAGGAGGTGGGGAAGGCGCATGCGATTGGCTATAGCAGGGCAGCCCGCGCGTGGGCAAGTCCCGTATCGAAGGCGGTGCGCTTTAAATCGTATGCCTGCGATGGATCGAATCCTCTCTGGTGCAGGTGGTCGGGTGACGCGGGGAGCACATGCGTCTGCCGCCGCCCTTGCCGAAGCGGATTGCCAGCCTATGCGCCTGACACATGAAATTTGCGATTTGTAATGAAACGTGGGGCGGTCCGGAGCAGGATTTCGCCAGGGTCTGTGACCGCATTGCCGCGGCTGGATACACCGGTGTGGAGATCGCGCCGTTCACCCTGGCGGAGAATCCGGCGGATCTCACCGCCCGCGATGCGGAAAGGGCGGGGGGAATTGCCCGGGCGGCAGGGCTGGAGGTGGTGGGGTTGCACTGGCTGCTGGTGAAGCCGCCGGGGTTTCACCTGACGACCACAGATGCCGCGGTCAGAAAAGCTACGGCGGCATTCGCTTCGCATCTGGCGAGGCTCTGCGCTGACATGGGCGGGAAGATCATGGTGTGGGGCAGCCCGAAACAGCGCAATCTGGAGCCGGAATGGACGTGGGACGACGCAGCTGACCGTGCGGCGGAGACGCTGCGGGAGATCGCAGGCGTCGCCGCTGAGGGCGGTGTGACGATTGCGATGGAGCCGCTGGGCCGCAAAGAGACCAACTTTCTCACCACCGCGGCAGAGACGATTCGGCTTATCGGGAAGGTGGATCATCCGGCCTGCCGCCTGCATTTGGACGTGAAAGCGATGAGCGATGAGCCGCAGTCGATCGCGGAGGTGATTAGGGCTTCCCGGGACTACACCGTGCACTTCCACGCCAACGATCCGAATTTGCGCGGCCCAGGAATGGGCGACGTGAAATATGAGCCGATTGTGGAAGCACTCCGGGAAACGAATTACAGCGGCTGGGTTTCGGTGGAGGTGTTCGATTACACCCCGGATGCGGACACCATCGCGGTGGAGAGCCGGGATTATCTGCGGCGGCAGTTTGGCTGCTGAATCCCGAAATCCGGGGGCAAAGCGAAAAATGTAACCGCCCTGGCCGCGGGGCGTCAGTAGTTCCGTGAGCAGCGCGGCACCTTCTAAACCCCCCGCTTCGCTGCCCGCAATCAACTCACATCCATTCACCATGAAACTCAACACAACACTTCTGCTCTCCGCGGTGCTTTTGGCTGCCGCTCCCGCCGGACAAGCCGCCGATCCGCAGCGCAATCCGTTTGGCAGCGGCGAACTGCCTGAAATCCTCAAGCCCTTCGATGTCGATAACGACGGCAAGCTCTCCGAAGAGGAGCGCCAGGCCTACATCAAGGCCGTGAAAGACGGTCAGGTGGCCCGTCCCGGCCGTCCACCCGGCGAGCGTCCGAAGAACCCGTTCGACACCGATGGTGACGGCAAGCTTTCCGAAGAGGAAAAGGCCGCCGCACAGGAAGCCATCCGCGCCAAGATCGAAGCCGAGCGCACTCGCCGTTTCGACGAACTCGACAAAGATGACGACGGCTTCCTGACCGCTGAAGAGTTCCTCGGCGTTCCCGGCATCCGTCCGGAACTCGCGGCCCGCATCCTGGCGCACCTCGACAAGGACGCTGATGGAAAGATCAGCAAGGATGAGTTCCTCGCCGCACTCCGTCCGCCCCGGCCCCCCGGTGGCGGTGGTGGCGGTGGCGGCGGCGGCGAGTCCCCCCCTCCTCCCCCTCCTCCTTCTCTGCCGGAGTGGCTCAAGCCGTATGATGTGAACAACAACGGCATCCTCGAACCGACCGAGCGCGCCGCTGTGGAAGCCGCCATCAGGAGTGGTGAACTGGTCCCGCCGGCGCCACTTCCGCGCTAATTTGTTAAGTAAAAGCGCTGGCGGTTCACCCGCCTGTTTAGTTACACTGGAAGCGGTCCGGGTTTTGCCCGGACCGCTTCTTCCTGTTTTTGACCAGGAGAATTCTCACCGCCTGCCTCTCACCAACCGGCTCTCTTCATGCTGAAATTCCTAACCGGAGTCCTTTTGATCATCAGGCTGCTTTCGCCGGCCGGTCGCTGTGGTGAGCAGTATTACGCCGGCTTCGATGCCTTCACCCCGGGATTCGAAACAATAGCGGGCACGGAAGGATGGCTCGCTTCCTCCAGTCATGCCGGCCGGGCTCTGAACGGGGTCGATGCAGAAAGCACGCACGGGCTTGCCGGAATCGGAAATGCCGCCTTCATTGGCGGCAATGCAGCGGTGCTTCCCCCTGCGATCACCAACCGGACGGTCAATGTGCGCAAGCCCTTCACGCTGGATCCGGTGGCCCTCGGCCAGGAGGTAATGATTTTCCGGGTCAACTTCGGCATCAAGGACTCCACACTGTCGGGGACTGCAGTGCAGCGGGACAATTTCGAGTTTGCCTTCTACAACACGTCCTCACAACTGCTGGGCTTCGTTCAATTCGACAATTCGACGCTCAGTTCCGGTGTTCCGGTCCAGAAAATCTGGCGCTCTTCATGGACTGGCGCGAGCTTCACCAAGCTCGATACCGGCGGCACGTTTCTCTACGACGTTTTGCAGGAGATTCAGGTCAGGATCAACTACCGCACGAACCGGTGGTCGGCGGCGCTGGATGGCGTGGACCTGTTTACCGACGAGGTCTTCTATTCCGGAAGCCAGACGAGGAATGCCGGTCCGGTGGCGGCGCAGATGCAGATTATCTCCACGGCAGTCTATCCAGGAACCAGTCAGATGGGGCTGGCGCCTGGGAACAACTACATGCTGTTTGATGACTTTGCCCTGCGCACCGATCCGGTGCCGGATCCGGCGATCCTGACGCTCACGAAAAGTCCCGGCGGCAGCGCTCAGCTGACCTGGCTCTCGGAGGCGCTCTACAAGTATCAGTTGGAGTATAAAGACGGCCTCGCCTCCAGCTGGAAAAAGGATCTGCCCTCCTCGTTCATCACTGCTGCTGACACCGGCGAGTCTGCTGTTTTCACTGATTCCACGGCGACCGGAGTGGCGCGGCGCTTTTACCGGATTGTGCGGAGCCCGCCTTGACCGGGGCGGTTCCGCATTAGGGAGCCACCCAGTCCTCCTGCAGAATGCGGACGATCTCGACCTGATTGGCCGGGATGTTGTCACCGGCCGGGTATTTCACTTCCATGACGGCTGTGATGTTGCGTTCGCTGGCGGTGACGGGCTGGAGCAGGGCGCGCAGGGTTTGGTCTTCGAGGGATCCTTTGATGGCGTAGGCAAAGAGGTCCAGTTCGAGACCAGGATAGGACAGCCGGTAGCAGGTGAACCCAGGGTCCGTAAACCCATAGTTATAGTAGTTGCCTTCTGTAACGCGGGCCGCGACCCGCACCGGC
>Ga0315905_10006328_pt1 | contig 12031 bp, 18 predicted proteins | sample LakEriMetagenome_5_FD_203522 | JGI IMG/M metagenome (GOLD analysis project Ga0315905, IMG submission 203522) | Freshwater fungal communities from buoy surface, Lake Erie, Ohio, United States - Buoy 4 MA121 | ecosystem: Environmental > Aquatic > Freshwater > Lake | place: USA: Lake Erie, Ohio...
CCGCCCCCGGTCGTCGGGGGGGGCGGGGGCGCGCGGGCCGGTGGGGGGGGGGGGGGCGCCCCCCCAGCAGCAGCAGCAAGGGGCCACAGGCGGGACTTCAATTCGGCACTTGTATGCTTGTGCACTTTGCGTCAACCTTGCTGCTATGCGTGTGCTTGCACACTGTTGTGTGCTGCAGAGCAAGCGTCGGCGCGCTGACACCACGCCATGGCAGCAGAAGGCGGCCAGTGCTCGCCCGCCGGCGCTCCTGCCGCTCGTGTGGCGGGGCCTGCAAGGTCAGCACATGCCCCTGCCGCCCCACACCTACTGGAAGCTGGTGGTGCTCAGCGGAGCAGGCGAGGAGGGGCAGCTGCGGCCACCAGCGCTGCAGCAGGTGCCTGCGCAGTGGCTGCGCCAGCAGCTGGCGCAGGGCGTCACATCGGATCCTGCCCTGGCAGGGCAGCAGCAGCCGCAGAGGGTGGTGCTGGCAGGCAGCTGCAGCACCAGCGCAGCACGCGACGCCAACCACTCTGCATCGAATGGCGCGGCGCCGCAGCAATGCGGCACGCGCCTGGGCGTTCCACTTGAGCCACAGCAGCCGCGGGGGCAGCAGCAGGCACCGGGTGCAGGTGTGGCGCCGCAGCTGCCTGCTGCAGCTGACGGGTTTCGTGTCGAAGGGGGCGACATCCTGACGCTGCGGTGCCACCAGACAGCGCGCGGCATCATGCTGCACGTGGAGGTGATGGATGTGTCGGCCAGCAGGCTGGCAGCGTGCGAGGCGCCAGTGCAGCACGCACCTGCCACCCACACCATGGGCGGCACCAGCGGTGTCCTGCTGCTGGTGGCGGGTCCACGGCACCAGGACATGGCAGCGGCAGCTGCTCGCCTGGCGGCAGCGCTGGAGCGCCTGGGAGACGGCGTGGCTGTGCCGCTGGCCGTTCTCAGCATCACAGGTATGTCGCGTGCGCCATGCGCGCAGCAGCTGAGCGCTGCGCGTGGTTGGAAGCCTGTCCGCTCTCTATCACCGCTACCTGTGAGCTGCAAGGTGGTGCCTGTCTCCCTCTGCTGCAGGCAGCCGACAGGAAGTGGAGGCAGCCCTGGCAGCTGCCCTCGCCGCGCTGCCCCATGGACTGCAGACGCGCCTGCAGCCACATGTCGGCGCATGGGCTCTGCAAGATGAGCCTGCACCAGCCCTGGCAGCAGCACTGTCGTTCCTTGCAGCCAACAGCCCAGCCCAGCCGTCGCTGCAGCACGTGCCTTTAGCGCAGCTGCTGAGGAGCAGAGTAGAGGGCGCGCTCAGCCGCCTGGCGGCCGCAGCAGCTCACCCACCTGCGTTCATCGACGCCTGGAATGCCTGCGTGTCACAGCTGGCAGCGCAGCTGGCGGACAGCGTCTGCAGCAGCAGCGCTGGTGGCTTGGCTGCCAGGTGGCGCTTCCCCCCGCCTCACCTCAGCTCTGCCAGCCTCACCTATGCGCCAGGTGTGGCGGACGCCCAGCTGGCGGCGCTGCACAGCCTGCTGCTGCCTGCCTGGCGGCCAGATGCCCGCCTGGGGTCCCTGGAGCAGGTGGCCAGCTATTGCAGGGCCTGCCTGCCGGCCAGCATGGCAGCAGAGGGCGCGACCCTGCTGTCGGCACTGCCAGCCATCGCAGCCAGCAGTGCCGGCAAGCCCGTGGCAGTGCCGCTGGCGACAGCTTTTGCTCTCCTGTTCCAGCAACTGTGGGAGCAGCTGGCGTCATGCGGCGGCGTTGCAGTGGCAGCGGAGGCAGCGGCAGCCAGGGCGGCTGCGCAGCCCAGACCACCTGCTGTGCAGCTGTTCTGGACACAGCTGGCTGAGGGAGAAGCAACGAGTGCACCAACGGCCGCGTCTGGGCAGCAGGCAAGCCTGCCGCCTGTTGGGCAGGCAACCATGCAGGCGCGTGCTGAAGCGGCGACGTCCTCAGCTGTCAAGGCAGCAGCTGCTGCTGCGCTGAATGAAGCGCTGGCAGCGGCCGCTCAACTGGGGCTGCAGCTGCCAGCGATGTGATTTGCCAAGCAGGCCTTGTGGGTGCGACCTGGGTCCGGTGTGCGTCTGTGCTGGGCAGCCAACAAACCCCGCATGCAACAACCGGCCCACATGCAGAGCTGGCGCTGTAACTATGCCTTGATGAGTCGTGAAGGCATGCTGATGTCGTCACTGCTGAGGGGGGGGGGGATGCAGTCTGCACGGACCAGCCAGCCACTCTCCCATGAAGAAGGCGAGCCGGTTCGGGGGAAGTGCAGCTCTCTGCATCATCGCGTTGATATTACACGGCCACGTGTACAGGCAGCAGCCACATGGCGCCTGCAACCATCATGTTGCGCCAGTAGTGTTCCAATGCTCAGCTGACAGGCCTGCTTGGGCGAGTGCCGATGTCGCCATCGAGGCTACTGGCGTTGTTGCGCACATACTCCCGCAGAGCTCTGCCAGCGCCAACCGCAATGCCGGCCAGTCGTACACCCAGCAGTCCTCCGCGAGCTCGCCTGACGTTTGTAGCGGTCTGAGCTGCCAATTCAGCAACTGCAAGGCTGCTGTCCGCCAGGCTTGCGCGCTGCCTCAGTGCTTGCTCAACCACACCTGCGAGTCGCAGAAAACTCTGAGCATGGCTCTCCCGCCTTGGTGGGCTGGCACCACAACAAGGCTTTGCGCTCCAGTGCAAGCAGTTGCTGTGCACCACGTAGCAGGGACTAGGGCGAGGGGTTGCAGCCTCATGGTGAGCGCCCTTCAGCAGAGAACGCAGCACATGCACCTGTGCGGGCGGCTGTGCCCCGTGCCCAGATGCGTGTTCACCCGCCCCCGCTCACCTCTGGCGCTGGACTCGGTACTTGCCAAGGCAGGCACCACGCGCTCGTTCACAGTCCGCCCCAACGCCGCGCCGCCTGCCTTGATGCCCGTCTCTGTGCTGGACAGGAGGCGGGCGCCCGAGCGCACGCCACTGGTGAGGTCGGCGCTCAGCGCACCCACTTCAGCGATGCAGTCGCTCAGCTCGAGTCCGCTGAGCCGCATCGCCGCTGCCGTTTCAGGCAGCTCCTTCTCCAGCAGCTGCAGGCCAGGTCGCATGCAGTCTCAGCACCGGCAGCCGCCCGTTGCAGGCAAGCTGCTGCTGCCTACCTCCCACAGCGCAGAGGCTGCACCCCCAGCGCGCACACGCCTCGGCGTCAGGGTGCGCCTGGGGTGCTTGTCACCCCAGGCATCCCGGCTTCACCTGAAGCACACGCTCCATGCGCCGGGCCGTGCGCCCCATGTGCCACATGGCTGGGATGGCAGCAATGATGAAGGCTGCTGCTGCGCAGCACACCAGCATCACCCCCACCGCCGTCAGCAGAGCAGGCAGGCTGGCCGATCCAACAGCTGCCGCTGCGGTTGCTGCTGCTGCTGCTGCTGCTGCCACAACCCTTGATCGCTGCTGCAGTGGTGGAGGCAGGAGCCTGGGGGCCGCTGGGTGGTCCTGGCCGCCGGACCGCCTGCAAGCAGCGCGCGCGGCGGCGTTGCCTGCGCGTTGATGAATCGCGCCCCATGCACGAGCCTGGCCCGCCTAGGCTCACGAGGGCCTTGCCTGCACAGCCGGACGCGGCAGGGCACGCCACGCAGCACAGCGCCTGTGCCGGCCCCATGATCCGTGGCCTTGCGGCCGCGCAGAGCCAAGTGCATTATTGGATCTGATCTGACAGGAAACTGCAACACAAGGGCACAAGTGCAGGAATGTCCAGCCTCAAACAACGCTGTTCCTGTTGTGTGCTGCTGCTCCGGCACGCTCCCATCACCTGCTTCCGGTTTGCCGCTGTTTTGCCCGCCCCAGGCCGATGACCCCAGCCGGTGCCCCCAGCGCTGCCGATGGGCGGCTGCGCCACCTGGAAACGCACGGCTGGCAGATCACGGTGACCAACGACCGCCGCATCAGCGGCGAGGCCACGATCGAGGCGTGCAGCCAGGAGCTGGGCGGCGTGGTCAGCCTGCCAGAGATGCTGTTCGCCGGCAGCAGCGTGCAGCTGCGGCATGCGGCCTCGGGGTGGGCCATCCGCTTCGAGGCGCTGGATGCGCTGCGCGCATGGCGGCAGGAAGCGCTGCCGCCCCTCCAGGTCACCGTCGCGGAGGCCTGGCAGCACGCTCGCAAGGAGGAGATCAAAAATCAGGACGCATCCATGCTGGAGTACGACTGGACGTTCACCACGCCGTACGCAGGCACGCTGCTGCACACCGCCAGCAGCGGCGGCGGCGGCGGCGGCGACGACAGCAGCAGCGGCGGCGGCGGCGACGGCAGCAGCGCAGGCGGCGACGGCGGCAGCAGCGAGCAGCCACCCAGCAAGTCCACCACCCTGGGCGAGTCGATGTCAGGGCAGGCGCAAGACCAGCAGCCAGACGACCAGCCACAGAGCAGTGCTGCTGCAGGAACGCAGCAGCCAGGCCGGCAGCCGAGGTGGCAGGCGACAGCCGAGCAGCTGGACCGCGGCCTGCTCATGGCACGCGACCCCATCCTGTTCTACGCCGACCTCCCGCTCTACGAGTCGGAGCTCGACGACAACGGCGTCTGCCTGCTCGGCGTGCGGCTGCGGGTCATGCCGCGGTGCTGGTTTGCCATGCTGCGCTTCTGGCTGCGCGTCGACGGCTGCCTCATCCGGCTGAGGGAGACGCGGCTCATGTGCAGGTGGGGGGGGGGGGGGTGCCCAACGCTGCTGCATGCCCTGCAGGCACGGCCAGCACGCGCCGCAGACAGCTGTGCCTTGACACCACATCAGGCACCCTGCAGGCGATCGAGGCGCCTGCACTTGCAGAGCACGAGCTGGCTCTCACACCAATGTCTGGCTCGCACGCCCGCGCCCGCCCGGCTGCAGGTTTGATCAGCCCTCATCACCACCCACAGTGCTGCGGGAGGTCAAGCACATGGAGGGCACATACAGTCAGCTGCGGGACGCCGGCGCACCCGCCGACAGCCGGGCGTACGATGACGCAGATGCAGCAGCAGCTGCCTTCAATGCCATTGCCCCAGCATGCGTCAAGCACTACCAGCTGGAAAAGCTCGTGCTGCCGTGCAGTGATGCATGAGCTGAGGCTGCTGTAACTGCAAGCAACCTGTCACTCAGCTGCTGCTGCTGCTGCTGCTGCTGGCTTGCGCTGTGCGCCCCCCCAGCAACGCAATGGCTCGACGGGCAGGGCTGATTGAATTTACATCGAACGGGCAAGATTCCACATGCCCAACACACACGACACTGACCAAGTCCCAGGCTGCCATCATCTTTTCATGCCGCCTGCTGTTGCGGCTGGGCTCAACTGCATGCTGACGCGGCGCGCCCCCATGGCACTAGGAGCTCGCAGGCGCTGCTCACTTGCGCATGCCGCGCTTGCGCAGGAAAGCAGGCACCTCGAATGTGCCGGTCGGCACATCCGTGTGCACGCGAGCTGCCTGCTGGTTGGGCCGCTCGACAACGACAGGGCGGGCCTGAGGCATGTGGTCCATGCCGGCCGCCATCGAGTCCACCTGAGGCTGGCTGCCGCTGCGCTGCTGGCTCGCCGCCAGGCCGCTGCCGCCGCTGCCCCCGTGGTCAAAGCCCGTGGCGATGAGCGTGATGGACACCTCGCCGTGCGGCACGGCGGGGTCGATGACCGCACCAAAGATGAGGTTGGCATTGGGGTCCACCAGGTCGTAAATGATCTCAGCAGCCGCATTCACCTGCAGCGAGCAGCCCAGGCGGCAGAGCACCTCACATGCTTGCCTCTCAGCAGCGTGGCCGGTCGAGCGCGTGTGGGGCGGTGGGCGGCGGCCGCAGGGGTTGCTGACCTGCGACCCCCCTGCCGCAGCTGAGCAGCAGGGGGCTGGCAAGGCTCGGGCGGCCAAGAGAGATGGGCTCACCTCGTGCAGGGTGAGATCATCTCCGCCAGTGATGTTCCAGACGATGCCGGTCGCCTTCTCAATGCCCACCTACAGGGCAGCCATGTCAGGGGTGGGGGGACAGCTGGTTGGCATGTCGTGCCTATGCAAGGCTCAGAGCATGCCCGGTGGTAGGCGCTGTCGCTGCCTTGCCAGGCTGCCGTGCCAGCAAAACTCACCTCAAGCAGCGGGCTGCTGGTGGCCGCCAGCGCAGCGTCCGCCGCCCTGTCCCTGCCACTGGCACAGCCCTGGCCCATGAGAGATGTGCCGGCGTTGGTCATGATGGCGCGAACATCTGCAGGCATGCAGCACATACGTCGCTCGTGCAGGCGTGCAGGCGCTGCGCTGGTGCTAGCTCCCATCTGTGGAGGCATGACCCTGCGGCACGCTGACTCATCCAGGGCAAGACTGTACCTGCAAAGTCGACGTTGACCAGGCCGGGCACCTGCAGGCAGGATTCAGAGCAGGCCGTTCAGGGGGGCTTGCTGCAGTGGCGCTCGCCCACGGGGCTGTGCCTGGCTCAGGCATGGACGCGTTCGGGGGCACAGGTGATGCGACGTGCATGCAGCGGCGCTTGCTGGCGGCGGGCAGGCTGCTGCTCCATGTGCTCACTGTGATGATGTCGCTGATGCCACGTACACCCTGACGCAGCACATCGTCAGCCACCCTGAATGCCTCGGTCATGGGCAGGTTGGGGTCGACGGCTGCAGGGGGTGGGGGGGGGGGGGGGCAAGTGAGCGCCCGGCAGCAACAACTGTGCACCACCGTCGCTGCGCGGCCTGACTGATGCGCTCAGCTCACCGTGGAGCAGCTTCTGGTTCGGGATGACAATCAGTGTGTCCACAGCCTGCTTCAGGTTGGACAGCGCCTCACTCGCCTGCAAGCGCAGCGTCGCAGCCAGCAGGTGTGCACCATGCCTCGCCCCGCAACCCTGCACCTCTGCGGCAGCGCCACGCTGGCCTCCCCAGAGGATGGCGCCTGCGCGCCCTGCAAGCCACTCACCTGGTTGCACCTGGGGCGCCCCTCAAAGGTGAATGGCGTGGTGACGATGCCCACGGTGAGGATGCCCATGGCACGCGCAGTCGCCGCCACCACCGGGGCTGCACCGCTGCCGGTGCCGCCGCCCATGCCCGCCTGCAGCGCGCGGGCGAAGGCAGCAGCAGACCGCTGGAGGCAATGGCAGCTGGTCACACGCAGCGCATGCGCCACAGCGTCTGGCATGGCCGAGCCCAACGCCCCTGCTGGAGCGCAGGTACTGACCGTCACAAACACCATGTCCGCGCCCGCAAGGGCGGCCTCGATTTCGCTTTTGCTCTCCTGGGCGGCTTGCTGCAGTGCACAGGCAGGCACGAGCACACATGGCGCTCAGTGGGCGCTCTGAATTTTGTGCAGGGTGTGCAGGGTGCGGTGCTGGCGGGGCCGTTGCAGCGTGCGCTGGCAGGCAGGGCAGGGCAGGGCGGGGCGGGGGGTGGGCACAGCCCAGGGGCTGTCTGTCACGCATGCTCCAGTAGCCAGCAGCCACTGTGCAGCACTCACGTAGCCAACATTGGGGTTGCCGCCCGCGCCCAATCCACGCGTCAGCTTGCCACCGATCTGCAGACGGTTGGTGGGCGCCAGGGGCGAATACGCCAGGGCCTGCAGGCGGGCGCGCACGGGAGGGTCAGGGGTCTGCCGGGTGGCGCTCGTAGCTGCGCGCGCGCGCGACAACCAGCGCACCCCCCCCCATCCCACAGCGCTGCGCATCGCACCTGGGCATCCGTGTTGGCGATCCACAGCTCCACGCCCTGCAGGCTGCTGGACTGCATGGAGTTGACGGCGTTCGAGCCGCCTCCGCCCACACCGATGACCTGCGATGCAGGGGGCGGTCAACATGCGACCGATGCATGCGAGCGCTGCTGGGGCGGCAGCGGGGGCAGGCGCTGCTTCGCTGGCCTGGGGATGCGTGCGCCCAGTCCATCACGCATCCCCAGGACCAGGCACAGCCAGCCGCTGGGCGGTGGCGACCCACTTTGATGGAGGCGCCCGTCGTGCTGAGGGAGCAGCGCACAGGCTGCAGCCTGGAGCGTCCTCGAGATGATCGCAGCGCAGCAGTGGCAGGGGCATGCAGCCCTGCCCCGCTCCTGGCGGTCAGCGGTTTGGCGGGAAGGGCAAGCATGTCGCGATCAGCGGCTGTCTGCAGCACGGACGGGAAGGGGTATGTTGAAGACAACGTGTGGTCAGTGGTCCCTCGATCCCGGGGCAGCAGAGTCGAGCCCGCGCCAGCTGCGGGTCCGCTCCAGCCCCCCCATGAAACCAGCGCAGCCTGCGCACATGCAGCACACGATGATCATCTGCGGCATGTTGGCCGTCAGCGCTCTGTCGCCCGCTGCGCGATCCCAGATCGATCAGCGCGCGCGACGACCTGCGCGATGACCTGCTTGCAAGCCGTGCGCTGCTGCTGCTCAGCAATTGCTACCCGCTGTAAGCATGGGGCGCACGACAGCAGCGTCCGCTGCGAGCCGGCCGCATGCGGCGGCGGCACGCGATTGGCAACGCAGCGGATCTGTAGATGGAGGGCTGCCGCATCCCCCGCTCCTCGCCCTTGCAAAGTGGCGAAGCTGGTCAGGCGTTGCTGATTGGCAGGCAAGCTCGCAGGCAGAGGCCAGCCGCCGGGTGCTGCATGCAGCATGCCGTGCCAACGATCTGCACTCTTGAGTGCAGATGGCTCATGCATCGGGATGTGGTGAATGCAGCATGCTGGCACCAGGCCTGACACATTGCTGCTGCCGTGTGCAGGCCTGCGACCCTACTGGAGCGTGAGCCGCCGCCGCTGCACCACGAATGACTCGGCAGGGGCCAGCGTGGCGGAGGCGGAGGCAGCGCTGCCTCTGGTTGGCCTGTGCGCTCGGTTTTGGGAGATTTCACTGACAGCCCGCCATGCCCAGCCCAGTGCGCCTACGCCAGGGCATGGCCCGCTGTCAGCGCGGCACTGCACATGCAGGTGCGAGTTTGGGTGCATGTCTGCCCACCAGTGCATGCAATCGACACTGCTGGAGTGCAAGCCCGCGCTGGAGGCAACAGTGGCATAGGTGCATGCACTGGTGGTATGGCAGCGGCAGCCACGCCCACGCTGGCGGGCCCCGCAGCGGACACCGCGCCTTTGCCGCGGCCATGTGCTGGCTGCAGCGTCGCGCGGGCCGGTGGCTGGGGCGCTGCCAGTGCCCTGGTGGACCTGCTGGGCGGCGTGGACCGGGCTCGCAGCCGCTGCAGCGCACTGCTTCAGGTGCGCGCCTGCATGGCGGGCACGCCCTGGACGCCCGCACCGCCCCATTGACGCAAGTCATAGCGCGTGTCCTTGGCGGGTGCACGCACGCCGGCGGCTGCAAACCAGAGCAACTGGCAATCCATGTTGGGTCCCGTCTGACAGCTTGCTGGGCTGCTGGCCATGCAGGTGGCGGCGCCATGTCGCGTGGCGGCGGCTGGCTTGCTGGGCGGGCTAGCGGGTGACCTGCCGGCAGCAGCACCGGCGGCCGGCGCTGCGGGGCCATCATGGGCCTGTTGGGGGGTGGAGCGCCAGCCGCTGCAGGCGCCGCTGCACCAGGGGTGAGGATGAGCCGTTGATTTATCACCAGGGCTGCATGCCGCATCCATGCCTGGCTGCCCAGCAGTCGGGGCTGAGGACGGGCGCGGTGTTGGGGCGTGCACGCACATGAAACAGGCTGCAGACTGCAGGACGTGCTTGACTGGTGCGGGGCTGGACGGCCATCACCTGACCCCGCGAGCTGGTGGGCGGCCGCAGGCATTGCTTGGCGACCTGCTGTCCAGCACAGCCCTCCCCGGCCAGCGCCGCCTCCTCGCTCATCACCATCATCAGCGACACCGGGGGGCGGCGCGGAGCACGCGACGACATCGGTTGTGTTGTGCCATGCAAGCCGTAGTGGCGCCCAAGATCGTGGCGCCGCGGCTGGATCCGGCCAGTGGTCAGCAGGTGGTAGCGGTGCGGCATGAGCTTCCCTCCCGGCTTGCGTGATGGTGCGGTCGGCCAGCCAGTTGGCGACGCATGCGCGTGCGGGGAGCAGTAGTGTTACCAGAGATGCCATGTATGTAAATGTACGTTTCTTCCCGCAGTGCAGCAGTGTGTGCACTGCTGGCTGGGTTGGGGGCATGCGCACCGCGAGCGGGGCAGGGTGGGCATGGCATCGCGACGACGGGAGCGGCGGCATCGCAACTGCCCTGCCGCGCGAGCGAGGGGCGGGGGTTGAGCTTGCTAGCCAGAAACCTGGAGAGGTCAGTCACAGGACGCATGGGACTCAGGCATGTCTGGCAGGAGAAGTGCATCGTACATGGCAAAGGGCGTGCCAAGGGGGGGGGGGGGCGAATCACAACACCAAGCGACTACCTCTCAAGTCATTGTGGGAATCAACGTTGTTCAGCAGTACTTCTTTCTTGCCTGGTCTGCAATGACGACCACGGCCCTGCCCTACCGTATCATCACTATTGTAATCGCGCTGCTAAACAACGCAGCAGGACAACGTGCAACGAAGGGGGGGATAGGACTACTGGGCTGTTCATTGTTTGGGACGCGGGTGCCGTGCCAAACAATGCGTGAAAATTGCAAGATGACTCTGATAATTACCAGAGTTGCTGTCATATGTGTTGTGTGATATATCAAACCTGATATAATGCGGATGTGATTTCCTGAGCTCATTTTGACTCTTGTTCTTTTTCTTGTCATTTTGAGCAACGTAGCCACACTGTGCTTGGCGGTAGCGCTCGATAACTATGGATACAAATGACCATTTGAAACATATCAATGCATTGCAAACAGCATTAAGATGCACCGAGCCAAGGCGGCGCGCGTGAGCTGTGCCGAGCAATTTGTAAAAGGCCTGAGGCATCTCTGATAATTGCAAGAATTTTCCTCATACATGTTTTGAAGTAAGTGGCACATCACCTTGTGATATTGTAAACTTCCAACATCGTTCTGACTTTGTTAAGAGTTTTGTGCAGTATTCAGCAACGTTGCCGCTACACTATCGGCGACCGTACTTGGTAGCTAAGGATGCTTATGCCATTTATGTAACTTTAGCAATATTGCCGCTGCGTGATTGGTGGGCGCACTGCGTGGCGCCTGGTACAAATAAAGCTTGAACGCATGTAATCGGCACATTCCAATGTTTGTATCGTATGTACGGCATGTACAGGTTGTACCGCCCGTACTGTCATGGGGCCATAGACAAGGCCTATACCTATCCAGGGATCAAATTAGGTTGTATTGCATGTACTGCAACCGGGCATTCAATTGAGGCACAGGCCCAAATTTGTATTGCATGTGCTGCAACCAGGCATTCAATTGAGGCCAAGGCCCAACAAGGGACTCAAATTTGTATTGCATGTGCTGCAACCGGGCATTCAATTGAGGCCTAGGCCCAACAAGGGACTCAAGTTTGAATTGCATGTGCTGCAACCGGGCATTCGATTGGGGCCTAGGCCCAAGTGGGGCCAAAAATGTTTTGGTGTCAGCAATATTGACGTAAGGAACCACCAGAAAAAAAGAACTTCAAGTAAAAAAACCCTAAACCCTAGGTCTGAAACCCTAAACCCTAAGCGAGAAACCCTAAACCCTAAGTGAGAAACCCTAAACCCTAAATCGAGGTTTGGTCATTTTTGTTAGGGTTGCAAATTAGGGTTGCTTGTTAGGGTTCACGAGTTAGGGTTCAGGGTTAGGGTTTAGGGTTTAGGGTTTAGGGTTTAGGGTTTAGGGTTTAGGGTTTAGGGTTTTAGGGTTTAGGGTTTCGGATATAGGGGTGTTGCGAGCAACACACAAAAAAACGTTTGTGGCGTGTGGTTGGCTGTCGCGGGGGAGGAGCAACAAAAAATTTGTTGGCGGTGTTGGCTGTTGCGCACACAAACATTAGGGTTTAGGGTTATGGTAGGTTCTAGGGTTGGACGTCGGCGCTTGGCAAAATGGATTCTGCAGATGTTGGAAGGTATAGTAAGCTCCTATACGGCCGGAACGGCAACATTAGGGTTAGGGTTAGGGTTAGAGTTAGACCTAGGGTTAGGATTAGGGTTAGGGTTTTTGGGTTTTTGGGTTTAGGGTTTAGGGTTTAGGGTTTAGGGTTTAGGGTTTAGGGTTTAGGGTTTAGGGTTTAGGGTTTAGGGTTTAGGGTTTAGGGTTTAGGGTTTA
>Ga0315905_10006329_pt1 | contig 12031 bp, 12 predicted proteins | sample LakEriMetagenome_5_FD_203522 | JGI IMG/M metagenome (GOLD analysis project Ga0315905, IMG submission 203522) | Freshwater fungal communities from buoy surface, Lake Erie, Ohio, United States - Buoy 4 MA121 | ecosystem: Environmental > Aquatic > Freshwater > Lake | place: USA: Lake Erie, Ohio...
CCGAGAGGTCGCTGGAAGCCGACAATTTAGAGGGTTGAGGGTGTTGCCGGAATAGAAGTCGGCCCAACTCCCCCATTTTCGGACCCGAAGTCACAACGAAGCGACCCTGGGTATCTGTCTGTCTGAACAGTCACGGGCGGGGGGTCCCCGCCGGGAGCAGCTGGGGGGCCAACCCCTGCCAGAATTCGGTCTGCAGTCGATCGGCGGTGGCCCAGGCGGGATCCCGATCGGCCAAATTGAGCGTCTCCAGGGTCAACCGGCCACTGATGGCCGACGCCCCGTCGATGGATCCTGCGGCCTTAAACGTGCATTCCGAGCCATCCCAGGCATGCACCTCGAGGTCGATCTTCAGGGCCTTGCCGGGGCTGACAAAATTCGAGAACTTCAGCGCCTTGGCACTTTTGAGCAGCACAGTGCTGTGGGCGTAGTTCTCGGTCTGTCGGATCAGCCAGCCCCCCGCCTGCACCAGCGCTTCGACCATCAACACTCCGGGCATCACGGGAAACCCAGGAAAATGATCGGCCAGATACTCCTCGGCCAGAGTCAGATTCTTGACGGCGCTGATTTTCTTCCCCGGGATCAACTCGGTGATCCGATCAATCAGCAGAAACCGCATGCACCTGCTCCGCGGGGAAATGAACCGGGGGTCTTGAGAGTGGCGGGAGTATAAGGGGCTCCCCCCGGGGTCACAAGCGCAACACACCGCTCGCATCGACTGGCGTTGATGGGATTGGTGGCCGGCAGGTTTCTGCAGCTCCCCGGAAATAAAAAACCAACGCCGGCGCTGGGCCTCGCCGGCGTTGGCTTCTGTTCGTTTATGGAGCTGGCTGCGGGGGCCCGCGACCAGGTCACCTGGCCGAAAACTCCGGCCAGGCAACCCTGCTGCGAAACCCGACTGCGAAACTCGACCGCGAAACCCGACTGCGAAACCCGACTGGGGCGATTCCTGCGGGGGAACACCCGAGACAGGCTTCCTTTGGGGGCCTCTCGCATGCGACGGGCACCCTCTGGTGGTTACTTCCGCACACTCTTGCCCGAGGAGGTGGTCCCTTCCCGGGTGGCGGTCCGCGAAACGCCGTTGCCCGACGCCTTCACTGCGTCATCGGCCTCGGCTTCCTTCGCGGCCGACGCGGTCTCGGTCGGGGCGGCCAACTGCTTCCACCCGCGGACCGACCAGTGCGCGTAGGTGTTCATCACGGCATAACCCAGTTCGTCCAGGTCGGTCTTGAACGAGGTCGCGGTGATGTTCTCGTTGCGGATCACCCGCTGCAGGATGAACCGGCGATTGCTCTTCACATACGCGAAGAAAATGCCGTTCCCAATCATGTCGTTGTCGGCCAGCAGCCGCAGCAGCGCCGTCCGGGGGACATCGCTCGACGACTGCGGGAGTTCGTCCAGCCAGGCCATCATCCAGATCGACTTCTCGTCGTTCGACAGCACCGCCGACATCGAGAGGTTCCACTCCTCTCCCGAGGCGTCTTTTTCGGTGTAGACGAAGTCGTAGGCCTTCTCGCGGAGGGTCCCCTTCAGCCCGGCGGACTTCACCATCCGCCCCAGCCCCTCCAGCCCCAGTGTTCCCTTGCCCGCGGCGGGCTTGGCCACCTCCCCCTCAGCCGCTGTGGACTGACGGGATCCCGCCAGTGTCCCGACCAGGGCGATTCCAGCGGCGAGCCAACCGCGACGGGAGAATTCGCGAACCATTGCCACACTCCTTTGAAAAATCGGCTCAATCAGGAGGCGTCCCTCGCCTCCCTGCAGCACCCCCGCAGGGGTCCGTAATCAAGCCAACGGTACGCTTGTTCCTGCCTCGCCCCCTTGGCGAAACAGGTGCTCCAGGCACAATTGCGACCAGATCTCGAAATCGGACAGGTCGCCCAACATGTCCCGGGCTGGAACAAATCCCGCTTCTAACATCGACGCTTCCCGGGCCCGAACTTTCGGCTCTTCCACTTCAATCAGGTGAACCAGCCCCAAATGCACCCGGCCCACCTCGGTCGAGTCGTCGTTCAGCAGCCCAATCAGGCGGTTGTCGAGCCGGGTCTCGATCGACACTTCTTCGTCCAGTTCACGCTGGAGGGCTTCGAGATACACCGGGCGCTCGCTCCCCTGGTCGGTGCTGGAAATGTGCCCACCCACGCCAATCGACCGCTTCCCCCGCAGCCGCCCCTCTCCCTGCAGCTTGCCCCGCCGATACTGAAACAGCTGGTCCCCGTGGCGGAAGATGCAGTAGGGAATCAGCTGCTTGAAATTGGGGTCGAGCTCCATCTGGTCGCGGGGCTCGAAACGGATGTGCCGGGGGTCGAGCAGCGCCGCGAGGTACCGCTCGACATCGGTGCAGACACCCTGGAATTCCCCCAGTTCGCGAAACAGCGCGGTGGGGACCACCAGCACCTGTTCCACGGGGGGGGCGGGCGGGTCGCTGGGGGGGCGGTTCATTGGGGGGCTCCTGTCAGCAGGGTGCGGAGGGCAATTTCGACATTGGGTTGTCGCATCAGCGATTCGCCCACCAGGATCGCCTGCACCCCCCCCTGGCGCAGGCGCTCGACATCGGCGTGCGTGCGGATGCCACTCTCGCTCACGAACAGCGACTCGCCCGAGACCCGGGCTTTCAGCCGCAGTGAGTGCTCGAGATCGGTCGCGAATGTCCGCAGGTTCCGGTTGTTGACGCCAATCAGCTCGGGCTCGAGCTTCAGCACCCGGTCGAGATGCTCGGGCTCGTGCAGTTCGACCAGCACGTCGAGGTCGAGGTCACTGGCCAGGAAGTACAGGTCTCGCAGCCGGCAGTCATCAAGGCACTCGGCAATCAGCAGGATGCAGTCGGCCCCGGCGACGCGGGCCTCGAGCACCTGGTAGGGGTCGATCAGGAAGTCTTTCCGCAACACGGGCAGCGCGACGGCGGCGCGGGCCTGCTGCAGAAAATCGAGATGCCCCTGGAAGAAATCGACATCGGTCAGCACGCTCAGGCACGCCGCCCCGCCGCGCTCATAGGCCCGGGCCAGTTCGGCCACATCGAAGTCGGGGCGGATCAGCCCCGCCGACGGGGAAGCCCGCTTGATCTCGGCGATCACCCGGATTTCTCCCGGTCGCCTGAGGGCCTGCACAAACCCCCGGGGGGGCGGGGCATCGGCCAGTTGCCGACGGAGTTCCGATTCCGGACGCCGCTGGCGGGCCTCGGCGACTTCCTCGCGCTTGCGGCTGACAATCTTTTGAAGAATATCGCTCATGCCGCACCTCCGCCGCCGATCCAGGAGACCCACACCGAGCGGGTCCGCGGCCCGTCGAATTCGCAGAACTGCACCCCCTGCCAGGTGCCCAACACCAACTCGCCCCGCTCGACCAGCACCTGGCAGGAAGAGCCCATCCACGAGGCCTTCACGTGGGAGTCACTGTTGCCCTCGGCGTGACGGAATCCGGATTGTTCCCGGGGGACCAGGTTGCGCAGTGCCAGCAGCATGTCGTGCACCACGTCGGGGTCGGCATTTTCGTTGATGGTCACTCCCGCGGTGGTGTGAGGGACGAAGACAGTGAGGATCCCATCCCGCCAGCCCCGCATGGCGACCACCCGTCGCAGATCGTCGGTGATCTCGACAAACTCCTCGCGTTGGCGGGTGGGGACGGTCAGGCGGTGCATGGACGGCGGGCGAGGCGGGGTGTTCGGGGTGGTCGCGTGCAAAGTGGGCGCGGAGAGTTCGGCCCTCGGAAGCCTCGTCAGGCGTCTTGCCGCGCGGCGTGATGAAAAGCTGTGGCCTCCCGGATCAGCAGGAGGCCACAGCCACTGCGGGTTACTGCTTCACCGGCGAGTAATCGACCAGCGTCATGAAATGCTTCTCGACCTTGGCGACAATCTTGCCGTCCTGTTCCGAAGCCGCCTGCACCTTCTTCCATTCGGGGTCGGCGATGAACTCGCTCCACGACTTGTCGGCGGCAGCCTGGTTCTTGTGCGAGACGACGTAGATCAGCGTGTTGTCGCGGGTCTTCTCGTCGGTCGGCACCCAGTACATGTGGTTCTTCATGCCGTGCTTTTCGAAGAGCTTCGCCGTGTGATTGCGAAACCGGGCGTGCAGCGCCTCCAGCCGGCCGGGCAGCGTGGTGTAGATGCGGAGTTCGTAGAGGCGGGGTTCGCCTCCTTCGGGTTGCGCGGTGCTGCGACCGGCGGTGAAGGCGAGCAGGGTGCACGCCGAGAGAATCAGGCCGAGGCGGAGAGTGCGATTCGCAAGCATGTGGAGCATCCGGGCGGGGGGGACAAAGAAACAGCGGCCACGACCAGCCGCAGCCAACGGGAGACGGAACGGGGCAGGTGCGGGCCGACCCTGGTCCGCGGGGACCAGCGGGGGCCCACGGGCGTCGGTCAGCATCGCCGGGGCCAGCCCCGGGGGTTGGCCGCACAGTGGGCGACTGACGGGAGAGAAGATATCGACTCGACGCTGCGATCGGCAATCTCCCCCCGCTGCTGCCAGTCGCTACACCGCGATGTGTTCGCACAACTGGCGCAACAGGCAGGGCCGGTCCGGCACCGTCCCCGCGACGAACAGGGGGGCCGGTGCCGGTCGGAATTGCGGTCGCGGGGAATCGCCCCGGGGAGCGCTCTGCTATGCTAGGGGAGGTCCGCCAGCGGCGTGGGGTGAATCAGATCATCTGCGTCGGGCGAGCCCAGGGCCCCGATGGGGCTCTCGTTTTTCCAACCCGGTGGGAGGAGCGGTGTGCCGCTCTCCCCGAGTCGAACGTCTGCCCGTGTCGAACGTTGCTCATGGATCTGCTCAGACCCAATATCGCCCGCCTCGCCCCGTATGTGCCAGGGGAACAACCGCAAGAGCCGGGCTGGATCAAGCTCAACACCAACGAGAATCCGTACCCCCCGTCGCCACGGGTGGTGGAGGCGATCGCCGCGGCGGCCCGGGGGCCGCTGCAGTTGTATCCCGACCCGGTGGCGACGCAGTTCCGCAAGCTGGCGGCCGAGCGGTTTCAGGTGGGGGCCGACTGGATTCTCCCGGCCAACGGCAGTGACGAGAACCTGACGCTGCTGTTCCGGGCGTTTGTTGACCCGGGCGAAATCGTCGCGTTTCCGTACCCCAGTTACATCCTGTACGAGACGCTGGCGCTCATCCAGGGGGGCTGCCCACAGCGGTTGACGCTGCGGCCCGACTGGTCTTGGGATTTCGCCGCGACGCGGGCCCAGGTCGAGCAGGCCAAGCTGGTGCTGGTCCCCAATCCCAATTCCCCCTCGGGCAATCGCTGGAGCGACGACGACCTGCTGGCGCTGGTTCCTCCCCGGGGAGTGCTGGTGCTGGATGAGGCGTACGGCGATTTCGCCGACACCCCGCACCGGGCCGAACTGCTCCGCCGCCCCGAAGCGGCCCGGATTGTGATTACCCGCTCGTTCAGCAAATCGTTCAGCCTGGCGGGAATCCGGCTGGGGTTCGCGATTGCCCAGCCCGAACTGATCGCCGGGATGCAGAAGGTGAAGGACAGTTATAACTGCGATCGACTGGCGTTGGCGGCGGGGGTGGCGGCGCTGGAGGACTGGGGGGCGATGGAAGAGAATTCCCGCCGGATCCGGGCGTCGCGGGAGTGGCTGGCCGGGGAGTTGGCCCGCTTGGGCTTCGAGGTGGTCCCCAGCCAGGCGAACTTTGTGTGGTGCACACATCCCTCGGGGGAACATCAGGCGATTTACGAAGGGCTGAAGCGGCGGCGCGTGCTGGTCCGCTGGATGCGCTTCCCGGGAGTCGCGCATGCTCCCGGAGGACTCTGGCACGGCTTGCGGATCAGTGTCGGGACCGACGAGGAACTGCGGGGACTGGCCGGGCACCTCCGCGACGTGCTGAAGGAACTGTCGCTCTCGCCTGCCTGATTCGGCCCCCGTCGCGCGGTTCTGCGGGGCCCCGTGATCCGAGGCCCCGTGACGCGGTCCGCGTGACCCAAAGTGGCAAGTGACCCAAAGTGACAAGTGACCGAAAGTGACAAGTGACCCGAAGAGACAAGCTGGCGCCGCGTGCCCTGTTCGCCACCGACGGTCTGCGACCCCCCGCAGTGAGCGACGCCGCGGGAACGCGAGGGACGACGGTTGCCTGGAGTGTTGCTGTGGCACGGGGGTGACAGGCTGTTTGCGGCGGGGATGACCAGTGGCTGATCGGAACCAGGGGAGGTGAGACTGTGAGTCGGCGCGTGGCGAAGATCGAGCGGAAGACAGCCGAGACCGAGGTGGCCCTCGAGTTGAATCTCGACGGGACGGGGCAGGCGAACGTCGCGACGGGGGTGGGGTTTCTTGATCACATGCTGACGTTGCTGGCCCGGCATGGTCTGTTTGATCTGACCGTGCGGGCGCAGGGCGATGTGCATGTCGACTTCCACCACACGGTCGAGGATGTGGGAATCTGCCTGGGGCGGGCCATTCGCGACGCCTTGGGCGACAAGCGGGGACTGTCCCGCTACGGCAGCCTGGCGCTCCCCATGGAAGAGACGCTGATGACCACCGCCGTCGATCTCTCGGGTCGGGCGTGGCTGGTGATGCAGGTGCGGTTTCCCACGGAAAAGATCGGGGCGTTCGACACCGAGCTGGTCGAGACATTCTGGCAGGCGGTTGCCGCGAATGGGTTGTTCAACCTGCACTTCGTGTTGCACCACGGCAGCAACTCGCACCACATTGCGGAGGCGATGTGGAAGGGGTTTGCCCGGGCACTGCGTCAGGCGGTGGCGATCGACCCGCGCGAGCGCGATGTGCCATCGTCGAAGGGGACGTTGAGCGGTTGAGGAACCACGGCGGTTGAAACGTGGCGATTCGACCGGCTTTTCTGGATCGGCTTTTCTGGATCGGCTTTTCTGGATCGGCTTTTCTGGATCGGCTTTTCTGGATCGGCTTTTCTGGATCGGCTTTTCTGGGCCGAATCTCCTGGACCGGCGAACGGGCCAGGCACGGGCCGCCGCGCTAAAGGGGTAGAACGAGGCGAACCGTGGCGGATCGGGGCGGGGGACCGAGCTTTTCCCGAGAGGTGGCTCCGTCGCGCCCCGAACCATGTCTCAGATTGGTGCGAGGGCGAGATTGTGCGGGGAGCGTGTAGCAACGCTTGCTGGAGAATTTCCGGACATTGGTGTCCATTGATTTTTGTGGAGACTTGAGAGGGAGAAACTGCCCTCTTTGAGTCCCCATTTTCCTTTCTGGGTCGCTACAATCCGCGCGAAGCATTTGTGAAGAAGGGATGGGGGGCTCCCGTTGCCCCGCCTGGAGTTGAGCACGAATGGACCTGCGAGGGGTCGGTGAGCTCGTGGGTTGGATCCGGAGATTGTTGGGGGAGAGTCGAGTCCCTGTGGTGAAGTCAGCCGCAGGGAGTCGCGTGAGGGTTGTGTCAGCTGCTGGGAGTCGGGGCCTCGAAACCGGTCTCCCCGTGGCGCTTGGAAAGACGTGCCGCAGTCTGCCTGTGAGTGAACCTGCTCTCGCCCCAGAGATTCCAGATCGATGAGAATTGAGATCGTCGGGCACGACGAAGCCCACCATGGGAGTCAGTTCCTGATCTCGTATCTGTGCGACCAGCGGGTTGCGATCGATGCGGGGGGAATTGGCGAACTGGCCCCGTTGTCGCGGCAGTTCCAGATCGAAGATGTCTTCCTGACGCACGCACACCTCGACCACACCGCCACGCTGCCGGTGTTTCTCGACAATGTGTTCAATCCCGGTCCCGAGTGTGTCCGGCTGCATGGACTGCGGGCGACGCTGCAGGTGCTGCAGCAGGATATGTTCAACAATCGGCTGTGGCCCGACTTTATCGCCCTTTCGACACCGCAGAACCGGTTTCTCGAAACGCACGAGCTCGAACCCGAGCGGACGGTGTCGGCCGGCCATCTGAAGCTGACTCCCGTGCCGCTGCGGCACGTGATCCCGACGGTGGGCTACCTGGTCTCGGACGAGCGGTCGACGGTGGCCTTCATTTCCGACACGCTGCCGACCGACCGCATCTGGGAGTTGGCCCGGGACTGCCCGAACTTGAAGGCGGTCTTCCTGGAGGTCAGTTTTCCCAACGCAATGACGTGGCTGGCCGAGGCGGCCGCCCACCTGACCCCCGACACGTTCCGCACCGAACTGGCCAAGCTGGGGCGGGATGTGCCCGTGGTGGCCATTCACCTGAAGCCCCGGTTTCGGTCTGAACTCGAGCGGGAAATCCACGCCCTGCAGTTGCCCCAGATTCAAATCGGTCGTGCGGGCCAGGTATTCGAGTTCTAACTCGAACTTGGAAGACATCGACCTGAAGCGCGGCTGATGCAGTCGGGTGAGCGCTGACATCGCCCCAGGAGTGGCGACGTCCAGTTGCCCCGACCGCATTGGTCCGACAGAGCGGACGTGAAAGAAACTGGTCTGCCGTGCTCCCGTTGGGACGCCGGAGAACCCTCGCTGCGACGCTGTCGCACGACTCACCCGACCAGGCCCAGCGGAGTCAGTCGCTCACGATTTCATTCGAGGCCAGGCGTCCATCGCGAATGGTCAGCACGCGATCGCCCGGGCGAATGTGACTGCGGTCGTGAGTCACCACCACCACGGTTGAGCCGTGCTCTTCACGCAGCGAGCGGAGATAGCGATACACCTCGGCTCCCGACTCGGAATCGAGTTCCCCGGTCGGTTCATCGCCCAGCACCAGTTTGGGCCGCTTCAGCAACGCCCGGGCAATCGCCACCCGCTGCTGTTCTCCCCCGGAGAGTTGATGCGGGCGGTGATGCACCCGATCGCCCAGTCCGACCCGCTCCAGCAAGGCACTGGCGGTCTCGCGGAGGTTGGCCGAGATTCCGGTGGGCAGAAATGGGACCAGCACATTGTCGAGTGCCGAAAGGTTGCCCAGCAGGTTGAAGTTCTGAAACACGAACCCAACCTCACGCCGGCGAAACTCATCGCGTTCCCGCGAGCTGAGCTCCCCCAAGGGACGGCCAAAGACACTGATCGACCCGGCATCGGGAGCGTCGAGCCCGCCCAGCAGGTAGAGCAGGCTGCTCTTGCCACTCCCCGAGGGGCCCACGATGAACGTCAGGCTGCCGCGGGCGATTTCGCAGGTCAGGCCCCGCAGTGCCTTCACGGGGATGGTCCCCCGCCAGTAGGTCTTTTCGAGATCCCGCACGGCGATCGCCGGGGGCCGAACGGGCTGGGCATCAACCACGGCGGATTGCCTCCATGGGGGTCATCCGGGCGGCTCGTGAGGCGGGGTACAGCCCCGCCAGGATTCCCAGCACCACGCTGAACAACAGGCTGGCGACCAGCAGTTTGGGGCTGGCGTAGAGATGAATGCGGGTGGGGAACTGGGCATTCACCACGAGGGTTCCCAGCCAGCCGACGATGATGCCCAGCACGCCCCCGCAAAATCCCAGGAGGGCGCTTTCGAACCCGACCAGTCGCAGGACCTGCCCCCCCGACCAGCCATTCGCCTTGAGGACCCCGAACTCGGTGATCCGCTCCGAAACGCTCATCAGCATGGTGTTGATGATGCCCATGAAGGCGATGGTCACGCCAATGCTGGTCATGATGATCAGGAACAGGTCGAGATCGGCGCTGAATTGCTGGAACTGGTCGGCCCATTCCTCGGGACTGCGGACCTCGACCGAGCCCGGCCCCCCCTCGGCGGAGGGGGTGGAGTCGGCTTGCCCCGCAGCGGTGGGGTTGGGCTTCCGCAGCAACCCGCCCACCTGCTTGGCCAGCGCCTTGTTCCCCGTGACTTCGAGGGCCTGGGCGAGATCGGGTTGCCACGCCCCGGGGGAGCGGCCTGCGAACAGTTCCCGGAGTTTCACCGACAACTCGTCGCGCGACGCCTTGGGTTCGGGTTCGACGTAGAAGTTCGAGACCGTGTCGGTCGAGACCAGCCCCAGCTTGCGGGCGAGGGCAATGTCGACCAGGATTGCAACGTCGAGGAACAGCGAGCGGCAGTGATAAATGCCCACAATCTCCAGGTCTTCACCATCGACCCGCAGTTTGTCGCCCACCCCCTTCTTGTGCTCCTCGGCGATCGGCCGCGAGATGACGCAGCGATTGGTCCCGGCATCCGCGGCGTTCAGCATCCGCCCTTCTTTGAGGTCGCTGCGATACACGCTGTACTTGAGGCGGTCGGCCTGGGGGAGATCGCTGCCGAACAGAAACCGGGGCGGGCTGATTGCCGGCTTGCCTTCGACCAGGTGGGCCCGTCCCCAGACCTCGGGGTGCGTCACCGCTACGCCCGGAATCTGCTCGATCTCGGGTTGCCACTGGGCGGGTAGACGGGAGAACAGGGGGATGGGGGCCCCGGGCTGAATGAGTACCAGTCCCGGCATCCGATCGAAGGTGGAGTTGACGGTGTCCTGGATACCCTCGGCGACCGAGAACAGCCCCACCATCCCGGCGATCGCCACCGTGAGGCCACACAGGGCCAGGGCGGTGCGAAGCGGGCGACTCAAAAGATTCTGGAGTGCGAACTGGAACATGCGTGCATTCTAGCCAAGCGATCGAGCAAGTCGAGTTCGCCCCCGGGGCGGGTCGGGGAATCCCCGGTGGAAACCCCCGGCGGCGAACCGTAAACTTCCTCATCCCGCACCTCTGAAACCGTATTCATCGGCCCCGATTCCATGGCGTTCGATCCGTACAAGGTCTTGGGCGTTTCCAAGACGGCCAACGACGAAGAAATCCGCAAGGCCTACAAGAAACTGGTCCGCGCCAATCATCCCGACGTGGACCCCAGCCCCGAAGCGGCACGCCGGTTCAAAGACGTCACGCAGGCCCACGAGATTCTGTCCGACGCCAAGCGACGGTCGAATTACGATCAGTTTGGCGTGACCGACGAAGCGGGGAATTGGCCCCCGCCTCCCAACTCGGGTCGCGGACCCCAGTCGGGATCCCCCTTTCCGTTCGATCTTGAGGAACTGATGGGCCGACGCGGTCCCCGGCCGCGCGGGCCCGCTGGCGGGGGAGGGTTCGGCGGCTTTGGTGGCTTCGGAGGGTTTGGTGTCCGCGATGGCGAACCGCTCGAAATTGACGTTGATGTTCCGTTTCGACTCGCCGCCGAGGGGGGCGATTACGACCTGTTCCTGAATCGCGAGGGGCGCGACGAACACCTGACCGTCAAGATTCCTTCGGGGATCGATACGGGGAAAGTTGTGCGGGTCGCCGGGAAAGGCCACCCGGGCGTGGGGGGTGGGGCCGCGGGCGACCTGTTGATGCGGGTCCGCGTCCAGAAAGACCCGCTGTTTCGCCGGGAGGGACAAGACCTGCTGCTCGACGTCCCGATCTCGGTCTCCGAGGCAGCGCTCGGCACCCGGGTCGAGATCCCGACGGTCTCGGGGGGGCAGGTGGTGGTGACGATTCCAGCCGGGGCGTCAAGTGGCCTGCGGTTGCGGATCAAGGGGCAGGGAATCTTGTTCCACGCCACCCGTCAGCGGGGTGACATGTATGTGGTGGTCAAGCTGGCCCTGCCTCCCAATCTCACCGACGAAGCCCGCGACCTGTTCCGCAAGATCGATCAACTCTGTCCCTCGAATCCCCGCCAGGGGTTGTGGTAACCGGCCGGTGCCAGTGCCCCTGCCGGTCTGCGGGCCACTTCGCCCTGCACCGATCTTGACCGCCGAGACTTCCCGCCCTGCGGGTCGTTCGCTTTTCCGTGTTGCATCTCAGCGCTCTCCCGCCATGCCCCGGGCTGTTCCCCATCCGCACGCGTTCCGCAAGTCGTCGCACCTGCGGCACCCGCGTGAATTCGACCGGGTATTTCAGCTTCGCTGCTCGGCACGCGAGGGGCCGCTGCTGGTCTTCGCCGCCCCCGGGCTTCCCGAAACCCGTCGGATGGGGCTGAGTGTCTCGCGCCGGAACATCGGGGGAGCGGTGGTTCGCAACCGGGTGAAGCGGCTGTTGCGGGAGGCGTTTCGCCTGACCGCGGCGGGCTGGCCCGAGGGGTTTGACTGGGTCCTGGTGCCGCAGAAGGGGTTCGAGCCCAAGCTGGAAAGGTTGCTGCGTGACCTTCCGGCGTTGGCCCGCCGCACCGCCGAGCGGGCCCGGCGTCGGCAGAGGGAAGCTGGGCCGGGGGGCATTCTCCCAGCCTAT
>Ga0315905_10006331_pt1 | contig 12031 bp, 17 predicted proteins | sample LakEriMetagenome_5_FD_203522 | JGI IMG/M metagenome (GOLD analysis project Ga0315905, IMG submission 203522) | Freshwater fungal communities from buoy surface, Lake Erie, Ohio, United States - Buoy 4 MA121 | ecosystem: Environmental > Aquatic > Freshwater > Lake | place: USA: Lake Erie, Ohio...
ATTACATCTTTAGCAGTTTCTCTATTACAAAAATTATTATTTATATTATAATTCATATCAAATATGAATTTTTAGATTTGGTATGTGTTAATAGATTATTATTATTTATAAATCTATATAGTTCATCGGCAATTAATTTATATCCATTGTTATTTGGATGTTTACCCTCAGTATGTTCCGCCCAATGTACATTATTCTCCCATACATCCTTTCTATTTGTGTCAACTAATAAGTTCACCATTGTTTTGCATCTGTACCCCCAATATCTATATTCATCGATTAGATTGGTTCTATCCACGTTTTCGTTAATTTTTTTATTGATCATCATATCAAATGCATCACAAAAAACGTATCTAATTCCCAATTCTTTAAATATAAATTGGAGGTGTAAGATGTAATTTTGATTTACAATGTCATAATATGTGTCGTTAAACAAATTGTTAATATAAAAATTTCTAAAATCTTTCTCGACTCTATTATATTTTACATTTTCCCCATGAATACCATCGAAAATATATTTGATTAAGTGTTCTTTTCTTTTATGTCGATTACCCCATATATTAAAATTATCTTCATTCGGAAAAAATGGTAAATCATCTCTTAAGGAAGAGCTCCACATAATAACAACAAAATCATCTTGGGTGATGATTTCTGTTTTTAACTTATGACAAATTGTGTTGAATATTAAATTATTTGAAAATGCACCAACACCGTAGTTCTCAACATTACATTTAAGTAATTCCGATAGGTGTTTTGGCCAACAATATTTTTGTCTCATAATAGTTCTTTCTTCAAGATTCTCAGTGGTAAGTTCTTCACTTAAATTTCCACCAACTCCCTCAGTCCAACTATCACCAAACGCGAATAATCTCATACATTATCCCAAGTGTTTGGTTTTTATCTCATTAACAACCGCTTGAAATGCCGTTGCAATTTTTTCCTTGACCACATTTGATACGGGTGCAATTATTGGTTTAATTGTTTGTGCCGGTCTTTCTATTCTTTCTTTTACTGCCATTTTAAAGTATGTTTGTATTATTTTATTTTATTTCGATTTAAATTTTTGACGGACTAAAATCACATGTTGGGCAATAATTACTATTACACCAATGACCACAATAGTTCCAAGGACACCAACATGAGTTGTGCATCACACTGAAATCACCGTCACCAATATCCACTAAAAATAAATCTGATGGTTCAAAATCTAAGCTATAAATGGTTTTTTGTGCGTGTTCCATCTCCAAACTAGTTATTTCAACTGTGGTTAATTCACTAGTCGAAGCGTCAGTAATGACTAACTTATCACCAACATACATTTTATTAACTTTTTCAAATCTAGTAGATGTTGACCCCGATTCCTCAATATAATATGTTGCAGACGGTGAGTCAGTCCATGTTCTACCATCAGATAATGTTATACGAATATAAATCGTATCAACCGCTGCCGATACCATATGTTGTAAACTAGTTCCAGTTTGGATTAATGTTTCATTATCATTAACTAAATTACTATCCCAACCAAATGTGAAGATTTTTTCATCAAATTTAGATGCTTTATTATCATTAAAATCAGTATAATCAATTGAACGAACATAATCACCTAACGCAATTGTGTCAACATCAGTTAATGTACCGTCTAATTTTAAAATGACACTATCATCGTCAGTATGGTAATTAATTGGGGATGAATTACCTAATTCCTTAGTTATATATTTGTATCTACTTTTTTGATTTAACTTGTTGGTTCCACTTACAAATTCATCTTGAGTGAATGATATTGGAATTATCGTGGATTGTGTGTAACCTCCCATATGAATAATATCCAAGTTAGAACCGTATATTATATCAATACTTCTAATAACTGAATATCTACCATTAACAAGGTTATCTTCTGAGAAGATAAATTCCTGTATTAAATCACTCGTTGTTAATTCACTTTTCAATGTAGATAATTCGCTAGAACTTGATGCTCGATATAAAGCTGGGTATGTGAGTGTACTATAACCTGGATTTCTTGGTTTAACCAATAAATTTGGGGTGTCGGTAATATTAAAGTCAACTTCATCTAATGTATCTAATGATAATGAATCTGAAGTAAAATATGTTTTAGGAACATATGTGGTCCCACTCATTAAAGAGAAAAATTCAAATTTATCCGCACAATATGTTTCGTCTACTAATGCAGTAGTATCAAAAGATTGTCTCAAAATGAATTTATTAGCTGAATCCTCAATATAAGGTACTGTTACCGAATTTACCGGTACCATATATTCCGAGAAAGAAATGTTATTTTCTTCACATTTTTCTTCTAAAATTTTCTTAAATCTGAATTGTTCAGTTAATGGTTTATATGAGTCCAACTCCGTCCAAATGAAATGAAATTCATTAATTTCGTTGTCATTTAACATTGTGAATAACGAATCATAATCTAATAAATCCGCCCCCTGATTATATATTGTGGTGTTGGTGTTTATTTCTAAGAATTTAACCGAACCATTCGATTGAAGTAAATCACTGCCTATTATTGTTGCTTTCATAATTTTTTTTATCTTATTATATAAATATACCGATAACGATAATATTTGTCAAGTATTTTGGTTATATATATGTATATGTTATATCAATGTATTATTATATTTTGTTGGGACAACATCCATGTATTTTGAATCAATTTCTTCCCATTTTTTTTGAGTACACGCATTAAAAGTTTTTGAAAATACTTTTTTGTTTATTGGACAACCACAATCGTTACAATATGCTGACCATTTAATTCCTTTTAGTACTTCTCTTCTATGATCACACCCTAAACAAATGTCCAACCTTTCTCTCGCCTGTTCTTCCTGTTCATCTGTCGGATTATACGATGTCTTCCAAGCTTCAAATATCTCCTTATAATCTATCATATTAAACTTTTTTTTAATTTAGGAAAATCGTAATAATCATAAATACTATCATATTTTTCTTTAAACTCATCGTTTAATGTGATTTTACACTCCATGTGTTTACTTGAATTTACGGAATGGAGTTTAAAAGGTTTTTTTAATGTTTTAGATGTCCAATTCTCAAGTTTATCCATTTCATTAAAATCAAACCAAATAATATTTTGACTATTATTTGTCCAATACGATAATGGGGTTAATAATATATCAATCATATTAACTGCATATACCTTGGTATTTTTCTTAAAAAACTCTTCTTCTGATTTTTTAAATTTTGATGTTACTGAAATATCAATTCTCTCATCCAATATTTTCAAATCTATCAGTAAATCACATATCACTTCCCATCGTTTTTTCTTACTTGATAAATCGTCTTTGGTAAAGAAAAATAACTCATCTAATGTCATATTACTAAAAACATCATAAATTCTGTGAAACCCTGTACGTTGCAAATCAAACAAAACATGTTTATATAAAGAAAAAAATCTTTCATGTCTTTGTCTTTTAACCGCTATAACCGGATACTCATTACCAAATTTATTTTGTAAATCTAAAATTGATTCGTGTCCATGATAAATGTAATTCATAATTTTAGACTTATCAATTGAGTTGAAGTCAATATCTAAATTAGATTTTTCCCACTCCCCGTTGAATGTTTGTAAATTTACTTTATTAAGAATGCACGAATAATTAAATGCTGTTGACGCACATCTCGGTAAACTTAAATAAATAAATTTATTATCTACTAACATTATAATATCGATTGTTTAATTGTTTTACTTGGCCATACATTCAATGAATATCTGGTTCCTTTTATAACCTCGTCGACTGAATGAACTATATTTGAATCAAATATTAATACACTTCCAGCTTTTTTTGGTGTGGTGTGGTTGGTCCCATCTGTAATATATTTAACATACCCACCTTCATAATCATCATTAAGTTGAATGATAAATGTAACAGTTGCACCATTTAAAATTTCATGATTATCGGGGTGCCAATCTAAAAAATCCCCCTCACCATATCTGTTAAATGAATATTTTGGTACTTTAAAATAATTCACTCCTTTGAATGGATTTAGGTTATTTGACAACTCAATAGTCTTATTTGTCAAATTTTTTAATATTTCATTTTCTAATAAATCATCGTAAAAATAACATCCCATTCTTTTATTACCGTCATAACTTACGTTAGATTCAACAAGTTTACCATTTACAATTAATGATGATTTCATTTGTATTAATCCCACGGACTCACCTAAAAGGATAATCTGATTACATTCGTCTTTTGTTAAAAAATCCTCAACGTATTTTACAAACATTATATTAACGATTTTTCTTTTTTAATAAATTCAAACCCAACGTTTCCAGCTAAAACTATTCTATCATTTGTTGAATCGGGTGCGTTATTTGGTGAATGTGGCATATCAGCTTCCATTATTATCAAATCATCTTCTTCAGGTCTAATCCAAAACTCTTGGTTATCCTTACCTTTAAAATATAGAACACCATCTTCTCCGTTCATCACATCCGGCATTTGAATATAGTATACGTATGTGTAATGAGGTACAAATGTTTTAGTATCTCTATTAATATCGGTATGAACATGGAATTTATCAATACCCTTTAATTCTTCATGTCTAAATTGTAGTTGCACTGGATTTTGTGATCGAACGACATTAACCCAAGAGTCGGTGTTTATTTTATTATAAGGTATATTTTTTTCCTCATAGAGTTCTTTACAAAGATTCATACCTTTTTGAACCACGTAATCTAAATTTGTTTCAACCTCAATTTCACCGATAAAATTTAAATTATTATTCCATTCTTTCTTATAACCAAATCCGTCAGTTTTTACATCTGGCTGAGATTCTATAACTGAATACGCCTCTTTTAAAAAAGATGACTTTTCATTTAATTTATTTAGTTTTGTTTTCCAAATATATGTGGTTTCGTCAAAATATAACTTTTCCATAACTTTTTAAATTAACGTATTACTAAATTTTTTTGAATTTTTCTTATACATTGTGTTATAACTATAAAACCCAAAAACTAAACTACGGCTATCGTCTATAATATTTAATGCCGATTTAATTTCATCGTTCGATTTAACAATCAATTCACCCTTTCTATTTACCAACTTTAATAAGTTATCAGGAACATCTACCGTTTTTTGGTCTATCCAAAATTTAGTATCATCTCTATCACACATATATTGATACTTGATGAATAATAAATTTTGTTCATTTAAGTGATTAAAATAGTCATTAAACTCATTTTTATTGATTGGATTAAAATCGAATTTTTTTAATTTTCTTAACAACATAATTGATGTTAACATAGAAGTTGCCTCAAGTGGTTCTAAAAATGACGAAGAGAGTCCGATTGCGACACAATTATTAACCCAAGAATTTTTATATGTGCCAGGATTAAAATTAAATTTTTTCACAATTGTAATTTCCTCTCCAATGTAATCCTCAACCTCTTTTTTTGCCTCAATATCATTAATGTAGTTTGAGTTGAAGGCGTATCCACAACCCCATCTGTGTTGTAGTGGTGCATTCCACATCCAACCACATTTCATCCCAATAGATTTGGTTGTGGTTTCTGACTCATGATTTAAATTATCTTTTTGTGGTAGGAAAAAAGCAATTGCTGAATCGATATTAAGGTATTTGTTATATGAAATCCATTCTTGGTTGTACAATTTACCTATAATTAATCTTGCAAAACCACTGCAATCAAATACAAAATCAGATTGTACTTTAGTCCCATCGGTCAATAAAATTTCATTTACATCTCCATTATCTAATTGATTGAATCCAACTACTTCTGAATCAATATGTTTTACGCCTCTGTTTAAACTTATGTTTTGTAAATAATCCGCGACTAATTTTGCATCAAAATGAAATCCATGTAATGATTTGGGTCCACCGACAAATGGGTGTACCATATTTTTACCGTCTCCCCTCCAATTTACAAATTCATTACCGATTTTTATTGTTGCTTTGGTTTTTATTATAAAATCAACTTCGTCTATACCTAATCCCATTAAAAGATCAGGAAAATTAGTTGTACTCGATTCACCAGCACCAAGTATTCCAATGTTAGAACTAGAAATCAATGTAATATTAACATCTGCCCAATTTTTCTGTATAAAAAGTGATGTTAACCATCCAGCGGTACCACCACCAATAATAACTACATTTTTCATTTTTTATTATTTTCTTTTCTTAGTCCAAACTTAATCCACTTATACCATACTCTCTCATGTAGATAGTATTGGATGGGTTTATATACCAATTCTGCAACACCGAAGGCTGCACCTACTTTAACATCACCACTTACCCACCACATTATACCAAATCCAATTAAGGTAGATATAATACGGTAAGATATTGTTTTGGCGATGTGTCTTTTTCTTTCTACTATCATTACCCTTTGTTTTCATCGTAAGTAACTGTTCCATCTGGTTTCATATGACCAGTTCGAATTGCCGTACCGCTAATAACCGCAACATCTGCGGGTGGTTCATGATAGATTACATCATAACCAACACCTCTACCGTAGTTGATACTTTCAATGTCGGGAATGATTGAGATTAACACTCTATCAAAATTATCTTTGAAAAAAGGTTCGTTTGATAATTCATGTAAAATTTGAATTGCGGTTTTAGGATTGTTCTCATCTTGAGGGACATCTCTAATTGCAACCCAAACATTTTTACCTTTTTCTAATTGTTGGTTGATTAACCATTCGTGACCTTTGTGCCAATTTTGCCAACGGCCTACGTACAATGCATACTTTTTACTCATAAATCTATTCTTTTAATTAAATCAATAAATGACTCTACGTCAGATACGTTTGTTGTATCCACATCAACGTAATTCTCTTCAGGTTTTTCGTAATCGGCAACGTGAAAATTCTCACGACCTCTTTCTTCTGTGGTATGAACGTAAATCTCAACCGCCTCAGATTTGTCTTTAAAATCTTCTCGTTGGTCTCTGTAAGGTGAAACTAATGAAACAACAACATCATGACCTTTTTCATTCATGAAAAGAGCAATGTCTTGTGCTCTTTCGATGTTCTTTCTTCTACCCGCTTCGGAATAGTCTTTATTTTTAAAAATGTCTCTAAGGTCATCCCCATCGATGTGTAGGACTTTACTTGTGTTCGTTAAAAACGCAACCAAGTGTTTTGCTAATGTGGTCTTACCTGCACCAGGCTGACCTGTAAACCAATATATCATGAATATAATATAATAAAAATAATCCTAAAAGTCAAATTATATTTTGTTTTTAAGATTATTCAGTTCAATTGTTAATTCATTCATTTTTTCGGTCCTAAATCTCGCGTCTGTTTTATAATAATACTTCTCAAGCCAAACATGATAATAGTCTAAATTTTCCTCGTGGTCAACTCTATTTGGATCTTTAACCCAAAACAAACCTTTACCAGGTAGTTTAGGTCCCAAAACAGGTAGTTCGGGATATGACATATATAACCTATTCTCAATTGTCTCAACTTTTGATTCACATTTTCTAACACTATAACCCATAATACCTTGGTCGGCTAATAACCATAACCATTCGGGTATTTCGTCATATTTTCGTGTGATTAAATCTATGTGTTTTTTGAGGTACTCATCTCTAAGTTTCTCACAATTCATTAATATGAAAGATGTGTTTGGCATCATCATATTTTGAGCAAAGTCAGGAATACCTCCAATCTTGTCTAATTGATGTTCAAATACAAAGAACTCTCCTCTTTGTATTTCCCATTGAGTGTGGACTAAATCATAATTGTTAACCCAAGATGGTAGATGTCCTCTGACTATAAAGTCCAAATCTAAAAATAGATAAGGTGTTGGCTCTTTACCGATTACTATTGATTTTCCTGTTGTCCAAAATCTACCAGGATTTACTTCAGGGTACTCGTTGTTAAAATTTTCTAAGGTATCAATGTCAACCTCATCCCATAAATTCAACATACCCTTTTTTTCGTAGAATTCATAACCTACTTTATCGGTATATAGTTTAGTTGTTCCAATATATTTTTTCGCACTTCTAACTGCAACTTCTTGTATTAATAATTCATAATCGACAATGTCATATTCATTGTCAGGTAATTCAAACATCTTAAGATGGTTATATCCTTGTGCATCCTTTTTATAAAAAAATGGTGCGGTCCAATTAACAAATATTGCTTTCATATAAACGTATTCCTATATTATAATGACCCTCTTCGTTCGGGTGTTTATCACTTTTCATTACTTGGTCTGGTTTTGTATCACCCAAGGTCCATTTATTCTCATCAACCCAATTCATTATTGATAAATTATCTTCATCTGTACTTGTTGGGAAATTAATAAAGTGTTCTGTCCTAAATGGTTTAAAGTCGTTATCCAAACATAATATTCTATACCTAATACCAATCTTACTCTGCAAAAAACTTAAGGTATTAAAAACTCTATGGTATTTGTGATATATGGTATGTGGTGCCCAATGATTCATGTAGTCACATAATAGTATGAACTGGTCGTTAGTAATTGGGAATCTATCTCTACCTCCTGAGTATTTGTTCATAAGATCAAACATCAAGTTTAAATCTCTCGTTAAACCAGCACTGGTATAATAGAAATCGTTATTTAATTTAAATCCTTCTCTTGTACCAGCAGTGAATTGATATATAATCAAATCGTCTTTATTAAAACGGTTCATATTATATGTCAATCGATTGAAACATTCTTCATGACACATTGCACTTTCGGCATGATTCTCATACTCTACTCCTAATTTTTCTGAGAGGACTCCTGTGTAAGTCTCACTCATACTCATATAATGATCCGTTGAAAATGAACAACCGAAGGTCCAAATTTTATTGATGGGTGAAGTAGACATTCTTTTTTATTAACGATTCAATTTTATTATGTAATATTAGTTCGGTATTTCTTTTAATGTCACCAATTGTAAAAATGGTATCGACAGGTCTCCCAAAAATTACCGATGGTTCGTATTTTAAAATATAACTCTTAAAATCGGATTGTGAATAGATGAACATTGCAAATTCCTCTATTAACGTTGTTAGTTTATACTCTATTGCAATGTCGTATAATCTACTTGGTATGGATTTGTTTGCACAATAAATGAAACCAGCATTAGGTAAGACAATAATATCCTCCTCCCTCCAACCGTATTTTTCCATTTCTATTATTTGTTGGTTGGTCCAATTTTTTGCACCAGTATCCAATAATTTATCGGTTAATGAAAGATATTCATTTGGGTATGAATATGTCGGCATCAAAAACTCTTTATTGTCAAACTCACTGAAGAAATCATCATCCAAATCCCTTTCAATTTCAACATCCCAATCCATAAAAATAAACTTATTATGATTTAACGACGCTTCTTTTAATCCAATTAATTTATGTAGAAACTTAGTGTTCTCATTGTTGTGTATTGTATTCTCATTTGACATTAATACACACTTATAACCTAAGTCAATTAGTTTATTATAGTTATTTGAACCCCAAACGTACACTGTTTCGTTATAAAGTGGTGTAGGTTTAATATCCTTAAAGTCACCCCATAAAATTCTAACAAACTCAATACCTCTTGTATCCATTGGGTGAAATATTTGATGTGAATTTATTTTCCACTTGTGTAAATTGTGGTATGTTCGTTGTTTGTTTTCTTACTGTGGTTAATTTGTTTAATTCCCAATCATATGCTTGTGTAATTTGTTTAGAACCAATCTCATTAAGTATTTTACAGGCTCCTTGGTGTGAAACAAAATATGAGTAACAACCAAACGGTGTTCCTACATTAAAAATATCGAAACCATTAAAATCAATATTGTTAAAATCGATATTACCAACGTAATCAATATCATCTTCAATAATTAAAAGATTGGTTTTGTTTTTACACGAATAATCCAACAAATTTATGTGACTCATGAATGTAGCCATAACCGCTTTCTGATTTATGTCCCATTCATAAAAATCTGTATTTGAGAAATACCTCGTCTCAATTTCTTCACTAATTTCATTTGGTTGAACGGCATCGAAGTAATCAAAGTCGATTCCCATCTTATCTTTAATGGTTAACATATGACTTCTTCTATCAACATCTTTCTTAAGTGATATACAAAAAGTTTTAAAGGTGTTCAAAATAATTATCTTTTGTTATTTTAGTTTTGATAAAGTTCGATAGTTTTTTTTCTTCGTCATTCCAAAAATCTAAATTATGATTCTTACCTGAAATTACTGTAGGTTCAACGTTATTTATGTACCAATCTAATCCAAATGGTTTAGTGTATAATAACACAGACAACTCATCGGGTATTCCTTGTAAATCATTAAACTTTATAATTTTCAATAAATCTTCAATTATCTCAATGTCATTACAATAGAAAAATCCTGTGTTGGGTAAAACATATGAATCACCTAAAATATGTGAGTGTCTTGATATATTTTTATTTAATACATCAAAAAATCTATTCATCACTTCATCATCCGTTTGTGATTTCATAACGTCAAACGCACTTATTGGATAACAATATAATGGTACTTGTAATGATGAACCTTTTGCTTTTATTTGATTGTAGAAGTTCTCATCTAAAGGTTTTGTTGGAACACAGTCCCAATCTAAAAATAATACTTCGTCAAATAATTGTAACGCAATTTTAATACCTAAAATTTTATGAGTCAGACTACCATAACTAACAAACGTATGATTATTTGCAATACTATAATCATATGGTTCGTCATTAATGAGATGACAGTCATACCCTAATGAAATTAGTTTATTGTAATTTTCATTACCCCAAACAAATACCTTTTCGTTAAAATTATATTTCTTTGCGTTGATTATTTGACTTGAATATCTTTCAAAGTCACCCCATAATATTCTGATAATCTTCATGTTATAATAACTTTACCCCTCCGTCCTCCATGTTGAAGTTGATTACACATCTATGGGTTTTACCGTAAAATGGTTTCACTGAATGGACAATGTCATAAGGCCAAATTATAAGTGCTCCTTTTTTAGGACGTATGAAATATGACATCCCTCTAATATGAAATGTAAAGACTCCACTATATGGATGGTCCGCAATTGGGTCACCATCTGACAAATAATAACCACCAACAAAACTAAGTGGGGTTTCCTCTTCAGGAGACCAACGACAATGGTTATGTTTATTGTGACCTCTACCAGATGTTGGATTGTAAAATTGTATCCAACTCTCGGTTATTTTCGGATTATCACTATGGGATTTGTTAATTTTATCCAATAGTTCGGTGTAACCCTCTTCACATCGTTTTCGTATTAATTTAACACACTCTTCTTTTCGATTTAAGAAATTATTAGGTGGGACCGAAAAACGACTACCTATTGGATTGAACTCAGTTGGTTCAACCCATTGGTCATATCTATAATACTCAACCTTGTAATTTGATTGCCTTTCAATATCATATTGTTCAGGTAATTCTTGACCCATGAGTTTTTCTTTTTCACTCAATTCATTGAATCCTAAATTAAAAACTTCATCGTGCAAATCGTGGTCGTTATATTCTTTATAGAATACAGGAATAGGTGCAAGATGAAAAATATTCTCTTGATTGGTTGGTATTAATGGTTTATCAAAATACATAAATTAGTGTTTATAGATAAATGGATCTCTCTTTCTAAGTTCTTCTAATTTCTTTTTGAATTCTTTTTCTTTTTTTCTTTTTGCGATTTTGGCTTTCACCCAATTAATAAGTTTCTTTATCATATTTTTATTTTTTATATACTATGTAATTTCCCATAACCAAAACATCCATTTCAGTATCTACAAATGTAAATAATGCATCTTCAGGAGTTAGGACCATGGTTTTATCTTTTACGTTAAAAGATGTGTTTAATAAAATTGGATACCCACTTAATTTTTCAAATTCTTTTAGTAATAGATAGATTTTATTATATGGTGTAACAGATTGTATTCTAGCGGTTCCATCAATATGTGTTACAGATGGTAATTTATCTTTATATTCATCTTTTACTTCAACAACTTGATTCATATAAGGAACATACTCTTTTGATTTAAAGT
>Ga0315905_10006332_pt1 | contig 12031 bp, 12 predicted proteins | sample LakEriMetagenome_5_FD_203522 | JGI IMG/M metagenome (GOLD analysis project Ga0315905, IMG submission 203522) | Freshwater fungal communities from buoy surface, Lake Erie, Ohio, United States - Buoy 4 MA121 | ecosystem: Environmental > Aquatic > Freshwater > Lake | place: USA: Lake Erie, Ohio...
CGTCTTCGCCGCCAGGGATCGTACCTGCTTTCGCGTGCCCGGGCGTCACGGGTGCCGCATCCTGCAGCAGGATTTCCCGCTGCGCCAGGTCCAGGGCCGCCAGGGAGCCGTAGGGGCTGACCTTCAGGGCCAGGTGACTCAGCAGGCGGGCGAGCCAGTGGTGAGCCACCGCCAGGCCGGGCATGCCGGGGCGGGCTGCCAGGGCTGCAGCCATGTGGGGTGGGGAGGGGAGCACTGCACCTGGACGCGAGCAGCAGCCATGTGGGGCGAGGCGGGGACACGCAGGCATGTGAGGAGGTGCTGAGACACGCCGCTGTGCCCTGGTGGTGCGAGACGCCGCTGCGTGCTGCGGGCACGCAGGCAGCCGGCGTCCACCCACCCGCCAAGCCGTTCACACACTCTGCCCGCAGGGGCGTCTCCAGCCGCTCGTCCAGCATCCAGGCCAGCAGCCGATCGCGCCACCTGTGCCGTACAAGCGGGGGCGCATGCGTGGCGGGGGCAACGCGGTTGCGGCAACTTGGCAGCCCCCGCTCCCCCCCCTTTGGAGGCTGCAGGCAAACCATGCCTCAGCTGCTCGAACGACGCATGTTGCAGCTGTCTTCTGGAGGCATGGCGACTGCCGGTCACGCACCTGGACCGATCCGCCTCCCCCTCCAGCAGCCCGCCTTGCACCAGGGGCGCCACGGCGCGGATGGAGCGCGCTCGCAGCGCGTCGTTCGCGCTGGCGGCCAAGCACTCCAGGGTGGGCAGGAGCGTGCTGGAGCTCAGGGCGTCCGCCACCAGCGGCCGACCCGCCACGATGCACCTGCGGCCAGGCAAGGCAGGGCGGGCATGCAGGGGGGGGGGGGGTCACCCAGCCGTCCAACCGTTGAGCAGGACACCTCCACCTCCCCCGCCCGCCGGCTGGTTCCCGCGGCGGCGCTGCATCCCGCCGCCCGATCCGCCAGCTGCACGCGACCCGCCGCCGCTGCGCCCGCACCTGGCCAGCACCGCCGCCGCCGCGTCGGCCAGCTCCATGTCGCCTGCCGCCGCTGCGTCGGCGCCCGTGACCAGCACGGGGTGCACCCAGGCGGCCATGTCGCTGTCGGTGGTGGCTGTGGCGTCCTTGGACATGGTATCAATGCACCTCAACAGCTCCAGCTGCAGGTTGCGGGCGTCCTGACCACGTGCAATGCCCTCCGTGGCGACCTGCAGCCCGCAGCGTGCCGGAGAGGTGGGAGGGGGGCGAGCAGGGCTGGCCCCAGCAGCCTGCGTGGCTGCCACTGCAGCAGTCGAGGGCGACTGGGTGCCAGCACACGGCCTGGGCGTGTCACGCGCTCCCACAGACGTGTCAAGTCACGGCACACGCGCGTGCAGCGGGTGCTGGGAGTGGCCAGCGCCCCACCTCGGCCAGCGCAGTATTGACTCCCATGGCCGCCAGCCGCAGGCGGTGGCCGCCGGAAGCCTTGGCCCAGGCATGTATGTACAAGGTCGCCAGCTGCTGCACCTGCGCGCACAGAGCACACGACAGGCGATGCCTTGTGCTGGCAGGCCTGCCATGCGGGGTTTGGCGGGGACATCGTTGCGGTGTTGGGTGCACATCCCGCGCCCAGCCCCGCCCGCTCTTCCCGCCTCCTCCCACCTGCGCGCCATGGCGCCGCGTCAGCAGCGCCAGCGTCTGCTGCACGTCCTCCACGTAAATCTGGTCGCAGGCCCCAGCGCGCGGCGCTGCCTCCGCCAGCGCTGCTGCCAGCTGATCTGAAGCCTTGCTGCTGCAGACGTGGCGCAGCAGGCGCGGCACCGCCCCCGGCCGCTGCAGCAGCCGCTGCGCCGACTGCTCGCCGCTCAGGAAGGCCACGGCCGCCTCCTCCGCGAGTGCCTGGGTGCTGCTGGGATCCTCCGTGGCCGTGGCCAGCACAAAGTCCAGCAGGCGGTCGCCGCCAAACCCCAGCAGCGCTTCACGGGAATCTGGGTCCGCGCACCAGCGCGCCAGGAGCTGCACGCCCGCCACCTTGAAGGGCGCATGCTCCACCTCTGGGGCGGGCTGGAAGCCTATGACGTAGGCGATCTGATCACGCACGTATCTGGCGGCTGAGGAGGAGGCGTCCAGGGTGGAATAGGCGGCCCGCCACACCGCCCCCTGCGCGACGACGGATTGAGACGCATGCATCGCATGCATGCGCCCCCAGCAGGAGAGCCGGCCCGCCCCGCGGGCAGGCAAACAAGCCCTGTCTGGTCACACCTTCCAATCGGTGGCCTTGGTGGGCTCTGTGGGGGGCAAATTGACCGAGGACAACACCAAAATGCTGGCTCCGGCGCCTGCGGTGACTGCGACCAGCCGGCGGGCTTTGTGCCATATTTGCTTGACACCACTCATCACTAACGTATTGGCGAAGGCATCATCAGGCGCTTCGATCACGGCGTGTCGGCGCCCCAGCCGCGATTCCCCGCGCAACAGGGCGATCGGGGGCTGACAATTACAACTCCCGGACCCGTCGTTGTGATGGTCAGGCGGTCGTCAGGGGGCCACGGGGGACAGGGGCGGGTGCGCTGTTGTGGCACGCAGCTGGCGGCAGGCGGTCAATGCGCGCAGGTCAGACGCCGAGCGCCACCGCCGCCAGCCGCTGCAGCGTCTGCAGCTGCTGCTTCACCTCCTCGCGATCCTCCTCGGGTATGGCATCCAGGGAGCCCACGCCGTCCACCTCGTATTGGTGCCCGCCTGCAGCAGGCCGCGCCCCGGTGGTTCAGGGGCGGCGCGGTCAACAACAGATGGACTCGCTGCCAAGCTCCAGGCGTGGCTGCCGTGCAAGGCACTGCAGTGCAAGCGGTCATGCCCAGCCCCACCTGCTGTCTGGATGAGGATGGAGGTGTCTGCTGGCGGTGCAGCCGCGTCCGCCTTCCTGCCCCGCCCGCCGGCAGCAGCCGCCGCCCTGCCCTTCACGCCCTCCTTCTTCAGGAGCGTGAAGGAGCCAAGTGCAGACGTGTTGCTGTTGGCCAGCGCTGGCGTGGCCAGCGGCAGGGCACCGCCGCGGCCACGGCCGCGCTTGAAGTTGATGAAATCGATAGGCGACCCTGCGAACGGGGCGGGAGGAGGGGTGAGCGTGAGCGCGGATGCGAAGCGCATCAAGAAGCCGCCAGAGGTGGCGAGCACGCACCCACTGCCCGTCAGCCAGCCCTGACAGGCTGCTTCACCCCTGGCCTGGCTTGCTGTGCACAACGCATCGTGCCCAGCAGAGGAGGCGCGTCGCAGCAGCGCCTGGCGCTGACCATTGGAAGAGTACAGACGCTCTCCAGGCGCCACCCGTCTGAACTCGGTGCCGGCCCCTGCACCACCCCCTGCTGCCGCAGCGTCCAGCGCAGCCATCTTGGCTGCCACCTTGGCCTCTGCGCGCGCCTGCGCATTGTCCAGGGCATTGCTGGGTGCCAGCGCCTGCCTGCCTGCCCCGCCCGCGCCCGCCGCCGCCGCTGCCGTCGAGGTGGTCGCAGCGTTTTCATCCCCATCTCCGACAGGCGTACACTCCCTGGCAGCTGCCACTGCTGCCGCCGCTGCTGGCGGCGGCGGCTGCTGCATGCTGGCAGGCCCGGGCTCGGCGGCGGGCGCGTCGCCGGCGGGCGCCTCGGCAAACTTTGGGGGAGGTGCTGCGGGCCGCCGTCGCGTCACCCTGGTGGTCGCGGGCACCACGGACATGGGCACCGCGCGGTTGCGCAGGCTGCGGGTGGCTGGGGCTGCAGTGGCGGCAGCCACGGATTCCTTCTCCAAGGCTGCCAGCCTGCCCCGCACACGCTCCACCGCGCTGCTGCCCGCTCCGGCGCGCCCCTGGCCGGCGTTGTACTCGCTCACGAGCATGTCCCGGTCCTGCAGCAGCGACCACCGGGGAGCAGGGAGTTGCACGTCAACACTGGTGGCGGCCTCCTGCGCGCGCGGCAGGCAGGTGCAGGTGCGGTGCAGGCTCCCGCATGCGGGGCGGCAGCGTGCGCAGCGATGCGGGCACCTTCTTGGGGATGGCCAGCAGCCGGCTCCTGATGTCCAGCATGAAGCTGTCCGCAATCTGCTGCGCGGCAGTCAGCACTGCTTGGCACCGCTCCTCCACTGCGGGGAGGGGTCAGCGATCCAGTCAAAAAAGTTCGCGGCTGTGAGCCGGCTGGGTGCCATGCTGCGGTGCACAGGCTGCACCAGCTACACTGTCACCCTCTCACCCGCTTGATCGACCTGCTGGAGGATGTCCTGCACTCGCTGGACATTCTCAGGATCTGGCCCTGCCGTCTCGGTGTCAGCCTGGGCCGACTTGCTCGCGTGCGATGCAGCTCTACGTTTGGGCATCGCGTGTGTGGCACGCAGGCAGGGGCTTGCGGGGCTGGTCAGCGGTCGCAGGCGCAAGGAGGGAAGTCTGTGTTTGCACGCCTGCGCGCTCGCTTGGCCCTTCAGCAGCTGCGCAATCTGCTCTGCGAGCAACCATCTGGCAACTTGTGCCAGCGGGCTGTGCAGCTGCTGGGCAGCCGAAGCGCCGCTCACCGCCCCCAGAAAAAAATTACAGCAGATTGGCAAGCCTCACGTTGCCGCTGTTGCAGCCCATTTCCTGGCAGATGGCCTCCCTCACCAGCGGCGCCAGCTTGCCCTGGCGAGCCAGGGACAGGGCAAGGCGGTGGCTGGGCTCAGAGTACACCTGCAGGGCAAGGACCCAGGTTCAGGGTCACAGCAGCGTTGCGCTGCAGGCAGCGGCGTGCGAGGCGCCCGCTGGGGTCGCCTTGCTCCCCCACCAGCCTGCACGGGGGCAACAGCGTGCATGCAACGCGCCACGCGACCAGCTGAGTCCCGGCTTGCACTGCCGGCTGCCCCACCTTGACCACCACCCCCGGGCACTGCGCCAGATGGTTGACCTGGTCCAGATCGTGCTGCCAGGTGCCCGAGAACAGTTTGATGCGGGTGCCCGCAGCCCCAGCCTGCTGCACGGACGCCATCAGGTGCTGCTTCAACCTGTCCAGCCACTCTCCCGACTCCGCGGGTCGTATGCTGGCGGTCGACAGGTCCACCTGCACAGCCGGGTGGCGCTGGCCGGCATGAGGTGGTGGGGCGCGGCGGCCCAGCAGCTGCCCAGCAGCTGCAGCTGTCCAGCAGTGGCCAGCCTGACCCATGCCCTCGCGGCGAATGAGAACACTGCCGGCGACCCGGCATGAAGCCTGGCCGCTGGCCCCACCCGCAGCGCTTGCACACCCCATGTGCCAACCACCTGTCGCACGCCACCCCCCTGCCACACGTCCCCGTCGGCTCGTACGCCGAGGGCCTCTCACCTGGGGGCAGAACGCGAGCACACTGGTGGCCAGGGGCGCGAACAGCAGGCAGCCCGTGGCACCCATGCTGTCCCCAATCATGACCACCCGGCTGTAGCGCTCCGTGATGGCGCGCAGGCGGGCGGTGTAGCGCTCGGCCATGGCGCCGGCATCGCCGCCCAGCCACCATGAGCGGTGGGGGTCGACCAGGTAGAGCACGTCAAAGTTGCTGCGGGCGGGCGGGATCCGAGCCGCTTAGTCGCCTGTGCCTCTGACGCACACAGGGCTCAGCGGTTCGTCAGAGGCACAGGGGAATGCATGTGACGCCATGCATGTGACGCCATGCACGTGCGTGGCGTCACACGGCAGGCCACCAGCCCAGGTGTTGGCAGCGCACCCGCCGCGCTCCCACCTGTGCTGCGCCTCCTCAGCCAGGCCGTACACCTTTTTCAGCAGCCCGCCCCAGTTGGGCGTCCCAGGGGCGCTGCCAAAAGCAACCACCAGAACGCAGTCGTCCCTGCTGCTGCTGCTACTGCTGGGGCCAGGCTGCAGCTTGAAGTAGCCGCTGCCACCGCCCTCCACCCGCCCGCTGCGCAGCTGCTTGGCAGCTGCCCCCACCGCCACGCCCTGCAGCTGCTGCTGATCCAGCCCCAGGGCGTTGAGAGCCGCCATGCCAGGCGCTGCAGCCACCAGGCCCTCCACGCACGCCCGCGTCAGTGGGTTGCCCTCCAGCCACACACTCCTCAGCCGAGGCATGGCTGCCAGCGCTGCCGGGGGGACATCGGTCAGCTGGTTGCCGTAGCCCAGCAGGGTGGTCAGGCTGGTCAGCTGGGACAGCTGGGGCGGCAGGCTGGTCAGCTGGTTGTCTGCTGCGCTCAGCTCCTTGAGATCCTGCGCGGCGCGCGCACAGCAGGCAGGCCTTCGGTGGGCGCGATCGATGCTCAGCTTCCGGGCAGGCGGCGCCTGCTGTGAGTGACGGGTCGCCTGCCTGCCTGCCTGCCTGCCTGCCTGCCTGCCTGCCTGCCTGCCTGCCTGCCTGCCTGCCTGCCTGGCTGCCTGCCTGCCTGCCTGCCTGCCTGCCTGCACCACGGCCAGCGCCCCGCTGGCAGACCTGCCCTGCAGACCTGCCCTGCTGGGTGGCGGTCACTCACTTGCAGACAGCACACCTCCGGCTGCAGCGGTCCCCGCAGCGCGTTTCCCTGCAGCATCAACACCTGCACGGCCGGCGGGAGGCCTGCCACCTGCACACGAGCAGCAGGCAGCCGGCAGCTGTCCATCGGCCCCGCACGCCACTAGCAGCCGTGAGCAGGCGGGTGGCTAGCGGGGCCGAGCCACCGGCAACACGAATTGCAATGGGCTTGCGGGCATCATCAGCCATGACGACAGCGACGGCGGCGGCAGCGGCGGCGTCAGCAGCGACAGCTGCTACCACACCTGCTGCAGACGGTTGCCATTGAGCGCCAAGTTAGTCATGCTGGTGAGGCCCGAGAGATCCGGCAGCTGCGTCAGCTGGTTGCCTGCCAGAGACAGGTCCTGTAGGCCAGACATGCCGGCCAGGGTGGCGGGCAGTTCGGTGAGGCGGTTGCCTGCGGGGCAGCAGGCGGTGCGGGGGGCGCATGAGAGGACGCTGATGCGGGGCGGCACTGCCGAGGGTTGACCTGGCCCGCCGCCAGCTGCGCGCATCCTTGCAAGGGAGGGGGGGGATTCCCAGCCATGGATGACCTGGCCAGCCGCCCGCTGCCTGCATACGTGCAGCGCATCCGTGCAGCGCATCCGTGCAGCGCCAACGCAACGCATCTGCCCAGCTGGACAGTGCATGCCAGCAGCCGTGCCGGCCACCTGCTAGGGACAGAGATTTCAGGCTCGTCAGCGCGGCGATGCTGGGGTGCAGGGACTGCAGCATGTTGCCGTGCGCCCACAAGCCCTCCAGATTGGAGAGGGCGCTGATCTCTTCGGGCAGGGCCGTGAGCTGGTTCCCCGCCAGCACCAGCTTGCTCAGCTGCTGCAGCCTGCTGATGTCGGCTGGCAGCTCCGTCAGGCAGTTGCCTGCACCGCGCGGGCACGGCGGCGGGATCAGTGGGGCCAGCGCCAGCCCCGCCTGGCCCTGGGCTCGGCAGCGAGGCGTGGCGTGCAGGCTGCCGGCGCCGGGCGGCCTGCGACGCGGGTGGTCTGCTGCCACACCTGCCTACCGCACACGGCTCAAGCCACGGCAGACCACAGAGCCTGTTGGCAGCTGTTGTGGCTCATGCAGGGCAGCGCGCATGCGGGCACTGCTGACGGCAGACTGGGCCCCCACCTGCCAGGGAGAGCTCCCGCAGCCCCGTCAGCTCAAACAAGCCCGGCGGCAGCACAGGCAGGCGGCAGTCGCTGGCGTCCAGCTTGTCGGTGCTGCCAGCAATGGCGAGCTTGACTTCCATCTCACGCTCCGTGAGCACTCCGGTGGGGCAGAGGTCGGGCGGCGCGCTGCTGGCGGCATGAGAGGCGCGGCGCCTGGGGCGGCTGATGGAACTCCATGCGCGGCGCGTGGCGGCGGCTGTGGGGGTACGGTGCCGCATGCCTCGGCAAGCCGCGTGACAGCTGAGGACTACAAGAGCTGCTTGTGCTAGTCGCGTGAATTGGGCGCCAGGCGGCTCACGCGCGTTTCCAGCCGGGCGCGGTCAAGCGCAATTGAAGACGGTCGCTGCTTGATGCAGCACAAGACACAAGACTGCAGGCAATGGGATGAACTGTCATAAATTGACATGCGCAAATGGGATCGATCCCACGTTGCTGCCCCGCGACTTCCAGGCGGGGTGACAGGGACACGCCGCGGCAAGCCAGCCTGTTGGCAGTCATCGGGCTCGGGAGTCTACCTTGTCGCTTGGCTTCGGCAGCAGCGATCGTGGATTGACTATGAGATCGGTGTCACTCGCCACTCGTCCGGCGCCAGAGAGATGAGACGAGCTGCCAAAATATGGGTTGGCTGCCCCGGCATCCTTGCACCGCAGTCGCCAGCAGGGCGCGGGCAGCAGGCAGCGAGTTGCTCGCCCTGGCGGCGAGGCGGGCACCGCATGCCGCGCGATGCTGCAGCAGCGCCGCTGGCCCTGCGTGCATTCTCCACGCCCAAGCCCAAGGGGTTCGAAATCCTGGAGCAGGAAGCGTCAGGCGAGCGGGTGGCACCCTTTCGACGAGTCCCAACGCGTGCGGACCAAGCACAGACCTGGTCGTGGGTCCTGCCCACCCCAGCTGAGAAGCTGCAGGCGAGTCGCCCGCACAAAGGCGTTGCCGCAGCTGCAGCGCTGAGTGGCATGGCGCGCATTGCAGGGGTCGCAGGGGGCTGTGCGTGCAGCGCATGCAGGGCAGGCATGGTGCGCATGCAACAGGGGGAGGGGCCACAGCGTCATGCAGTGGCAGGGGTTGCCTGTGTGCGGGTCGTGGCGGGCTGCGCGTGCTGAGGTGCACACACACGCCTGCCTGGCCTCCTCGCCAAGCGACGCAGCCACCCAGGCAATCCAGCCACCGCCGCGAGCTAGCTGCGGTGTAGGGCACCCTGAGTTGAACCCTGCAGCGTGCACGCCCCTGCCTCCGCCTGCAGGTGATCAGCAAGCAGCGGGCCGTCAGCCTGGCGGAGGTGCTGACGGCAGCGCCCGCCACGCAGTTGCTCCAGCCGCCCGCGCTGTCCTTCCTGGCTGAGCTGGTGTTGAGGGGCAGCATGGCCGTCTCCGCGAGCCGCGCTTCCCTGCTCCAGCAGCAGCCGGTCCCAGAGGCGGGCGCCGCAGCCGCCGCCGCTGCAGGCGGCGGCGCGGGCGAGGGCCTGTCAGAGGAGCAGGCGCACAAGCAGGCGGTTCAGCACCTGGCACGCCACCAGGTCCCCCACCTCCTGCGCCTGCTGGCTCGCAAGGACCTGCCGCTGGACCTGCTGGTCCCGCTCATCGGCCCCCGCCAGCTGCAGCGCCTGCGGCTGGAGCACCGCGCCATGCACGCGCAGCTGGCCGCCGGCGGGCAGGAGCTGCGCCAGCTCACCTTCCAGCTCAACTCGCTGCACCACCAGTTCAGCCTGCTGCTTGACGCAGACAGCTTGCGGTTCCTGGACCACACCGCAGACTTGCAGGCGGCGGCGCTGCTAAGGAGCGTGGCGCCCGACGCCAGCCAGAGCCGCTACGTGCTGCGCCCTGCGGACCAGCAGGCGCCACGGCAGGAGCACGCAGTGGTGTGGCCGGTCGCTGTGGTGGCGGTCAAAGCCGACGTGCACGCGCGGCTCAAGGGCGCAGGCCGCGCCCTGGCCGCGCCGTCAGACGATCCTGCCTCGGACAGCATCCGGGCCAGTCACTATGAGGGGCTGTGGGCGCTGTGCTGGGCGCCCCGCCTGGTCAAACTCGACCCCAAGCGTGCAGGCTACAGCCTGGGGGATGGCGAATTCGCGGACTACCTGCTGCCAGGGCCAGCTCACGCGGGGGAAGGCGGCTGGAAGCTGCTGCTCAGCATTGACAATGCCACTGCCGGGCCCATTCAGCCTGGGGAAACGGCAGAGGCAGCATGGCAGCGGATGCTCGCGCTGCACAGCAGTGGCGGCGGCGGCGGCAGCAGCAGCGGCGGCGGCAGCAGCGGCGGCGGCGGCAGCAGCAGCAGCAGCAGCAGCAGCAGCACGAGCAGCACAGCCAGTGGCAGTGGCAGCGGCAGCGGCGGCAGCAGTGCAGTCGCTGCAGACAGTCAACCGGGCAGCAGCAGCGGCGGCGGCAGCGATGGCAGCCAAGGCCGCCGCGGCGGCGTTGCAGATGAGATCGATCGCTTTATGGAGTTTGTAGAAAAATTGTTTGGTGTGCGGCTGTCTACCCTGCTGTTTTGGTGGTGCGTACTGCATATGGTTGCGTTCGGGCTGCGCAAGTCCGACTGGATGCTTGGGGAGCAGCAGGCGCAGGATGCGGGCACGCCTGCTGAGCTGGCGCCTGCTGACTCCGCGGCGGCCGGCAAGCCGGACTCCGAGCCGGAATTGGTGCTTGGAGCAGCAGGTGCAGCAGCCGCCGTGCAGCAGCCGCCGCACACGGGCTTGGAGGCGGCGGCGCAGCAGCGGCCGCAGGCCAGCGGCGCGGCCCGGGGGTGGGCAGACTGGCTGCAAAGGGGGCCAACGCCAGGCGAGGAGCCGGCAGCGGAAGCTGCGCCCCCGGCAGCGGAAGCTGTGCCCCCGGAGGAGAGCTGGCGGGCGCGACGGGAGCGGGCGGCAGCTGCTGACCACCTGCAGGCGGGGCTGGTGGTGGCAGCCCTGGCGGCTGCAGCAGCTGATGGGAAGCTGCGAGCTGATGAGGCCGCGGCGGCAGCAGCAGCAGTAGCCGCGGCGGCGGCGGCAGCCCAGCCCGTCAGGCCGTGGTGGCGCGTGTGGCCGGCAGGGGAGCGGCGGCAGCAGCAGCTGCAGCAGCAGCAGCAGCAGCAGCAGCAGCAGCAGCAGCAGCAGCAGCAGCAGCAGCAGCAGCAGCAGCAGCAGCAGCAGCAGCAGCAGCAGCAGCCGCCGCCCTCGGTTGCTGACAGCGACGCAGAGGAGCGCCCGCCTTGGCGCCGCCTCCGGCGCGAGCGAGAGCAGCAGGAGCAGCAGCAGCAGCAGCAGCAGCAGCAGCAGCGGCAACAGCAGCAGCAGCCGCCTGGCGCGCAGGCGTGACGTCTGTCGCAGCAAGGTCATCAAGCGGCTGTAACAATGCCGCGGTGCGGTCTCAAAGCACACAGGTGCCTGGGTTTACATGTGCAGGCCGCAGGCCAGCAGATGGGTGGGACTGCAGCGCAGCCGCTGCGCACCACTGTCACAGCAGGCTGCATTATTTGCTATTTTTCTGGCAGCAAAGACAGTCGCACACGCAGCTGGGCTGGCAGCAAGTGGGCGGACCGTCATGATCGCCTGATCACCGCAGCAGCTGCTGGCTGCCCAGCCCGTGGCTATGCTACGCTAGGGCAACCCTAGCCGCCACTGATCTCGCATCCGCGCCACTGAGCGCTGCATCTGACGCGCCGCCCACAGTCGGTGCACAGGCCAGTGCCACCACCCGCCTGATCCCTGAGGACGTGCGCTGTTGCCACCCCACGCCCTCCGGCAATCGGCGGCCTGCACAAGTGCTGTGCGTGTCGAGACATCCTGCGCTTGGGTTGAATGCTGAGTCACCCACTGCTGAGACACCCGCCACCTCGAGGCAGCAGTCACTGGGCTGCGGTGTGCTGTTGGCCCGGGGCTGTGGGTGCCCGCTGGGTCGCCGCCCCTGCCGTCCCCCCGGCCCCTGGGTCACCGACACTACTGCCCCCCTGCCTTGGAGCTGCTGTCGCTGCCGCCGCTGGCGGAGGCGGAGGCCTGTCGCAGTGGCACCTCCCTGCTGGTGTCCAGCTCCTGCCCTGCGGAGATCTGCAGGTGCTGCAGCCTGCAGCCAGGGGCAGGGCAGGCAGGCGCGGCGCTTGGTCGGCTTGGCGGCGCGGCGGCGTGTTGGTGTCAGGCAGCAATGGTGCTGGCAGTTGCCCTGGCGATGGCATCGTGTCGTGTCATGTGGTGCGGTCATGCAGGTGTGGCGGCAATGCATGTGGTTGACGCTGCTGGGTCGCATCAGGGGCAGAGGGACGGCCACAACCAACACACTGAAACCAACGCCCTGCCCGTCTCAGCAAGACAGGCACGAAACAGACATGTCAGACATGCAGAGGCAGGTGCAGGTGCAGGCAGCTGCCAGTGTGTCTGTTGGCGCACCTGATAGTCCCCAGCAGGTGCTCAGGAAGCTCGTAGGAAGCTGTGCCCTCCAGCACGATGCCCATGTCAATTACCACACTCGAAACCACG
>Ga0315905_10006333_pt1 | contig 12030 bp, 12 predicted proteins | sample LakEriMetagenome_5_FD_203522 | JGI IMG/M metagenome (GOLD analysis project Ga0315905, IMG submission 203522) | Freshwater fungal communities from buoy surface, Lake Erie, Ohio, United States - Buoy 4 MA121 | ecosystem: Environmental > Aquatic > Freshwater > Lake | place: USA: Lake Erie, Ohio...
TCCGACCTTGACGCCGGTGTCACCTATTCTTCAATCATGAAATCAAACATCACAAAGATTTCAACAGCTCTCGGGTGCAAATGACCAGCAATGACATTGTCTTGCAGGCGATTGACCTGGCTGTCTCTTACGGAGACACAAAGGCATTGTCCTCTTCGTCATTTGCCATTGGCGCTGGCGAGCTCGTTGCGGTCGTCGGCCCCAACGGCGCCGGCAAGTCCACCTTGTTTAAAGCCCTTGCCGGATTCGTTGATCACGATGGTGATGTCGTGGTGCATGGCGAACAATGCCATCACCTCGAACGCAAAGCCATCGCATACATTCCCCAACAAGCAGACCTCGACCTTCGCTTCCCTCTCAGCGTGAGTGAAGTCGTGATGGCAGGTCGTCGTCGTTTTCATGGCCGACGCATGCGCGTGAGAAGTGAAGACACCGCACGGGTCGCTACATGCCTTTCGCAGGTGGACCTTGCCGGGATGGAATCGCGTTCGCTCTCCACGCTTTCTGGCGGACAAGTGCAACGCGTGCTGCTGGCTCGTGCGTTGGCCCAAGAAGCCGACGTCTTATTGCTCGACGAGGCGTTATCAGGCGTTGACACACGACATACCGAAGAGTTGATTGCTCTCTTTGCTGATCTCTGCGCCAGAGGGACATCCATCTTGGTGTCCACTCATGACCTCGGACTCGTGCGCTCACGCTTTACTCGTTGCCTTGCCGTGAACGGTCGTGTCAGAGGAGATGGTGCACCATCAACAGAACTTGAAGGCACAAAACTCGAGGCACTCTTTAGCCATTCTTCATGGGGAGACGCCTCATGAGTTGGCTGCTCGACCCTTTCCAATCCGACTTCACACAACGCGCAGGTCTTATCTGCATCATGGTGGGCATCCTCGCACCTGTTGTTGGCACATGGATCTCCCTACGCAAACTCGCGTACCTCGGTGACGCGATGTCGCACAGTGTTCTCGGCGGCGTCGCACTGGGTTTCGCGTGGTTTGGCGCCAACGCTGTCCTCCCCGGGGCACTTGTTGCAGGTGTCTTTATGGCCCTCGTCATTCATTTTCTTTCCCAGAACCGCCGCATCGCCACCGATTCGGTCATTGCAGTCGTCGGGAGCGGCATGTTCGCACTGGGGGCATTGCTCCTCAGCAAAATGGACACCTCTGTTTCCATCAGCCACTTTCTCTTTGGCCAACTACTCACTGTCAACACGGTCGACCTCTGGATCACACTTGTCCTGACTCTGTCTGCGGTTTTCTTCGTCTGGTTCCGCTTTGACGATTTGAAGTTCGCCACCTTCGATCGTGACCATGCAACTCAAATCGGAATCCGCGTGCAGCGCCTTGATGCCGCCATGCTGGTTCTCCTGGCAGTGTGCGTGGTGGTGTGTCTGAACACAGTCGGAATCGCACTTACTGTTTCACTTCTCATTACCCCCACCGCAACAGCGCGACTGTTCTTCAACAATGTCGGCACTATCACGCGCGCGGCAATTGCAATCGGCCTCACCGAAGTTCTTGCGGGTTTCATTGTCGCTTATCACTTTGATCTTTCACCGGGGCCTGCAATCACGCTGGGTGCAACATCAGTGTTCATCGTGATGTATGCAATTCGTTTTGCTACTTCAGATCGCACATACGTGCATCACACGCATGATCACAATCACGACCATTCACACTGATTTCATTGATGTTTGTGAGGCGACCCTCACACGAGGTATGTGTTTACTCAATATGAAGTAAGCACTTCATAATCATCATCCATAGCGGTACGGTCAAGTCATGACAACAAGTACAGCTGGTAAGCGTCGGATCGTTGTAGGGGTCGATGGATCTCCGAATTCAATGAAAGCAGTTGACTGGGCCATTTCGTTTGCCCACTCAGGTGACACTGTTGTGTTGCTTTCCGCATGGAGCCCCATTGTTGTTCCAGCCGAGATGGCGATGTCGTACACGTTTGACGACACAGGCGCACGCAGCATTCTTGATCAGGAAAACAAGCGAGTCGCCCAGGCTGCAGCTAATAGAGGTGTTTCACTTGCAATTCATTTCGAGAACAATGACCCAAGGAACGCATTGCTTGAAGCGAAATGTGACCTCATTGTGATTGGAGCACGCGGCCACGGTGGAGTCGTCGGACTTCTTCTTGGGTCGGTCGCTGACTATGTGTCACGCCACTCAAAAGTGCCAGTAGTCATCGTTCCCACTGTCGAGTAACTACCGTGAGGGGATGAACCTCGACCCGCTTGCCGACTCCGGTATTGACCTCACCACTTTGTTGCTGTGCGACTTCGCCAACATCCGAGAAGGCATGTTGAACATCATCAGTGGAGGCATCACCCGAATTGGCGTCACCAACGGATTCCCGACAGGCATTGATGCGACTGTGGCAATGTCTGTGTACGTCCACCCTCATCGCGTGGGCCAAGTCCATTCAGGTCGTCTCATCATGCGCTACCCCGACACGATTGAGGAGATTGCACGCATTGAGTTTCAGTTTGAGGGCGATGCTGAACTCAACCCCGGCGAAGGCCTGAACTTTCACTTTGCACTGCCTCTGCAAACGATTGCAGCTCCGCGCCCGGGCCAGATTGACATCTCCGTCACCATTGATGATTCACCAGCAGGTCTCGTCAGCTTCTGGATGCAAGACGCCCCTACATCCGGTCACTAATCGCACAAGACGATTAATCGAGATTCAGTACTAAAGAATCCTGCGACGTCGTCGCACGGTGGCAGTCACTCCAACACCGAGAAGGCAGAAAAGCATTCCCGAGACAGTCGCGCTGAATAGCTGTGTAGTTCCGGTTGCTGGAAGTTCCACTCCCTTTGCAATGAACGTGAACTCCTTCGACCGATACGTTGCTCCGGCATTGTTAACTCTGATTGATGCAGCAACAATCTCACGTCCAGAAACACTGAACGCCCGAACTCTGTACTTCCCTGTTGGAATGTTCTCGTATGAGAAGGAGTTGTCCTTGTCAACTTTTGCCTCAAATAAAACATCATCATTAGTTCCCGTTACATCGTCAATGCCATCCCATTGCGCACGAACTACTGATTGTGGCCCCGCTGTTGGGATTGAACCCTCAACGTTTGTTGATCCAATTCCCGCGAACTGTGCAGTCGCTGTTTGAGAATTCACAACGGTGACAGAGACTTGCCAATCAGCAATTCCTTGAGAGTCCCATGTTGCACGGATCGACTCACCACTCGGAAGAACTGCATTCACCACATAATTTCCTGGAGTTAATCCGAGGAAGCTGAATGCGCCTGCAGAGTCTGTGATGGCAGTTCGGCTGGTGCTTCCGGCCAACAATATGGTCACTCCCGGAAGCCATGGTTCAGTTGAGTCTTTCTTATCATCTTCATCAAGATCAAACCACACAGTTCCGGCAACATCTCCACCCACCGAATTATTCTGAACTGGAATCGTTGTCGATGGTGCAGTTGTCGGTGTCACCGTGGTCGTTGTTGACGTTGATGACGTCGAAGTAGTTGTCGTCGCCACCAAAGTTGTGAACTGAAGAATTGATCCGTTCACAGTTCCGTTGGTGTTTGAGATTGTGATGCGGAAGTAATACGTCGTTCCACCCGTGAGACCTGTGAGGTTCACAAAAGCTGGCGTGTTGACTGCTGATGGTGCCAAAGGTGATTGTCCTGGGGTCACCGATGTATTTCCGGAAGCAAGCGTGGGCGATGTTCCCCACGTGAATGTCAGTGTGCTTGAAGCACCATTTGATGTTCCAACTCCATTAATTGATGCAGTTGTTTCGTCGACCGATGTGGCCGCATTAGTTGTCGTTGTCGGGGGCACAACAGCGGCTGGAGTAACAAAAGAGAGAATTCCTCCACTCGTTGTACTTGCACCACCTGCATAGGTTCCCGACACCTCGAAGTAATACGTTGTGCCGCCAGTCAAACCTGTGATGTTCGCAAGAACGGGATACTGAACAGCGTTACTGGCCAACGACGTTGTATTGGCCACAGTAATGGTGTTGCCAGAAGCCAACGAGGACGACGTTCCCCATGTAAACGAGATTGAGGCCAATGCATTTCCGTTACCTGTGAGGTGTCCGTTCAGCGTTGCTGTCGTCGGCTGCACGTTTGTTGCGGCAGTTGTGGTCGAACCTGGTGTTCCACATGGCGTACCAGCGACGGCAGCGCTATCTACTCCAGTTTTTGTGGCGGTTAAGGCGCGTATAACAACCGAGTAGTCCGTTCCATTGACAAGACCAGAGATTGCAATAGGACTAGTCGTGGCGCTCGGAGACACAGCAGTGAAAGTGCTTCCACCATCTGTTGAGTATTCATAGTTGGTGATGGTGCCACCGTTTGCACTACCTGCCGTGAATGCAACACTCAACGATTGATTACCACATGTAATTCCCGTAATCGTGGGCGATGTAGGTGCGCCGTAAACGAACTGTTTCGTCACTCCGTACAGGAATGTTTCCACCAAAGTATCGCCAGTACCTGTCGTCACCACACCGACAGTCCGGTAGTAGTACGTCTTGGTTGAGTTCAGACCAGTGGCGTTAAACGTCACGTTCACTGTTGTTGCGCTAGAGCTTGTCCCTGGTGTGCCCGGAACCTCAATGACTTCAGTTGCATCCCCTCCACCCGTTGTGAAATCTGCATCGTCATCTAGTTCGAAGTACCAGACCATCGAAACACCAAGCGGCGAGAGGGTGCCATTTAATGTCGCCGTTTCGGCATTTGTGCTTGAGCCACTGCTAATTGAGGTGGGAGGCTGTGTCGTCACAGAAGGACTTTCTGAAGCAATCTGTGCCGAGATAATTGTTGTGTTTTCACAGTCAGTAGTCGCTTGATTACATGTAGCGAACCACGTCGTAAAAGATCCACCCAAAGACTGCTTGACAGCTACATCTTCGGCAGCATCCATGTCATCAAGTTCCGTCATGATGTCAGACATCGGTTTGTTCGGATTCTCTTCTCTCTCAGATGCGATGTACTCCGTCGCCCCCATCTGACGACATGCAGGTTTCGTGACACCGTTGTAGGTAAACGTTGCCCCATTAAAAATTGCCTGGCCAGCAGTTGTCCAATTATTCGAGTTGAAGTTGTTGCCGTTGCCATTGCCGCGCGATGCAACAAAAATGTCTCCCCAACGGTTGTTGCTACCACCGGCTTCCGCACCCAAGCCGCTGTCGCGTGGTGTCGTGCCATGGCTTGCGGCTGGGTTCGTAATATTGAAGACGGGACCGTCATGCACAGGGTTGTCATGCCCATTGCCATTGGGGTCGACCGAACTCCACGCCACGGTGATGAAGCGGTATGGATTCTTGATGGCATTAGTCCGATGGCACACTCCGTACTTAATGGCCTTGGCGCGTGCAGCACTCGCGGGAGACCCTGATGAGGGGGCAATAACTCCAAAGAGGGAGAGACAAAAACTTGCAACGATCACGCCGCTCAACAGTCGGCGATTTTGGGACTTCATCAGTCCACCATAAGGGGACTAGACCGAAATTTTATTTTATAGGGAGTACTATAACCCTTATATTAATAGGGTTTCCCGAGGTTTAGTTCTTATGAGGGGCTAACTGAAGGACACCTGTTTCCGCACCTAGGTAGCGTTGTCCCTACCCACCTTTGGAGGTTGTCATGACCCGTTCAAGAAGAGTTATCTCTCTCGCCACAGTCAGCGCATTTGTACTCGGGATCTCTCCGATCACCGTTCCCGCGATTGTGGACGCTGCCACGACCACCTCGATTAGCCCGGCAGTGTCGACCCCATCAACAACTCCACCTTTGTCGCCTGTTTTTCGTAATGGTGATTCCCCTCTTACCGGCGAGAAGCGATACATCATTCGCTATCTCGACAATGAGTCCAATGATTCAGTCAATGATGAACTCTCAAAAAACAACGGCCGTCTCAAGGGTCGTCTCTCCAAAGTCTTCAATGGCGCTATCGCCGACATGACACCAGGCAAGGCTGCGCAATTGCGAAAGAGTGCAAAGGTTCTCTGGGTTGAGGAAGACAAGGGTGTCGCCACGCAAACCACTGTGTCGCCCACACGCTCGTGGGGACTTGATCGAATTGATCAACGGACAAATGCCCCCACGAACAGTTACTCATTCACAACCAACGGAGCAGGTGTTTCGGTGTACGTCATTGACACTGGCATCTTGTCCACTCACACAGAGTTCGCAGGCCGCACGAGAGCAGGATTCGACGCATTTGGCGGCAACAGCACCGACTGCAATGGGCACGGCACTCATGTCGCTGGCACAGTTGCTGGTGCCAACTACGGTGTCGCACCTGCTGCTTCACTTGTCTCGGTACGAGTCCTCGATTGCGCTGGCGCAGGATCAGTGTCCGGTGTCATCTCAGGCATCGACTGGGTCATCAACGACCATGTGTCAGGACCCGCTGTGATCAACATGAGTCTTGGTGCAGGCAAAAGTGCATCACTTGAGTCCGCAGTTGATCGCGCGTTCAATGACGGCATCACAGTTGTTTCAGCAGCTGGCAACTCAAACGTTGATGCGTGTACTTCTTCACCTAGTGGAAATAAAGCATCTGGCTTAACGGTGGGTGCGACCACAACTACCGATGCACGTGCCTCCTATTCAAACTTTGGAGCATGCCTTGACATGTTCGCGCCAGGATCCGGCATTGTCTCTGCTGGTATTTCCTCCACCACGGCAATCGCAACAATGTCAGGCACATCAATGGCAGCACCACACGTTGCTGGTCTCGCCGCACGCTTCCTCTCTGCCGTCACAACAGCGTCGCCAGCACAGGTGATGAACTCACTCATCACCTCATCGACTGCGAATGTTGTAACAAGTCCGGGAACATTGTCCCCCAACAGGCTTGCTTACGGAGATCCATCACTCACTCCAACATCTTCAACAACCACCTCTGCTCCTGGATCCACCACCTTGCCTCCTGGGTCTGGCACAGAAGCACAGCCCTCGATACCCGGGGCGCCAGGTACGCCGGTGGCACTCGCAGGAGCAACCTCTGCGTGGTTGAACTGGACAGCAGCTGCTACTGGTGGAAGCCCCATTACCGGTCATGTTGTTCGTATCTATCGCAAGAAGTCACTTGTTGGACAAGTGGTTGTAGACGCCGACAATTACCACACGATTTCAGGCCTCACCGCAGGTTCATCGACCTACTTCACGGTGGCGGCGATGAACGGTGTCGGTGCAGGGCCATTTTCTTCACCATCAAACACGATTATTCCGTTGAGGAACTCGGGAACGTTTGTGAAATCACAATCAGCCAATGCAACCGACATCATTCCGGAAGCACCCACCAAAGTTCTTACTTCGCAAGTGAAATCTTCACTGAATATTTTGTGGACACCACCGACAAATGCGGTTGCGTCCTCCTACGAAACAGTTTTCTATCAAAACAAGAAAATCGTCGCAAAGGTTGTCACCGTTGCTTCAGGAGGCATCCGGGTGTTTGGCTTGAAGAAAGGCGTGTATTCAGTACGAGTTCGCGCCACCAATGTGACAGGGACAGGGAAATTGTCTCGCCCCCTTCGCATTGTTGTGCGATAGAAGGATTTAGTGCGGAAGGTGCTTGAAGCGTTCGACTGCGTCTTCAATTTCTTTCGTCGCAGCCGCACGACCTTCCCAACCCTTCACCGTGGTGTCTTTGTTGGGTTCTAGAAGTTTGTACGTCTCGAAAAAGTTGCCGACTTCGTCTAACAGATGCTCGGGTAAGTCTTCAATGTCTTTGTACTGCGCAAAACGAGGATCATGGGATCCGACACACAACACCTTCGCGTCGGGGCCTTTCTCATCTGACATCCAGAACACAGCAACTGGGCGCACCCAAATGTGACAGCCAGGGAATGTGGGCTGGTTTAACCACACCAACGCATCAAGAGGGTCGCCGTCTTCGCCGTGAGTGCCAGGGAAGAATCCATAGTCAAGTGGATACTGCGTGGCAGTGAACAAGGTGCGGTCGAGCCAGATTGCTCCGGTCTCGTGATCCATCTCGTACTTATTGCGTGACCCCTGAGGGATCTCAACGATCATTTCGACTTCCATAGAGGTCATTCTACGGACGTTACGTGATTCCCAAGGATGGCTGCCTGCAAGAACGCTCTCATGAGCGCTGCGAAGTCCTCGTCCTTAATGCCCTGGCCTGTTTCGACCAATAGGTCATTGAGTACAAAGCCAAACGAATACGACTGCACCAACATTGCGAGAGCTGACGAGTCCACTGGGATTCGACCCCCTGTCATGCGGCGTTGGATGTCATCAAGAAATGCAGTCATGCGTTCTTGGATGACGGCCTGCACAAGACCAAGGCGTTCACGAAGTGCAGGAATCTCCATTGACGCAGCAAGAATCTGCATTCGTGTCCAGCGACGGGGACGACGGAAATCTTGCTGTGGAAGCGCAAGAATCGCCATCACGTCGTCGATTGTCGGTTGCTCTAAAGCATTGATGTACGCCTCGGATGCATCGAGTTGTTCAAGAACAAACTCTTCAAACATTTCGCCCAGCACTTCGGCAAGCAACCCATCGCGGTCGACGTAGTACTTGTAAATCAGTGGCACCGATACTTTGGCCTGCTGTGCAACATCTTGCACGCGTAATCCGAGAATGCCTTTGCCTTCTACTTCTGCGCGCGCAGCACTAATGATTCGCTCACGAGATGACGGCGTGTGATTATGTGGCACATCGGAGACGCTATCGCTTCTCATGCCTCTGTCGTTCCCCCAGGATTCCAGAGCCAACGATGCGCTACAACACTTGAATTTTCAGTGTCTTCACGGTTGGATTTCCCTTTTTGGGCAACAGAACCACCGTGACCGTACAGGTTCCCTTTTTGATACCGCGAACCGTGCTGCCCACGAACCGACAGTATTTTGTTCCGCGCGTGATCGAGATGCGCATGGATCCTTGGGAACGTTTCGGAATCTTGAGAGACACTGCTGATGCAATCTTTGCCGCCGTGATTGATCGATTTCGGGAAAGCTTTACGACCTTGAAAGTAGCGATGCTTGTGAGCCCTACTGGAGTGCTCGCTGGTTGAGAAGTGGATGTCACTGGCGGTGGTGCGATGACTTCAACAGTTGTCGTTGTTATTGGTGCAAGCGTGGATGTCGAAACGACAGTTGTCGTAGCTGCGATTGTTGTCGTCGCAGCAATAGTCGTCGTCGCAGCCACCGTTGTCGTTGCGGCAATCGTTGTGGTTGGCATTTCTGATGTTGTCGTCGCAGGAGTGGTGGTAGTCGTGGTCGTCGTCGTTGTGGTCGTGGTCGTGGTCGTTGTGGGTAATGCAGAGAAGAAAGGCACAGCGACAGGCAGATTGCTGTTGTCTTGTGAGTTATCACCCAGCTGGCCAAAGTCATTCAGACCCCAACACAGCACTTCGCCTGCGGGGGTAATCGCACACGCATGAGATGCACCAGCAGAGACTGTGACAGCACCATTAGAGAGACCTTGCACCGATGCGGGAGCCGCATCAAGTGATACTGCATTCCCGCGACCTAACTGCCCCGCCGCGTTACTGCCGAAGCACTGCACGGCTCCTGTGTTCAACATGATGCATGTGAATGCATCACCTGCCGATACTCGCGTTGCTGTTCCACTCATCGTGACGGCCGTTGGCGTTGAGAACGCAGTCGTGCTGTTGGGTTGACCCGATTGACCCGATTGATTTCGACCAAAACACATCACCCCCGCACCGACAACAACACAGGTGTGATCTGCGCCGGCAGAGACGTGTGTTGCTACTCCACTCAATGTTGCGGTGCGTGTTGCAGTCGTGACGTTCGACGAAGCAGTTGTGCCCAAGCGACCGTGAGTGAACCGTCCCCAACACCAGGCCTCACCTGCGGTGCTCGATGCACACACATGCCCGGTGCCGATATCAAGTGTCGACACTGTGAACGATGCAGGGATACCTTGCACTGTTTCTGGTGTGTAATGCGCGGTGGTGTCGGTGCTTCCGATACCCAGTTGGCCAAAGTTGTTTTGCCCCCAACAGCGCACCGAATTGTCTGCAAGAACTGCACAAGTATTGGAGCCACCTGCCGCCAACTGTGTGACTGTGCCGCCCACTGCAACTTGTACGGGATCAAATCGACTGAAACCATTCGCACCGGCTTGCCCTTGTCCACTTGCGCCCCAGCACCACACGGTGCCCGCACTTGTGAGAACACACACGTGTTCTGCACCAGCCACCACTGTCGATGGCGTAGCAACAGCGCCGTAGCCAAACACTCCTGCACGCACCGGCAACAGGCTCTCGGTGAGCCCCGAATGATCCGAGCTTCCTAGCTGCCCCTGATCATTGCGACCCCAACACCACACGGTGTCATCGCTCTTGACGGCACATGTGAAAGCAGCACCAGTGGCAATACGGCCTGAGTAGTCAATGCCTGAGGCCTCTGTGCGTCGGGCGACTGAGGGAATAGCAAACAAGCCCAGCAACAACAGGCACACTGCAATGCGCCCCCACACATCCCCCGCGAGTTTCCTCACGAAACGATGTTAGTAAGTTTTGTTACGCGTCTGGTGAATTTGCTGCAGCTGCTTCAGCCTCAGCGATGTCCTTGCGGACTTCGTCCATGTCGATCTCGCGCACCATCTGGATGAAGTCACTCAAGCCAGCAGCCGACATTGCCCCAGGCTTTCCGCCCAATGGGACACCATCGCGGAATACGAACACCGTGGGGATCGACTGGATCTGGAAGAAGCCGGCGATGCCTTGCTCTGCCTCGGTGTCAACCTTTGCAAACTTCACATCGGGGAACTGCTCTGATGCGGCTTCAAAGACCGGGCCAAAGGACTTACAAGGTCCACACCATTCGGCCCAGAAGTCGATCAATGTGATGCCATCAGCACTCACTGTTTCTTCAAAGTTTTCTTGTGTGAGCGTGATGGTGGCCATGGGGGGGTTCCGTTCTTTGTAACGATTTCTTGAGTGAGATTCTTAGTCGGTCACGATGGGAAGAGACAAAGCCTTCGCTGCCTCTTCAGTCGCACCTAGGTCAACCACATTTGTGAAGCCCGCATTCCGCATCATCTCAACTGCTGCTCCAGAACGATTTCCCGAGCGGCAGTACACGTTGTATGTGGCGTCTTTGTCCAGAGTTTCGAGGGCTTTTTCGAAGTCACCGTTCTGGATATCAAGGTTTCGAGCACCTTGTACGTACCCGGAAGCAAACTCTGATGCAGTGCGCACATCAATGACATTTCCCGCAGGAACAAGTGTCATTGTCGCAGCCGACGTATCAGGACTTGAGCCCGAATCAGAGGAGCCACAGGCTGAGAGCCCGAGGGTGGAAAGCACCCCAATTGCCAGCACTACACGATGAATCTTCATACCCTCTAGGGTATCTAAAAAATCGCTATTTGATGCTGATTGTGACCCTTGTCGACATCGCTGGGTACTTCTTCGTCTTCGCTACTTTCAGTGTGATCACGCACGTGCCCTTTTTCGATGGGGCGACCAGTCGAGATGCTTTGATAGCGCATGGACCTGACTCGGACCATGTCTTTTTCCCTGTTGAGAGACTGCGCAGGAATGTGGTGAGAAGTGTCCTCGACTTTTTTGCCACCGCCGTTTTCAGAACTGTGAATCCTGGCCGCGCCACGATTCTTGATGACGCAGCACTTGTTCCTGCAGTTGTCTGTGCTGCAACGGCAAAGGAATACTCCTTGCCATTGACGAGACCTCCTACGACGCATCCAGTTGCTGTTGTTGTGCACACGGTGACACCGAGAGAGTTCGTAACGACATAGGTCACCGGAAGCGAACTACTGACACTTCTCCAAGAAAGAGAGACCGCTTTACTCGTGACGGCGACACCTGTTCCCGACGGCGTTGCCGGCAGCGGGACAACAACAGGTGGCGGAACCAATGGAGTCACTGTCGTACTTGCCGCACCTTTGCCGTTTGCATTCGTAGCAACTGTTGAAATGACATACGAGGTACCGCCCACAAGACCTGTCATCGTGCACGAAGAAATCGCAACTGCTGTGCAGGATGCATTACCCGGGGTCGCACGGGCAACATACGTGGTAT
>Ga0315905_10006334_pt1 | contig 12030 bp, 13 predicted proteins | sample LakEriMetagenome_5_FD_203522 | JGI IMG/M metagenome (GOLD analysis project Ga0315905, IMG submission 203522) | Freshwater fungal communities from buoy surface, Lake Erie, Ohio, United States - Buoy 4 MA121 | ecosystem: Environmental > Aquatic > Freshwater > Lake | place: USA: Lake Erie, Ohio...
CCGCCTCCAATTATTGCAATTTCCCCAAAATAATACGCTTTAGACAAATGTCCAATTGTATCTAAAATCAAACAATTTTCGCTCGACAGTTCCTCATTGAGGTTGGTAAATCGAATACATTGATTTCCTAGTTTATTGATTATAAAATTGATGTGTCCTTCAGAAATATCGTGTGGTGCAATAATAAATTTAAGATTAGGATTACGAAGAATAAATGGCATTATTAGTTTCTCCTCCACAGGCCAGGAACTACCGATGACTATTGCTTTCTGTCCGTTTAAAAAATTTTCAATTTTACTAAAATCAGCGTCCAATAATCCCTTCTCAACCTGTTCATACATTTTATTCCTCACATCAACTACCTGATCAAAGCGGGTGTCGCCAACAACTGTAACTGAATTAATCCCAATTGAATTTAATAACTTTTTTGATTCTTCAGTTTGGACAAAAAAATGGTTAATTTGAATTAAGATTTTTCTAAAAAATCCACCATACCATTTAAAAAACAACTGATTTTCTCTAAAAATTGATGAAACTAAATAAACTTCAATTCCTCTTTTATTTGCTTGAAAGAGATAATTTGCCCAAAATTCATACTTTACAAAGTAAATTTTTTCAGGCTTAAAATAATCGAGAAAATAGTTGGCGTTTGAATTAGTATCAAGCGGAAGATACATTACATGATCAGCCACATGTTTTCTCTTATGATAATGTAACATTCCAGATGGAGAGAAAAACGTTACTAAAATATAAGCTGAGGGCATTTTACTTTTAAGCGCATTCATTACTGGAATACCTTGATCAAATTCACCTAAAGAAGCACAATGGAACCAATATAAACGTAGAGATTTATCAATGATAGGCATGTTCTTTCTCCACTTTTTCCTACCCTTTATCCATAATTTTGCCTTTGGATTAAATAAAGTAAAGCAGCGAATTATAAAGCCGTAGAAACCAATTAATCTATTATACAAAAAATGCATCAATTGAAATAAAATTCTTTAGGCTTACGCTTGTAAAAAGGTATCATCCAGCCAAGTCTCAGACCCATTTGAATATCTAATCTTGTTTTCGTTGATACACTTATATCAGGTTCGTCAAAATTTATCGTACGCAAATTCTTCGTCAAACCTTCTTGAAAATAAAACCCTCCATAAAAATTATAAAATCCTCCATTCGCCATAAAGGCATACCCAACAAATTGATGGAAATTAACTCCTGCAGTGAGTCGATCATATCCTTTTCTATAATCCAATTCCAATTGAGGAACTACTTGATCATTTGACTCTATTCGCATGTGATGAATTAAATATCCAAAACCACCATTGACGAAAATTCCAGAATTCTTATTCGGACTAAGAATGGGAAAAAGCTTTCCCACTGAACCATTGATATGAAAACCCCTAGGCAAGACAAAAATGCGCGCAATATCACCATTCACATCCGTTATATTTCCATATGAATCAACTAAGTGGTCCAATAATCCGGTAAGCCGCACTTGATTGCCAAAAATAAAATTACTCTCTATTCCAAAATACCAGTTAGATTTTGATTTATAACCCGCAATAATTCCCAAATGATTCAAGTAACCATATCGTTCAGCTAAGTCTCCTCCAGTTATATTTGCTCCATAATGAACACCAACCCAAGGAGTGGAAATAGCTGAATCCTTTACATTTCGCTGCGCGGATATACTTAGTGTAAAAATGAGGGAGCAAAATACAACAATAAATTTCATAGCTCAAAAATAACGATTTTACCTTTAATTTATTTGATTAACTTAAGATTGCTTGATTTGAATACACCGTATTTTTTTTGTTTCGGCTGTTGCAATTGCTCTGCGATCAATACAAAATCCTATACACGATAAAAGCTTAGATCCATCACACAAAACCCATTGGTCATAACGTTGAGCATGAGGCACTTTTGCATCAGTTAACACATCGCTAATCAATTTTGACCCTGTTATTCCAAGAGGAAAAATACGATCTCCCCTACTCCACTTTCTTACCGTTAATTCTCCATCTATTTTTGAATCATCCAAATATAAATCTTGTTTGTTATAGGATGTGGGTAATTCAGTAACTATTGAGATTTTCAGGTTAGGTTTAGCGGAAGTAACTTCCTTATCGAATTCAAAAAACAACTCCTCTTTTTCACGGATTACCGCATGTAACAGTGCATTCTTTGGAAAAACTAACCGTGCTCCTTTTTTTGAATGAAGTAATTTTTTGATCTCTATTAAGAACCCTGTTGGCACATTGGTTTGCCTTAATAATTCAATCCATCGCTCATCGCCAAAATCAATTAAGTCAGAGATTAAAACACTGTTTTTTTTTGTGAGTTCACTGATATACACTGAAATTTCTTGCTGAATAAGTGCTTGATTTTCCTGTAAAATAGACATCAAAGTTAAAATTGAACTTTTTAACTCAGGAACTTGTTCGGTTAATGCAGGAATAATCTCATTTCTAAAGCGATTTCTTAGATAAATATTCTTTGAATTTGATTGATCTTCACGCCAAAAAAGATTTTTTTCTTTTGCGCATTCGAGCAATTCTAGTTTTGAAAACGACAAAAAAGGTCGATAAATGAGACCGTTTTTTAGCTTCATTCCCGAAAGTCCAGCAATACCTGAATTACGAAAATAGTGAATGAAAAAAGTTTCTATTTGATCATCAGCGTGATGTCCCAAAAACAAGAATGAACCTGTATTATTCTCCAGATTTTCCCTAAAAAATTCATAGCGAATTTCACGCGCCCGGTTTTGTAAATTTTTTGCTTTCATGGAAAGTTCAGCCTTCAAATCATGTACTTTTACCAGAAACGGGATGTTTTTTTTCGCACAAAACGCCTCCAAAAAAGCTTGGTCTTGATCGCTTTCATCACCTCTCAATTTATAATTTACATGAAGGGCAACTACATTAAAATAAGTAGACATCAGTTCCAGCAATAACGTAGAATCAACACCAGAACTAACAGCCACAAAGACTATTTTAGGGTTAATTTCTCCTGCTAATTTTTGGATAGCCTTTTCAACCGGATTCATTTTAAATCTAGAATTCGTGCAATCTTGGTTTGACATTCTTGGTATTCTTGTTCCGGGTCTGAATCCAAGGTGATAGCTCCCCCAACTGGACAGGAAATGTATTTCTTTTTGGAATTATAGATCATACTTCGAATAACAACATTAAAATCAAAATCACCATTTGGACTGATATATCCTATTGACCCTGAATAAATTCCACGAGAAAAGTCTTCCATTTCATCAATTAGTTCCATGGCACGTAATTTTGGAGCTCCAGTCATGGATCCCATTGGGAAAGTCGCCCTTAAAATATCTGTAAACGAAATAGACTTTTTTGCTTCGCAGGTAACCGTAGAAATCATTTGGTGAACAGTCTCAAAAGAATAAATTTCACATAATTCTTCTACATGAACTGAGTTTTTCTGCGCTACTTTTGATAAATCATTTCTAACTAAATCAACAATCATGATGTTTTCTGCGCGTTCCTTCGGGTTATTTTTAAGCTCATTTTTTAATTGTTCATCAAGTTTAACATCTTTACTACGACGAGCTGTTCCTTTAATCGGTTGTGAAATTAATTTTTTATCGACCTTTTTTAAAAATCGTTCTGGACTACCACAAAACACATGATGTTCTTCAAATTGAAAATACGCTGAAAATGGCGCTTTTGTAATTTCATTAAGTTTAAAATAAAAATCTAAAGGATAATCTATGACACATTTTTCAGCAAAAAATTCTTGACAATAATTCATTTCATAGACCTCTCCTTGTCGAATAAACTCTTTAATTATATTGACATTTTGGATGTATTTTTCTTTCTTCGTTCTAGGTATCCAATTTATTTTTAATTCGTGAAAATTTCTATCTGTTTCTTCCTCCAGGAAGTAATTCAAAAACTCAAAATTCTTCGCATTTTTTTCTCCTTGTAAAAACTCAAAATTCTCGTGATCAATTTTCACTACGCAATTTGGAACATAAAAAATGATTTGTGGAAACTCAGTTTCATCTTTATTTGCGGACGTGATATCTTCTATTTCATTCTTTACATTGTAATTTACTGCTCCAAAAATATAGCTCGTAGAATTACGTTCGATAAATTCAGCCAGGCAGCTCAACGAATTATTTTCACCAACAACGATTGATTCTAATGAACCAAATGCCAAAATGGACGAACCGTCATTACTGTTTAAATAGGTTATCGGAAAATTAAAAATGCTGGGCATACAATTGTTTTTTCATTCGGCTTAATGATTCAGGCAGAATCCCCAAATAAGAAGCAATTTGATATTGGGGAACGAGTTGTTCAATTTTTGGATAGCGCTCAATAAGCTGCAGATAGCGATCTTTGGCGCTTCCACTCATAGTTAGAAAAAACCGTTTCTGAAGTACTGTTAAAGTTCGTTGTGTTATAATTCGGAATATTCGTTCCAATTTCGGAACCTTTATAAACAATTCCTCTTTTCTTTCAGGATTTATAGTCAAAACTAATAAGTCTTCTAATGCTTGAGCAGACATATTTGCCTGTTCACCAAAATTAAACGAAGCAATATCCCCAATCCACCAATCCTTAAAAGCAAAATAAAGAATATGTTCATTTCCTCTCTCGTCAGAATAAAACACTTTTGCCGTTCCATCAATAACGAAAGCTTCGGTCTTGCAAATTTCACCTTGATTGAAAATAAATGCTTTTTTCTTTACAAACTTTGGCTCGTAGGCCTTTTTTATTAAATGAATTTCATATTCATCCAAACTAACACGAGACAAAAAGTAACGAATTAATTCATCGTGAACGTTTTCCAAAATCATAAAGTAAATTTACGCGTTAATTTTTCATTCAAAGTTAATTTGAACTATTTTAACCTAAATTTTGTTTTACGAATATGTATCAATTAAAACTAAAGCAAATTATTCCAACTGATTTAGAAACCTGTTGGGAATTTTTCTCCTCTCCAAAAAACTTAAAAACCATAACACCTGATTATATGGGATTCAAAGTATTGGTTGAAATTCCTGAGAAAATGTACGCCGGACTAATGATTGAATACGAAGTAAAACCACTTCTGGGAATTCCTATGAAATGGATAACTGAAATAACACATGTCGATCATTTAAAATTTTTTGTTGATGAACAACGAAAAGGTCCTTATAAGATTTGGCACCACGAGCACCATTTTAAGCAAGTTGAAAATGGCATAGAAATGACTGACATTGTCACGTACGAAATACCATTTGGAATTCTTGGAAAAATAGCTAATCCTCTTATTGTCGAAAATAAAATCAAACAAATTTTTGATTATCGATTTAAAAAAGTGGAAGAAATTTTTGGAAAACCTAAGAATTAGATAAAGCCGAAAGTTATTAAAATCCCAACTAGTAAAAGAAAGATTGCTACTGTTTTCTGAATGGATCCAATTGTAGTTTTGTCCAACAGTTTTGATCCAATATAACTGCCTATAAAAGCCAAAACGACAGAAATTATAAGAATTGGATTAGATACTATTTCTGAAGATTTTAAAATTGATAACGAAGTAAAATACATGGTTATTCGTGAAATATCAATTAAAAATCCAATTGCGCTCGAAGTCGCAACAAATTCCTCTTTGGTAACATTTGCCTTCGCTAAAAACATGGAACGAAAAGCGCCTTGATGACCAGATAATCCACCAAAAAATCCACTTAATGCTCCTCCGATAAATAAGCGAGTTGGGGTTATCTCAAATGATTTTTTTTTGTAAAAGAATTCAATGAATGCAAAACCTATCATAGTTAGTCCAATTGTAATTTTAATCGGTGTGATAGAATTCTGAAAAAAAAGGAGGTTGTATCTAATTTCGTCATTAAATGAATCCAAATTACTGAGGAACCAACTACCTAAAAAAGCAAAAATAATCGCTGTTGGAGCAAATCTTATGAGAAGCGAATAATTAATCCCTTTGTAAACAAAAATCACCTTGAAGAGTGAATTAAAAAAATGAACAATGGCTGTTGCAAAAACCGCTACCTCTATTGGAAAAAATGCACAAAAAGCAGGAAGTAACAAGGTGCCTAACCCAAATCCAGAAAAGAAAGTTAGAATACTTCCAACAAAAACGACCAAGGGAATTATAACAATTTCCAATTCTTTAAATTTTCAACGAAAATACGAGTTTCACTAAAAAAAAGAATAAGTTCAAATAAAATTACTTCCAACTGTTATATCCACCCTCCAAGTCATAAACTTCTTTAAAACCCCATTCTTGAAGTAATTCAGCTGCGTTTTCACTGCGCCCACCAGCGGCACAATATACTAAAACTGGTTTGGTTTTATCCAATTTTTTCATTTGTTTTTCAAAAGAATCACCATTGTAATCAATGTTTTTTGCTCCTTCGATAAATCCATTCGAAAACTCACGTGGAGTTCGCACATCAATTAATTGTGCACCATTTTTTTTAATCAACTCAGCAAACTCTGTTTTTGAAACTTTTTTATTAATTGTCTGCGCTGTTAGTGTGGTAGAAGAAGTTGAGCACGATAAAAATAAAAAAACGATACTCAAAAAAGATAGCATTTTCATAATCAATTGATTTTTTTTTAGTGGATTACAAATGTAAAAGTTAAAAAGGTAACGATAAGTAACTTAAGTTTCATTCAAAAACTATCTCATTAAAATCTTTGGCAGTTAATGACCAATTTGACTCCGTTCCCGGGCGTATCACTTGAATTGTTTGAAATCCTGCTTGTTTCGCTGCCTCTAATTCTTCAATAATATCAGAAAGAAAAAGAATATGCTGGGGTTCAAAATTAATTTTTCTAGCAATTTCTCTATAGGTATTCACCTCACGCTTAGGTCCAGTCTTTGTATCAAAATAATGTTCCAGATATCGATTTAAATCGCCAGTTGCAGTATATCCAAAAAGTAGTTTTTGCGCTGCAACCGAACCCGAGGAAAAAATTCCCATTCGGAATCCTTTATTCTTCCATTCCATTAATTTCACCGGTACTTCTTGGTATACATGCCCAACAAGCTCCCCTGTTTTATAACCTGTTTGCCAAAGTACCCCTTGAAGTGTTTTAAGCGGAGTTACTTTTCTATCTTCCTTACTCCAAATCAATAACTTATCAATTATTTCTTGATCTGTAAGTAACTCAATATTTTCCTCATTTTTTACAATTTCTTTCACTTGTTCAAAAGCCTGCTGAACCTGTTTTAGGTTTTTTACTTTCTCCAAACGCTGAATATTATTTTGAAAATAAGGAAACAACACATCATATACAAAGGAAACAGAGGTTGTCGTACCTTCAATATCCATCAACACAAATCTCACATCTTTCATTAGGCAGGCATTTTAAAATCTTTGAATTGCTGTTCAATTTTAGATTCAGTGTAGTGAGGAACCCACCCACTCATGTCAATAAATATTCGAATTGCCTTTACAAAAGGATCCTTTTCACCAGCATCAAACCAATGTTTACTTCCAGCTGGAACACTAATTAAATCTCCTCGCTGACAAAGCAAATTAAAGACTGATTCAGTTTCTAGATTAAACCAGAATAGACCTTGTCCATCGACAAAAAAACGAATTTCATCTTCTGTATGAATATGTTCAGCAAGAAACTTAGCGCGAATTGCATCGTAATTTTCTGTTAAAGAATTGATGGAAATTACATCAGCAGTTTCATATCCTCCATTAACCATAAATGGGTTTAAATCTTTTTCATAAGCCTTTAAGATTTCTTCGGTTGATGCTGAGTCATTAAAAATCACATCACATGACCACTGATCAAAAAAGATTCCTCGTTGATTTAAAAATTGCCTAATCTCATCTGGATTAGAAATTTCAATATTTTCCTGAGGTATTGATAGAATTGCCATAGTACAAAAATAACACAATTATTTATTGAAATAAAAACACCTTGGAAATGGTTACTCAAAATTCACTAATTATTTTCTTCGACAATTTTGTATTTTAATTTATTTACTTAGATTTACTTAATCTTAAACTTTATGTATGTTTTTAAAATCTTTTTTTACCCTATTTATTGCAGCTACGTTATCCTTTGGAGCAAAAGCTGACCAGCTAGCAGTTTTAACTTTAGACCAAGCTATTTCTGCAACAGAGTATCTTCAAACCCAAGAAGCTGTTATCTTGTGGTGCGCCTGTTGTGAGGGAGACCCAATGAGTGCCGTGATGATTTCGGAAGTGTATTATCAAGAGTGGGGCGCTGATGAGAATGGAGAAATGCTTTATACGGTTCATATCAATGGCGTTGATCAGGATGGAAATGAAGTTGTTGGTCTTGATTTAGACTTAGCTTATGTTCATGTTGTCATTGAAAATATGGCGTACTGCCTAGGCACTCAATTAGGAATGATTTGCGACCCTTGCGTTGAACCTTTCAGCTTGGAATAACCTTCACTTTTAACTATTTTTTAGTATTTTTTTTAGCCTATTAAAATTTCTGTCGTATTTTTGCACCGTAATTAAAAAATGACTCAACAAAAAAATATTATTAACGTGATTATTATCGTTCCAAGCGACCGGTGAGAAAGCGTTATAACTAAATAATTTAAAGCCTTTCTCCCCACAGAAAGGCTTTTTTTTTGAACTAAAAAAAGTAAAGTATGTATTACAATGCCGATTCAAAAGTTTACCTAGACGGAAAGTTTATACCGGCTAAGGAAGCGCAAACTGATTTATACGCACAAACCTTACATTATGGAAGTGGTGTTTTTGAGGGAATTCGATCCTACGACACACCGGATGGAATACGAATCTTCAAAGCAAAAGAACATTATGAACGTTTAAAGTATTCCGCTGAGTCAATGCACATGCCTTTTCCATGGACTGTTGAAGAGCTAACTAAAATCTCATACGAGCTTCTTGAGATCAATCAATTGAAAGATGCTTACCTTCGACCACTTGTATATCTTGGAGCGAACATGTCACTAACTCCAACCAATGAAGTGCATTTGGTAATGATGGCTTGGGAATGGGGGAAATATTTGGGTGACAATCTTTTAAATGTAATGCTGTCTTCCTACCAACGGCCCAATCCGAAAAGCTGCCACGTTCAGGCAAAAGTAGTTGGACATTATACGAATAGTATTTTAGCTACAACAGAAGCAAAACAAAAAGGATTTGACGAAGCTTTGTTGACAGATATAAATGGATATGTAGCGGAAGGCCCCGGAGCAAATTTCTTTTTTGAAAAAGACGGAAAATTAGTTACTGCTCCACTTGGAAATATCTTATCAGGTATAACCCGCGCAACCGTATTTGAAATTGCCAAAGAATTAGATGTTGAAGTTGAAGAGCGCTTGTTTAAACCGGAAGAAATTTATTCTGCTGACATCGCCTTCTTTTGTGGAACAGCAGCTGAAGTAATTGGAATAGGGAAGTTTAATGACTTTACATTTCCACTAAAATGGGAAGATTCAAATAGTCACCTCATCCAACGAAAATATAAGCGAAGAGTAGCATTTAATGAATATAAAGAATTCTATTTATAATATGGAACTGAATAAATACAGTAAAACACTCACTCAAGACGAAACACAACCGGCTGCACGAGCAATGTTGTATGGTGTTGGATTGACCGATGCTGACATGAAAAAAGCGCAAGTGGGAATTGTGGCGAGCGGTTATGAAGGAAATACCTGTAATATGCATCTAAACGATCTAGCTAAAACCGTCAAAATGGGTGTACAGGCCTCGGATTTGGTGGGGCTTACCTTTCATACAATTGGTGTGAGCGATGGAATGGCAAATGGGACAGATGGCATGCGTTATTCGCTCGTTTCAAGAGATATTATTGCAGATTCGATTGAGGCTGTTGGTGGAGCGCAATGGTATGATGGAATTATTGCTGTAATGGGTTGTGACAAAAACATGCCAGGTTCAGTGATCGCAATGGGAAGATTAAATCGACCTGCAATTATGGTTTACGGAGGAACAATTCATTCAGGAAAATGGAAAGGTGAGAATTTGAATATTGTTTCTGCCTTTGAAGCATTGGGACAAAAAATAGCGAATAAAATTTCAGACGAAGATTACAAAGGAATTATTCAAAATGCTTGTCCAGGTGCAGGAGCATGTGGAGGAATGTACACTGCAAATACGTTGGCATCAGCCATTGAAGCGCTTGGAATGAGTTTGCCATACAGTTCATCTAATCCAGCCACAAGTGAAGAGAAACAACAAGAATGTTTAAGGGCTGGTAGTGCAATTCGTATTTTGTTGGAAAAGGATATCAAACCAAGTGACATCATGACGCGCAAAGCATTCGAAAATGCGATGGTGATGGTTTCAGCGCTTGGAGGTTCAACCAATGCAACAATGCATTTGTTAGCCATGGCACATTCAGTTGGAGTTGATTTAAAACTTTCTGATTTTCAAGAAATAAGTGATCGTATTCCTTTACTTGCCGATTTAAAACCTAGTGGAAAGTATTTGATGGAAGATGTTCATCGCATTGGCGGAACCCCTGCAGTTATGAAGTATTTATTAGAGAAAAACTTACTTCATGGCGATTGTTTAACAGTAACAGGGAAAACCTTAGCCGATAATTTAGCAGAAGTTCCTTCCTTAACTGACGGACAAAAAGTAATAGTTCCACTTGAAACACCACTTAAAAATTCTGGTCATATTCAGATTTTATTTGGAAACCTAGCTGAAAGAGGTTCTGTTGCAAAAATTACAGGAAAAGAAGGCGAATATTTCCGAGGTCCGGCAGTAGTTTTTGATAACGAATTTGACACGATCAAAGGAATTACAGAAGGAAAAGTTAAAGCAGGTGCTGTTGTGGTCATTCGCTATTGCGGACCAAAAGGAGGACCTGGAATGCCAGAAATGCTAAAGCCAACTTCTGCAATCATTGGAGCTGGACTTGGATCTTCTGTGGCTTTAATTACAGACGGTCGCTTTTCGGGTGGAACGCACGGTTTTGTGGTTGGACATATTTCACCAGAAGCATTTGACGGTGGAACGATTGCGTTAGTGAGGGAAGGAGATATGATTACACTTGATGCCATCAATAATCATTTAATTCTTGAAGTTTCGGATGAGGAGCTTAAAATAAGAAAAAACAATTGGGAACAACCTGAACTGAAAGTGAAATCGGGTGTTCTGTATAAATATGCCAAACAAGTTTCTTGTGCTTCATTAGGTTGTATAACTGATTTATAATTAACTATGAATAATTCAACAATATCTGGTGCTGAAGCTGTTATCCGTTCTCTATTAGCGGAGGATGTATCGACTATTTTTGGTTATCCTGGAGGTGCAATTATGCCAATCTACGATGCGCTATATGATTTTAAGGAGGATGTAAATCACATTTTAGTGCGTCATGAGCAAGGTGCTATTCATGCTGCGCAAGGCTTTGCAAGAGCTTCGGGAAAAACTGGGGTTGTATTTGCAACTTCTGGCCCTGGTGCAACAAATTTGATTACAGGTTTAGCTGATGCACTGATTGATTCAACCCCAGTTGTTTGTATTACAGGGCAAGTTGCCTCTCATTTATTAGGAACGGATGCATTTCAGGAAACCGACGTAATAGGAATATCTATGCCAGTGACGAAATGGAATATTCAAGTAACAAAAGCTGAAGATATTCCAGCTGCAATTGCGCGTGCATTTTACATCGCATCGACAGGAAGACCCGGTCCCGTTTTAATTGATATTACGAAGGATGCACAATTTGGGAAAATGGATTTCTCTTACGAAAAATGCAATTCTGTTCGAAGCTATATTCCAAAACCAAAAGTTGATGAAGTTCAATTGGAAAAAGCGGCTGAATTAATCAATCAAGCGCAAAAACCATATTTATTAATCGGTCAAGGGATTTTATTGTCGGAGGCTGAAGATGTGTTAATTGAATTCGTTGAAAAATCAGGAATACCAGTTGCATCAACACTTTTAGGCTTAGGTGCTTTTCCTGCTGATCATCCAAATTATGTTGGATATCTCGGAATGCATGGGAATTATGCGCCAAACGTACTAACCAACGATTGTGATGTGTT
>Ga0315905_10006335_pt1 | contig 12029 bp, 15 predicted proteins | sample LakEriMetagenome_5_FD_203522 | JGI IMG/M metagenome (GOLD analysis project Ga0315905, IMG submission 203522) | Freshwater fungal communities from buoy surface, Lake Erie, Ohio, United States - Buoy 4 MA121 | ecosystem: Environmental > Aquatic > Freshwater > Lake | place: USA: Lake Erie, Ohio...
GTCCAGAACCTTAGAAAGTAGATTAACCCAACCTTCACGTTTATCTGGCACAATATAATCAGCGTCTTTAGTTGCTTCATGAATAACAGTTACACTCTTCTTAATCTTTGGAAGTTCATGCACATCTTCGCGACGAATGCTGTAACCAACACCGCCACCAAGCATTAGATTTTCGAAAAGAAAAAGAAATGCCTTTGGTTCGCGCATTGCTGTAGCCCAGCAATTAAGAAGAGAGTTTGCGCCAAATCGATCTACAGTAGAAGTTCCAAGCTGCCAAAGCATTCGACCAGCAAAGTTGCATTTAAGATTAAAAACATAATCGTAAATACGTTCAGCTTCTTCTTTTGTATATTGTGCGCCAATCTTTTGTGCGCCATTTATACAGCGTTCTACTGTTTCGTTCCATTCTTCAGTTGTTCCATCTTCCTTTAGACGAGCATACGTTCTTTTGTATACTATGTATCCAAGACCGTTGAAACCCCAGTTTGGTTGTTTGTTTTTATATTTGGCGAGAAAAGATGGCGAAAGAATATTTAAATCGTTACTCATGGTAAAAGGTATTATACACTAGATTTTAAAATTATCTATGTCATACTTTACCATACGCTCTACAAGATTGTCAAAAGAAATTTTCGGCTTCCAACCTAATTCTTCTCTAGCTGGAGTTGAGTCCCCTAAAAGAAGCTCTACTTCAGCAGGTCTATAAAATTTAGGATTAATTTTAATCAAAACTGAAGATTGAATTTCATTTTTAATTGCATATTCAGTAGAAACACTCATTTGTTCTTCTTGTCCAGATCCATGCCATACACCTTGAATGCCAGCGTGATGAAAAGATTTATTTATAAATTCTCTGATTGTGTGAGTCTCATTGCTTGAAAGAACATAATCTTTAGGTTTTTCTTGATTCATGATTTTCCAAACGCCTTCAACAAAATCTTCGGAATCAGACCAATCTCTTTTAGCATCTAAATTTCCAAGTTCGATTGGTGCAAAAGGTTTATTGTTTTTAATAGCATGATGTATACGAGCTACACCTTTACTAATTTTTCTAGTTACAAACTCTTCTCCGCGCTTAGTTCCTTCATGATTAAAAAGAATACTGTGAACAGCATACAAATTATAAGACTCACGATACACTTTAACCAAATGCCTAGCTGCCGCTTTGCTTGCGCCGTATGGGCTTCTTGGTCTTACTGGATGTAGAATGTCTTGTGGGCTATATTGTACATCTCCAAATTCTTCACTAGATCCCGCAGAGTAAAAACGACACTTTGGTTGAAAACGACGAATAGCTTCAAGGCATCTAGCTACTCCAGTCGCGTTAGCGTCAAAAGTTTGAAGTGGAATTTCCCAGCTACATCCAACAAAACTTTGAGCGGCAAAATTAATAAAATAATCGGGTTGAATATCTCTTACAAGATTGTCCAGGCTTATGCTATCTGAAAGATCGCCATAAACTAATTGAAATCTTTCATTTTTAATAAAAGTATTGCAATTTACAAAATTAGGATTTGATGTGCGACGAATCATTCCAAATATTTTGGCCTTAGTATTTTTTAATAGATACTCAACCATGTTAGCGCCATCTTGTCCTAGTATTCCGGTTACTATAATTTTCATATTAATTCCTTATATTATTATTTTTGTAGTTTTCTTGAAACCATTTATAAGTAGTTTCTAAGCCGTCTTGTAATTTAATTTTTGGCTTCCATCCTAAATTAAATATCTTTTTAACATCTAATAGCCTTTTGGGTGTTCCGTTTGGTTTAGAACTGTCCCATAAAATTTCGCCAGCATATCCAGATACTTTTTTAATAGATTCTGTAAGATCTTTAATGGTAACGTCTTCTCCATAACCAACATTTATAATTTCTTTTTCATCATAATTAAGCATTAAAAATAAAAGTGCAGTAGCCAAATCATCTGAATTTAAGAATTCTCTTCTAGGTGAGCCTGTACCCCAACAAGTTACAGATGAAAGATTATTTAATTTAGCTTCATGAAATCTTTTTATTAAAGCTGGCAAAACGTGAGAATTCATGGAGTGAAAATTATCATTAATTCCATATAGATTGCATGGCATTGCTGAAATAAAATTGCAGCCATATTGTTTACGATACGCTTGGCACATCTTTATTCCAGCTATCTTAGCTATCGCGTACCATTCGTTTGTTGGCTCTAGCTCTCCGCAAAGCAAGGAGTTTTCATTTACAGGTTCAGAAGCAAACTTTGGATAGATGCAAATACTACCCATGAATAAAAGCTTTTTAACTTGATTTAAATATGAAGAATGAATTACATTGTTTTGTATTTCAAGATTGTCGTAAATAAATTCTGCTGGATGAACGTCATTCGCATAAATACCTCCAACTTTGGCAGCGGCTAAAAATACATATTCTGGTTTATTCTTTTCGAACCATTGCTGAACGCTTTTTTTGTCTTTTAAGTTCAATGTATCTTTATTTTCGATTAATAGATTTTCATAGCCTTCTTGTTTCAATAATCTAAGAATAGCAGATCCAGCTAATCCATTATGTCCAGCAATGAAAATTTTTGATGTTTTATTCATTTTATATGCTCTGTATTATTATAAACGATTTTATTTTTTCAAAATTTTATTATTGTTGTTTTTATATTATAGCTTTAGAGATTTAGCTATGAATTGTTGAGCTAGATGGGTATAAGTGCCTTTTTGTTTAGACCAATTATAACTATCTTTTTGTTTTTTCGAAAAAGCTTCTTTATTATTTTTATAAAAATCTATTTTATTTTTTAAGTCTTCAAATGAGGATACATATTCAACTATTCCATCTGTCCATTCAGTAGCCACAGGATTGTCGCATAAAACAACATTTCCAAAAGAAATACCTTCGGCAACTCTTTCTGTAACAACATTGTTTTTTATATTATCGTTTGCAGAAAATCCTAAAGACGAATAAGAACATAAAAAAGAATTGATTCTCTCTTCCTCACTAATTTCAGGTGCGGTATTTCTAATAAAACAATTATTTAATTGAGATGTCCATTCTGTCTTGTAATAAGCTCCAACAAATTGTGCATCCCAAATTTCATTTCTTTTTAAAGTTCCTATTTTTTCTATAGAAATATAACTTAAAAATGTTAAAGGATGATAATAGTCTATTGATTTTTGAAAATCATAACATTTTTTATGATTAGGAAGTGAAGGTTCTTTAAGAAAATGTTCTCCAGTTAATATGCGTTTGCCTAGATTTATATCTTTATTCTTAATAAAAAAATCATGAAAAAACCAAAATATCTTGATTGTATTTGGAAAAGCTTTTAATTTATCTATTGTTTGTGGATATTGATTTGAGGATAATCCATGATTGCCAATAAAGAAAAAATTATTACTTGAATCATTTATAGATTCAAAAGCAGAGTCATCATTAACGACAAAAATTTCAAAGTTAAGATGAGAAAAGCCAGATGTAAATTTTCTTACAGTGTGCCAGAAATTTCCAAGAATTGGTAAACTTGGGGTATTTATTATATAAAATTTATTCATGAATTACTTCGTATTTTAAATTTGGAAAATTCCAATCTATATCTTTCCATTCAGGTCTAATAAAAACCGTGGTTTCAGTTTTATTTAATGCAGAAGCTAATACGGATTGGCCGCTGAAACAACAATAAAAATATTTACAACTATGAATTAAATCACAAAAATGAAATATAGATTTAATATCTATTTCATAATCGTATTTAAAATTAGTATCTTTATAGTTATCTACCTTATTATTAAATTTTGGAACTATTATTTTGGAATCTTGATGTTTATCTTTTAAATATGAATATATATTTTTAGGTTTAACAGGAGAGCTTGATTTTGCGCTTAAATCAACAAAAATTTTATTTTGAAATTCATTAATTATATTAGGTTTATAATATATTTTTGGAATTTCATTTTCTGGATTGATTCCATGAGAAGCTTCTTGATTATAAATTATGCTTTTTTGCGAATGTATTCTCGCATACGCTGAAATATCTCCAATATTAGGATATTCACTACTCAATCCTTTAACATATGGATTAAGTTTCCAAACTAATTCAAATATTTCAGAATTTCTATATGTATTCTTATCTGATATATATACTTCATAGCCTAACTTAGAGAACATTTCAGGAAGAGTCGAAAACTGCAAATTGTCACCAAGACCGCCCCAAGGCTGATATAAAATTTTTTTCATATATTGAATTAGGTTTTAGTTTATTCACCTCTTCTTCGATCATATTTTTTCAAATATCCCTGAAAGTATATTTGGTTGATTGTTGCTATCTTTTCTAATGGAGTCTTCAATATTGCATGTATTTATTTTTTTAAAACCTATTTCATTCATAAAGCTTGTCAAAGACTTTTCATTAAAAAACCAAAGATGCTCGTCTGGTCTTCTATGTTTCCAAGATTGGAACCATTCGGAATTTTTATAATTGCACCAAGGCATTGAAACACATATATATTGAGTTTTTAAATTTTTAATATCATATATATTTTCAAAATGCTCTAACACATCGAAAAAAGTAACTATGTCGTATGTTTCATTATATATATCTTTTACAAATGAACATCCAGCAGGAAGTGGACATTCTTCAGTCACATCGTTGCCAAAACACTTAGGAATGATGTCTTTAGCAACATCTAAAAAATATCCTTGACCATAACCGACATCTAGGAGTTTATCTGGAATTTTTCCAATAGAACCAATAATATGTCCAAGTCGAAGATATGACATGTGTTTCTTTTCTATTCCATATTTATCATATCCTTTAGTATAATCTGAGCCGTAGATAAATGGCTTTTTATTTATTTGTTTAATAAGGCCATTTTCTAATTTAATGTAATTTTCTAACATATTATTATTTATTTATATTAACGTCATTCCTTTTTTTTGCACTACTTTGCAAGCACATTTATTTGCAAATTTAATTGCGTCAATGATATTTTTATTTTTTATAAAATGGCAAACTAGAGCTGCCATAAATGAATCGCCAGCTCCAGAAACATCTATGACTTCTACTTTTTTAACTGGATAATTTTTATTTTGAAATAAACATCCATCTCCTCCCATTGTTTTTATAATTTTAGATTCAATCAATGGAGTTAAATTGTTTTTTGATCTATCGTATTCATAATTATTTATTTTTATATACGATATATTATCAGCCCATTTGCCTAGAATTTTCTTGCTATCTAAAAAAGTGCAAGAATGATTATTAGAAATACAAAGTATGTCTTCTTCGGTCAAAAAGCCTTTATCGTAATCAGATATACAAATTAAATCGTATTCAGAAAAATTAATTTTTTTTACATCAAATCTATCTATTTTATTTATAGAATCAATTCTCAAAAACATGTGATTACTATTTTTATGAATATATCGTGTTTTTGTAACATCATGCCAATTATCATTTGTAATAATGTCGCAATTTTTATAAATTGATTTTATATTCTTGAATGTATTGTAGGCCATTCCAGGGTTTTCTGTTTGATCTAGAATTTTTATTATTGGAACTGGCTTGTCAGGACACATTCTATCTGAAGAGCAGTAACAAAATACATCTCTGCAACTATCGCCTATCACTAAAATTTTGTTATTCATAAAATCTATTCCAATCAAAATCTATAATATCTTCTTTGTAGTTTTTATTTGGAAAATCCAGGTTTTGAATTGGAAATTTTTGTTTTATTAATATTGGATTTTTAATTAAGCTTTTGTTGACAAAACTAATTTCTAGTAATGGGGGAAATGTTTGTCCATCGATTTCATTTAATGCAAGAGAATTATTTATATGTAAATGAAAGATATGATAATGTTCACAAATCTTTTCTAAGACATTTTGATATTTCTTAAATAATAAATTATTAATTTCTCCATAAACAAATTTATTAAACTTCGTAAAATATGGAGAATTTGAACCATTATATATCACTGGAATAAAATGAAATTCACAAAAAATTTGATCGAACTGAGATAAAATATTATCATGCATTTGTTCGAAAACATTCCATTCATTCCATTCTACATCTATTTTTAGAATTTTATTAGAACGATTTAAATCTCCGTAATACTTTAAATGATTTTCTAATGTGTTTAAATTGGGTTGTTTTTCAAAACTAATGCCTTCTTTTAAAAAATAAAAATTATTATGATTTGCGGGAAGATTTTCTATCGTATGGTCAAAAAGCCTAACCTTTGTATTAGGATTATTTGATAAGAAATCAAGCTCAAAAGATACATCATCACTTATTCCGTATGAATATAGAATATCGCATTTTTTACATAACTCATCAAGGACGACATATCCGCCATCTTTGTTTGGCCCTAGTCTCTTTTTTGTATACTCGGTATCGTAAATTTTAATATTTTTTATATATTTCATAGCATAGGCAGTCCATCTTTTTTCAAAAAGATCATTGATGGTGATTTTATTAAATATGAATCAAACATAGCTTTTTCTGCTTCAAGAGAGTTATTGGGAAAATAACTTCGTATATTCTTAAAAACAGTTACTAATCTTTCTGGGTTTAAAGGTCTATGCGTTGGACCATGAGTTGGATAATCAGAATAACCAACAAGCATTACTGGCAAATTTTGTTCATCTATATCTATTTTAACTTGTTCGAAAGGGCGTTCCAAAACAAAAGGAGTTATAGAATAAATGATTGGTCTAAAACCTTCAATAGCCAATCCAGCGGCCATACTTGTTATAGTTTGTTCGCATAATCCAAGATTAAAAAATCTAGAAGGAAATTTTAACTTGAACTCTTCCATTTCCTGTTCTACATCTCCAGTTAACAAAACTATTTTATCATTTTTTTCTGCTAGTTTTACGATTGTTTTTCCGAATACTTTTCTCATGATAATTCCTCCATTGCTTGTTTTTCTAATTCACCAGCTAACCAGTTTGAATGCCATTTAGGTTTATTTTCCATAAAGCTAACTCCTTTTCCTTTTATAGTATTAGCAACTATTAAAATTGGCTTATCTGATTCTTTATTGATATCAATATTCAATAGATCGTCATTATGACCATCGATTTCATAAACATTCCATTTTGCTGCTTTAGCTGTAGCGATAAGTACATTATCTACAGGCAAAATATCATCGACAAATCCTGAACCTTGAATTTTATTGTTATCAACTATAACTACTAAGTTATTTAAATTCAATCTATTTCCAATTAAAATAGATTCCCAAGTTGTTCCTTCTTGGCATTCACCATCTCCAACTAAAACAAAAACCTTGCTATTATCATGCTTCATCTTTCTGCCTAAAGCAAATCCTATTGCTGTTGGCAGACCATGACCCATGCTTCCTGCTGTACAAAAAATACCATTTTCAGGTTCATAATGAGGATGCCCTTCTAAAGTAGGATTATAACCTAACTCTCTGAGTAAAACATAATAAATCCAACATCCATGTCCCTTGCTAAGAACAAATCTATCTTCTTTACGCATGATTTTATCAAAAAGATTGATTAGTATTTCTGCGCAGCTAAAACTTCCGCCATAATGATATCCGCCATTTTGTTTGCTGATAATGATAGCGTCCCTTCTTACTTGTTTTGATCTTTTATTTAAAGAAATCATATGTTTATGATTATTCTGCCAGCGGTTCCACTCATTAATTTTAGAACAGCGTCGTTTATTTGTTGTAAATTATAAAAATCAGTTATTATGTTTTCAACATTTATGACTTTATTCAAGTATAATTTGATATATTTTGGAATATCTATATCTGGATCGAATCCACCAGCTTGCGTAGTTTTAAAAGAAATACCTTTAGTTGAAAAAAAGCTTATTGGATTGCTTATTATTAAAGATGAATTTTCTTTAGGTTGAGAAACGAATATGCATCTTCCTTGTTCAGAAAGATGTGGAATGCATTTTGAAACCAAATCAAAATGTCCAGTTGTATCTATGATGCAATCAAATTTTTTATATTTATCAAAAAGTACTTTTAGATCATCTATATGATAAAACTCGCCACCATTTTTAACTGTTAGATATTGTTTGTGTTTGCTAATATCAACACCCACAACTGGGCTTGCGTGTGAAAGTTTAGAAGCGAATATGCAGTTAAGTCCAACTCCGCCGCATCCAAGAACTAATACACTTTCTCCAAATTTAATATTTGCTTCATTATTTACTACACTTAATCCAGTAGAAAGACCGCATCCCAATAAAGCGCAAAAATCATCAGAAACTTCATTATTAACTTTAGTCATTCTATTTTCAGAAACAATAGAATATTCTGATAAAGTAGTGATTTTGCCACTTGATATTTTCTTGTTGTTATAAATATAAGATGGAAAATCAGATTCGATTCCAGATCCTTTTCTCCAGTGGAGTATAACTTTATCTCCTTTCTTTACTTTGGTAACTCCATCGCCAACTTGTTCAACTATGCCGCAGCCTTCATGCCCAATTAAATGTGGAAGAAATTTTGCATTTCCTTTTAATCCTTTAATTTCTTGTATTTGCGCTCCGCAGAGTCCGCTTTTTATATTTTTAACTAAAATTTGCCCAATTTTCAAATCGGTTAATTCAATATCTTCTATTTTTAAAGGTTTGTCTATTTCTGTTAAAATTGCAGCTTTCATTTTGAATTTCTTAGTTCGAAAGAGGATATGGTATAATTATGATTGGAGTTAATCAAATTAATTATAAATTCAGCTATTTCACTAGGTTCCATTAGATTTTCATAATTATCTCTATTTATAGTCATTTTAGTTTTCATTGCTCCTACAAAACAGTCTATAACTTTTATATTAGATTTCTTTTGATTTATAGAAAGCGAACTGCCAAATCCGCTCAATCCAAATTTAGATGCACAGTAAATAGATTCGTTATAAGAAGGGTATTTTCCAGCTAATGAATTTATGTTAATAATAAGACCTTGAGTTTTATTTTGAATTGTGTTATTATAAACATATTTTGTTAATAAAATAGGAGATATGAGATTTATATTTATGATCTTAGAAATTTCTTCTTCAGTTAGCGAAGTAAATTCTTTATTAGAATAAATGCCAGAATTATTGATCAAACAATTAATTTGTTTTTCTTTAATAAACTTTTCTAGTTTTTTAACTCCTTCTAAATTATTAAAATCACAGTTTATATCAGCAGTTTCAGACATTGAATGTTGGAAAATACTATGTTTTGTATCTCTTATTTTATTGCAGATCTCTTTACCGAGTCCGCCTTTTGAACCTGTTATTAAAATGTTGTATTTCATATTTTAATCCATCCTTCTGGAATTAGATCTTTAATATCACAATTAGCCTCTTTTGTATACCATTCTGATGGAACGTATACTTTTTTATTTGGATTCTTATTTAAATAAGAAGCCCACCAGCTAAATGTGCTGTTTCCATTTATGTTGTTATCGCAAGAAGTTAATAAACAAAAATCTTTTATTTCGTCTAATAAATTTGAATAGTAAATATTATCGTTAACTATATTTTGTTTTGCCCATTCTATATCGTCTGAAACAATTATAAAATCAACATTTTTAAAATATTTAAAAGCTTCTAAATAATATTCTAAACCATTTGTTTTATGATAATGAGAAAACTTTAGATAATCACCTCTTCTTATATGAACACCAACTGTTTCTTTATTTATTTTATTTTGCTTCTTCCATTCATTTATTTCATCGAACCATGATTGATCTAAAGTATAGTCTTTAATTATTTCTTCTTTATATTTTTGAAAGTATTTTTCGCTTTGAAAATAACCGTGTATTGTAATATTTTTTACTTTTGGTATTTCATTATAAGTATATTCTGGTTCTTGATAAAAAACATTTGGAATATCTTTTGTTTCTTTAATGTTTTTAAAGAAAGTTGTTTTATATTTGCCGGACTTTTGTCCTTGATTTGGAGTAAAACAAATATCGTGATTTACAGCGAAATCATCGTTCAAATCTAAAGCAAGAGATTTTGCGGCGGCAACTTGGAATAATTGATTCCCCAATCCTCCTTGTAAAAAAACAGAAATCATTTGTTAATGAGTGTTAAAGTTCTTAAATAAAGTAAGTTAGCATTCATATATTGTTCTTGTAGGTAATTTTGATTTTTATCATTATAATTATAATTAACTAGTATTTCTGGTATATTATACATTTTAAAATATGGCAAAGATCTTAAGAAGAGATCAAAATCTTCACAGTATTTGTATGTTAAATCATATCCTCCGCATATTTTAAACACTTCACTTTTTAAGACGACTGAAGAATTTCCAAATGGATTATTTCCTTTAAAAAAAGAATCTTTTATTTGTTGATGTGTTTCTGGATACAAAACATCAAAATGTTGTTTATCTTTTAAAAATCTCATTCCTGTGCCGCAAATATCGTTCTCTAATAATAAAGGTATTTGTTTTGCTAGTTTTTGTGGAAACCATTGATCATCAGCGTCAATCATTGCAATATATCTGTACTTTTCATTATTAAGAATGTGATGTATCGCAGTATTTCTTGCTGGTACTACACCTGATATAGAGCAGAATAAATAAACTATTTTATTATACTCTTTTATTGTTTCTTTTAAGTTATCTGTTGATCCGTTATCAACCAAAATAATTTCAAAATCCCATTCTTTCGAAGCAAAAAGTGTTTGATTATAAACAGATTCAATAGCATTTTTTATGCAGTGAGCGGCATTTCTTACTGGGGTTAAAACTGCTATGGTGTTCATGATACAAGATCTATTGTGTCCCAAAAATATTTTGGTCTATTCTTTATATACTCTAAGGTTTTAGTTTTATCTGTCCACCATTCTTCATATATATGTTGACAATTTGAATTACAAATAATTTCTAAGTTCATGAATCTAGCTTCAATGATACATCTTGGGCAGGTATCATCTATTATTGGAAGAAAAACTATTCCTTTATATCTAGATAAAGTTCTTAGATGGTCTTCGAAATCTTTATTTTCTAATACATCGTATTCAATATTATTTGATTCGCAATATTCTATAGCTTCTTTCAATCCTTTGGCGAAACTATGCCATCCTCCATAACCTTTAAGTATTGCGTATTTATTATTTTTATGGTTATCTTTCAAAGAATCCATTATAGAAAGCATTCTTTTAGAAAAACAAGAAGATAAAACGCTGCTTTTGTGGAATGGCAGTAAAGGCATGTGATAAGAATGAACAGCTTTCTGCCTTTCAGACATGAAAAATATATGCAAAGCATTTTTATGAATTAACTTATAAACTTCAGCGAGAAACGGTTCTGAATCTATTCCATTTGGACAGTCGCAAGTTTGCTTTCCAAGAATCTCATGACCAGCCTCACATCTAAATTTGCAAAAATTATAATCAAATTCAATCTTTACAAACCTTTCATTTTCAAGAAGACTTAATAATACTTTAGGATCTTTATTTTTTCCGATAGACATTGTATTTCCAATAATCCATATTTTGTTTGTATTAAAAGATAAAAAAGAATGGCTTAAGTTTTCAACTGACATGAAAAAACATTCTTCTTTTCTATCTTCTAATATTGATTCTAAAGTTAGGGATGTTCCTCCATTTTGGATAACAGCGTCATCTAAAACAATATATTTTTGATTGACAGAAATCATTTTATCTATATACTAATCTTATGATCAGAAGTTTAGAAAGTCAAGATTATTTTTATCTAGTAACGTGCGCTGATTTAGAGTGCGTAGTTTTATCATCTTCTTTTGAAGAAGCGGCATGTTCTGGATTAAAAAAGATACTTGAAGAAAAAAAGTCTGAAACAAATCTTTCTTTTATAATGAGTGTAGATTTCTTAGATAAAAAAGATTATGAAACACAAGTATTTTACACTTCCAGTATTTTAAACGATGTTGGTTATTTTAAATTAGCTAAAGATTTGGAATCCCTGAGTGATTTTTTCCTTGACAAAGGAGAAAATCCTCATTAAACTCTTGAGCGAAGCGAAAGAGTTTAATAATCTTACGAAAATCATACGCAATATCTTAAATAATATCTTAATAAAAAGTATGGTT
>Ga0315905_10006336_pt1 | contig 12028 bp, 6 predicted proteins | sample LakEriMetagenome_5_FD_203522 | JGI IMG/M metagenome (GOLD analysis project Ga0315905, IMG submission 203522) | Freshwater fungal communities from buoy surface, Lake Erie, Ohio, United States - Buoy 4 MA121 | ecosystem: Environmental > Aquatic > Freshwater > Lake | place: USA: Lake Erie, Ohio...
GCCCCGCGGGCGCGCGGGCGGCGGGGGGGGGGCGGCCCCCGGGGGGGGGCCCCCGCCGCCCCGCCCCCGGGCGCCCCCCCCCCCCCCCCCCCCCCCCCCCACACACACACACACACACGCGTGGCCGTCGTGTTGTGAGCGACAAAAAAAACGTACCGCGAGTCGACGCAGTCAAAGGTCGTCGTGAGGTGGTTCAGGAGCTGGGGCTTCGGCTGGTTGTTGATGAAGCCGACCGTGATCTCGGGGTTGAACGGGTGCGCGACGTAGGGCAGGCCCGTGGCGGGGTTCACGGCCCCCGTGGGCGGGCGCAGCTCGACGGCCGAGGGCGCGCCGAGCGCGCACTTGTCGCCGCCGCCGCTGCTCGAGCGGGCCGAGGACGGGGCGGTCGCGGCGGCGACCGCGCGGAGGTCCGCGACGGGGATGCCGCGGATCTCGGGAACGGCGGCGGCGGCCGGGGCCGTAAGGGCCGCGAGGGCGAGGACCGCGATGGAGGCAAGACGAGCCATTTTATGCGGCTAAAAATGGGGGAGTGTTTTTGGGGGGTGGTAGCTTTCGAGCGCTCGAAAACTTCGGAGAATCAGAGCGCGTTGCGAAGCTGGGGCGAGACGGGAGCGGATCGGGCTAAGTGCCTACGGATCACTTGTATGTAGTGGGGGCGTCGCAGGGGGAGCGGCCGGGCGCGATCAGAGCGGTGAATGAACAAAAATGTCGGCCGGAAGGGGAGCGCAATTTGGGGGCTCCAATTTGGGGGCGCGCCATCCGTTCCTGGATACCGATGCTCTCAGGGCACCAACACGCCGATCAGGGCCGCGCGACGGCTCCGTTTACCACCTCTGTCCGCGCTCCGATCGCTCCGCGCGCGCGCACGCCGCTCGGTCCGGGATTGGGCCGGGGGCGGCCGGGAGACAAGGAGGGAGGGGGGGGTGGGGCGGTAAGGGCGATGCCTCGGGATGACCGGGGGGACGGCCCAACCGCGCCCGGGCAGCGGGGGGCAACGTCAGCGCCACACGTTGGCCGCCGCCCAATCGACCGAGGGGGGGCGGACGGGGGGGAGAGGGGCGGGGAAGGGAGGGAGGGAGGGCAAGCGGGGGCGAGCAGAGGGCGACGTCATCGCCGGCTGGCACGGCGTCGCCCCCCGCCGCCAAGGCGAGCGCGCACGACAAAACGACGCAGGTCGTCGAGCCCCCCCCCCCCGATCCTCTCCCCCCTCACGCGTCCTTGTGCAAAACATCCCCCGGCCACGTCGTCGCGATCTCGATGTAGCTGGCCGCCTTGCCGTCGGCCGCGGCCAGCCGGAAGGCAGGCGCGCCCGCCCCGCCGAGCGGCGGGCAAGCACGCTGGGCGCGCACGCCTCAGTCGCGCCAAGGTCCTTTTCCTTGCCGTCGGCGGCGGAAACGGCCTTGACGCACCCGGACGTCGCGCACACGACGAGCGGCAACAAGTACGCGCGCGCGCGCGGAGTCGACTGCCCCGACCCAAGCGAGCCGCTCGACACGACCGTCCGGACGCGCCGGTACTCGGCGGGCGCGACGTCGGCCGGGCCGCGGCGACGGGCGCGCGCGCGCGCCCCAGTCGCCGGCACGTCTGCCAAGGCAACACCCGCACCGCTCCAGGAGTCCGGCCTACAGAGAATCCAGACACAGCCCAACTCAGAGTACGGAGACCCGGACCGATACCACACACTGCACAGCGGTTTCGATCGCGGACGGTCCCCGAGCACCCCCCCTCCCCCCTTTTTCTCCCTCCGAAACGCGACGACCGCGCGTCACGACCGCGCGTCATCCGCCGGCGCCAACGCCCGCCCACACACTCAACGTTTCGCACCGCGGCGGCCCACCATCAATGGTGCTGGACTGCCTCGCCAAAAAGCTGCTCGGCAGCCTCGGCGGCGGACCAGCAAGCGGCGCCGCTGCCGAGCCTGCCCCGGCCACCGCCGCTGCTCCCTCCCCCGCCCCCCCAAACGACCACCAACAGCGCCCCTACGCCGGCGTCAACTGCTACTACCTCTTGACGCGCGCGGCCGACCCGGGCTGCCGGCCCATGGTCGAGGCCACGCTCGACGCCGTCGCCGCCACGGCGGGCCTGACCATCGTGCGCACGTGGGCGTTTTGCGACGGCGCCTCGCAGTGGAACGCGCTGCAACCAAAGGCCGGGGAGTTGGACGAGCGCGTGTTCCGCGCGCTCGACTGGCTGCTGGACGCGGCGGGCCGGCGGGGCCTGCGGCTGCAGCTGACGCTCACAAACTTTTGGAAGGAGTTTGGCGGGCTGCCGCAGTACGTGGCGTGGGCGGCCGAGACCCCGATCCCCGAGCGCGGCGATGCCTTTTTCGACGACCCGCGCGCGCAGGCGCTCTACCGCGCCTTTGTCGAGCGTGTGGTCACGCGCGTCAGCACTGTGACCGGCAGGCCGTACCGCGACGACCCGACCATCCACGCGTGGGACCTGGTCAACGAGCCGCGCTGCGACGAGGCGCCAGCTGGTGGTGGGGGCGACGCTGGTGCGGCCAAGCTCGCCCGGTGGCTGGACGAGACGGCGCGACTCGTCAAGTCGCTCGACCCAAATCACCGCGTCACGGCCGGGCTCGAGGGATTTTTTGGCCCCTCGGCGCCCGACCTGGCCGCGCGCGCCAACCCGTACGCCTCGGCGTCCGTCGCGGGGCACGGCGCCGACTTTTGCGCCGCCTTTGCATCGCCCCACCTCGACTTTTGCTGCATCCACCTCTACCCGAACCAGTGGCTGTCGTCGTCAGCGACAAGCGACGCAGAACGCATCGCCTGGGCGGCCCGCTGGGTCGACGCGCACGCCGAGGCGTGCGCGTCGCGGCTCGGCGGCAAGCCGCTCTGTGTGCAGGTGCGTCGAGGCGTGCGCGCCAGACTCGCCCGCCGCCGCTCGCCCGCCGAAAGCGAAACTAACACCCCAAACCGCCGCTCGTTGCCTTTTTCACGCGCGCACGAAACCACAGGAGTTTGGATGGAAGGCGTCGGCGGCCGCGGGTGGGGGCGGGGGGGGCGCGCGGCGCGCCGAGCTGTTTCGCGCGGTGCTCGCCGCCTGCACGCGCGCGGGCCCCGCGGTCGAGGGCGCGCTCGCGTGGATGTTTGCCGACCCGTCCTACCCGGACTACGACGGCTACACGCTCTACCCAGGCGGCGGCAAGCCGACGGCCGAGGCCGAGGCGCAGAGCTGCGGCGGCGGGCGCGTGGAGGGGGACACGCTGAGCCTGGCGGTGCTGGCGGCGTACGGGCGTGGCGGTGGCGGCGAGGGGGTGGGGGTCGGGGCGGTGTAAGCGGTGATCGACGGTCTGTGGCGGCTGCGAGCAGCGGCGAGGGCAAAACAAAACAGGACGGGTGGCGCGCGGTCACAACCAACAGACAGACTCGCGTCATCGTGTCACCCCCCATTCATCCAAACCGCGCAATCGACAGCGCGCCGACAAACACCACCAATGACGGCGTCTACCCCCGTCCTCCGCGCGGCGGGCCCCTCCTGCTCCCAACCTCGCCTGTCGGCGTCGTCCTCCTCCGCCTCGTGGCCGTGCGCCTCCGCGCGCAGCCTCCGCTTGAGCGCGCTGGCGCGTCGGGTCGCATCGGCCACGCCGGCGGCAGCCGCATCGCCGCCCGCCCGCCGATCCGGGCTGGCGGCGCGCGCGTACGGGGTGAGTACCGCGGTGGCTGGTCAGAGGCGGTGGCTGGCGCGGTTGTCGACACGACACGACGGCCGCCTCGCAGTGACCCGCCGCGCGCGCGCGCGCAGAGAGACGCTGAGCTCGCACATCTAACATGCGTATCCCACCTCATCGTGCTCGCCCACGAGTCCTCCCAAACGAATACAGAGCCCCCCGTCCCCGCCGCCCCCCCCGCCGCCCCCCCCGCCGCCGCCGGCGATGGCCGCCGCCGCGCCGGCGGCGTCGCCCGCGGGGCAAAACGCGGGGCGCCTGGGCCGGCGCGCGCTGCTGTTTGGCGGCGCCGGCGTCGCCGGGGTCGCGGCCGCCGCGGCCTTTCTGTCCGCGGGCGGTGACGACGACCTGGACCTGTACTCGGCCACGGACCCGGACCTCACGCGCGACGACAAGAAGCTGATCCGTGAGTTGTTGTTGTTGTTTTTGCTTGTCGGCAGCCGAGGCACGCTCTCGCCCGTCCCCATGCACCCGGCTCTCCCCGTACGCGCCCCCGATGCCAAACGCCCCCAATGCCACCCCCCTACACACACACACACAACAACAAACCACCAAACAAAAAACGACGACAATATACAGTCCAAATGCGCGAGGACGTCGGCTTCCGCCGCGGCTTTGACGGCCGCGTCGAGGTGCGGCGCCGCGGCGCGGGCCTCTCGCCCGACGACCCGCGCGCCTGGCTCGAGGTCCGCCCGGACCTGGGCGTGCCCGGCACCCTGCTGCTGCGCGACGCGGCCGACGGCGGGCGCGTTTGGTACCTGTCCGTCCCGCGCGTGCAGCAGGTCGACCTCACGGACGATTTTGCGGTCGCGGCCGTCTTTGCGGGCGGGGCATGGGAGCGCGCGATGCAGCCGCTGCAGGCGCCGGCGGAGCAAGGGGGCGAGGCCGAGCGCGCGGGGCTCAAGTTTGAGGACGTGCGGCTGGACCGCGAGGCGTTCCGGGCGTTGACGACGGTGGCGTGAGGAAAAAGTTGGAGATTGGGAGGATAGCGAGAGGCTGCGGGGCGGCGGTCTCGGCGGGGGGGGGTTGGGCGCCCCATAGCACGCGCGCCCCCTCCGCTCGCTGACTCGCACGCTGCGGTCCGGCGACGCGCGCTGCGTCCGGCGTTAAACCGCGTCGCCGCTTTCCGGCTCTTCACAGCGCGAAGCGACTCGATCACAAGCGGCGTCTCGAGTGTGATTACCACCACTACTTGCACTCTCTCCGTTATCGTTGGCATTTTGCCCGTCTCCGAGCCTTCCCCCCCGCCGGCGCGTCGAGAGAAAAAAGGGCGCCCCGTCCCTTTTTTTTTTGGCCGACACCCCCTCCACCTCCTCCTGGCTCGAACAATTGCATAATCCCGCCCCCCCGGCCCCGCCCCCGCCCCGCCCGCCGAGCCCCGCGCAACTCCGGGCGTGTCGATCGACCTCCAGCCCTGTCTCTCAGCCCAGTCCAACCCGCGCGCGCCCGCTGCCCTCCCTGCATCCCCGTCGCGGGCGCTGAATGACGCAGCGCCGCCCCCCGCCGACGAGCGCGCCGCTCGGCGTCCCCGCGCGAGCGGCCGACGCCGATGAATCACCTGACGATGAATCACGACGCCCTGCCCTCGTCGCCCCCCCGCTCCCTCGCGACGTGCTCGAGCTGGTCGCGACCCGCCTCGCCGGTCCCGACGCGGGTGCTCTGGCCCTGTCGTCGCGCGCCGGGCGCGCGGCGGTCGCGGCCGTCGCGTGGCAGCTCGCGCTCCCACTGTCGGCCCTGGCGGCGGCAGGGGTTGCCGCCCCCGCCCAAGCCGCGCCCCCGCCAGGGCCCCGCCGCCACGACCCCCACGACCCCCACGACCCCCACGACCCCCACGACCCCCACGACCCCCACGGCCTCAACCGCAAGCGCGGCAGCCCTGCCGAGAGGCCGGGGGTCGGCGCGCGCCGGCGCCTGCTGCTGACGGCCGCCGCCGGCGACGCGCCCGCCGCGCCCGCCTTTTGCTGCTGCCCGCGCGACCGCGCGGCCCGCGCCGCCGCCGTGCCTCCTCCTCCTCTTCCTCCTCCTTCTCCTCCTCCTTGCCCGACGCACGTCCTGAGCAAGTACTGCCGGCTCGAGCAGCTGGTCGTGCGCGGCTGCGGCGACGCGCGCTGCCCAGAGGCGGCGTGCGGCGCGCCCGTGGGCGCAGCGCAAGCGGCACCGGCGGCGGCCGGGCGCCTCGCCCCCTCGGCGCCTGCCCCCGGCACGCGCTCGCGCCCGATCGGTTTGCCGGCCGGCCGGCCGGCCGGCCGGCCGCTCAATCACGACGGCCTCGCCCGTTTGTTTGGCGGCGGTGGTGGTGGTGGCGATGGTGGTGGTGGTGGTGGTGGTGGTGGTGGTGGTGGTGGTGGTGGTGGTGGTGGTGGTGGTGGCGTGCACGGCCCCGCCAGGATCGGCCGCCTCTGGCGCAACACCTCGGCGTCGTCGCTTTCCTCCTCCGCCCCCTCCTCTGCCACCACCCCCCCCGCCCACGAGGGCGGCAGCCGCCGGCCGCGAGGCCGCCGCGGCCGCGGCCGCCGCGCCCGCGCGGACGCCGCCGCCGCCGCCGCCGGCGACCTGAGCAGCAGCAGCAGCGGCGGCGGCGGCGGCAGCAGCGGCGGCAGCGGCGGCAGCGCGACCAGCGGCAGCGGGAGTGCTGGCAGCGCGTGGCTGGCGGCCGTGTGCGCGAGCCCCGCGGAATGCTACGGTGATCATCACATGCCCGCGCACTACCGCGGCGATGGCAACAAGCCGCCCGACGCTCGCATCGCCCGAGGCAACAGCGACGATGGCCGCGGCCGCGGCCGCGGCCGCGGCCGCCCGCCCTCGCTCCTCCTCCTCGTCCTCGCGCGCGCCCTGCCGGCGCTCCCGGCGCTGCGCGTGCTCGACCTCGGCACGGCCGCGTGCGCGCGGGCCGTGGCGCTCATGCCAGGAGGCACGGACGTCGTGCGGTGCGTCGGCGCCTCGCGCCTCCCGCGCCTGCGGCGGCTGGTCCTGCCCGCGGCGCTCTGGCCCCCCGCCGCCGCCGCCGCCGGCGGCGCCGACCCCGCGCCCGGCCGGCCACCGTCGCTCGCGCCGCTGGCGCTGCTTCCCGCGCTCGAGTCCCTGGCCTTTGTCGGCGCGCCCGCGGGCCCGGAGCTGCTGCGGCGGCTGGGCGAGCTCGGCGCGTGCGCCGCCCTGCGCGCGCTGGCGCTCGACGCTGGGGGGTTTGTTGCCGCCGCCGCCACCGCCTCGGCCTCGGCCTCGGCCGCCGGCAGCGCGCCCGCCCTTCTCCCGCTCGACGCCTGCGCCGACGAGGCCTTCCTCGGCCGCTGCCTCGCGCTCCTGCCGCCCGCGCTCGAGTCGCTCGCCCTCGCCAACCTGCGCACCGTCCACGGCGCCGTCTTTGCCGCGCTCGGGCAGGCCGCCCCCCCCGCCCCGCCAGCCCCGCGCAGCCACGACGGCGGCCCCCGCCACCTCGACCTCCCCGGCTGCGCGGCGCTCGCGCCGCGCGCGCTGGGCGCCCTGGCGGCGTCGCCGTGGGGCGCGGCGCTCGAGCGCCTGCGGCTGGGGGGTTGCGTCGGCATGGCGTCGCCGACGCGCGCCGCCCTGCCCGCGCGCGAGCTCGAGCGCATGGCGCGGCTCGAGGAGCTCGTCATGCTCGCGGCGCCGCCCGAGCCGGCGGCAGCAGCCGCCTCCGCCCGGGCCTCCTCCGCCCTTCCCCCCCCCTGCTGCTCCTGCGGGTGCGGCGAGGGCGGCGACGGCCTGCCGGGCGTCGAGCTGCACGTCCACGACCTGCCCGCGCTCGCGGCTTTGCCGGCCCTGCGGCGCCTGCGCGTCGGCGGCCTACACGCGTGCGTGACGGCCGCGGCCGTCGTGGAGGCCGCGCGCGCGGCGCCGCGCGGCGCGGCGCTCGCGGGGCTCGAGGCTCTGGCGGCCGACGAGGTGTGCCTCGCGTCCGAGAGCCTCACTTGGCTGCCGCCGCCGCCGCCGCCCCAGCAGCAGCAGCAGCAGCAGCAGCAGCAGCAGCAGCAGCAGCGCTCGCCGCGCGGCCCCGCCGCCGCCTTCTTGCCCGTCGGCGTGCTCGCCGTCCTCTGCCCCGCGCTGCGCTCGCTGTCGGTGCGCCGCCCGGAGGCCGTCGCCGTGGCCCTGTCCGCCGCCGCGCGCCACCCGTCGCTCGAGACGCTGCTGCTGGGCGGCGGCGGGCGCGCCGACGGCGGCGGCTCGGGGCCGCTGTTTGCCGCCCCCGCGGCTTTTTTGGTCGAGGCAGGCAAGGCCGCGGCCTCCGCGCCGCCGCCGCCGACGACGACGACGACGCCCGCCGCCGACGCGGCCTGGGCCTACGACGACGGCCGCACGTGGTGGGGTGACGGCGCCTTTGCGGCCGGCGGCGACCTGCGCGCGGCCGAGGGCGCTGTGATGGAAGCCGTGCGCGCCGCGCTGCCGCCGCCGCCGCCGCCGCCGCCGCCGCCGCCGCCGCCGCCGCCGCCGGCAACGACCACCACCGCCGCGCCCCCGCCCAACTGGTTCTGGCTCGCCGACCTCCCCAGGCTCGACACGGTCGTCGTGCACAGCGCCGACCGACTTTTGCTCGCCGCCGCCGCCCCCGCCCCCTCCCCCTCCGCCTCCCTCTTCCTCCCCCAGCCCGCCGACGCCGACGCCCCGGCCGCCGCCCCCCCGCCGCTCCCGCTGCTGCCGCTCGCCGCGCTCGGGCGCGCGCGGCGCGTCGCGATGCTCTCATGGCGCGGCGCGGACGACGCGTCGCTGTGGAGCGCGAGCCGCCTGCTGCGCGGGTGCGCCGAGCTCGTCGTGGCGGGCGCGGCGGGCCTGACGGACGCGGGCCTGGCGCTGCTGGGCGAGGCGGCGGCGGCGGCGGCGGTCACAAGCGCAGGCGCGGGCGAGGGCAGTGGTGCCGCTGCCGCCGCGGCGGCGTCGGCGGCCGGGGCGCGGCCAGCGCCTCTGCCGTCGACGCGGCCGACGGCGGAGCAGCCCGCGGCCCCCGCCCCGCCCCGCCGCCTCCGGCTGGTGCGCTGCCCGGGCGTGACGGGCGCCGGCGTGCGCTCCCTCGTCGCGATGGCGCGCGCGCTCGTCGCGGCGGCGTTGCCGGCGCCGCCCTTGTCGCCCGCGCCTGCCGCGCCCTGCGGGTGCGACGGCTGCGGCGGCAAGGGCGGCGGCTGCGGCGGCGCCGTTTGCGGAGCCGCCCGTGGGCCGACGCTCCTGCTCGACCTGATCGAGTGCGGCGGCGGCCGCGGGACCGCCCAGGCGCACGCGTTCCAGCCGCTGCTGCCGGGGCCGCTGGCCTGAGACAATGACGCCCCCGCCCCCCTCTTGCACCCCCCGCTCCCCCCCATCGTGCCGCGCACGACACGCGCTCTCTCTGACCCCCGCTCCCCCGCCGCCCCCTTCACCCCACCCTGCTCTCTCAACCCAACCGCCGTTATCGTTTCCCCCCTTGTTTTTTTGTCGCGGCTTCGCGCGGGCGCGCGGGGGGACGCGTTGTTGCGGCAGGCGCCCCGCCCGATTGGCGATTGCCGCCGCCTTGCCTCCCCCGCGCCCAGCAGCATCCCAAAAACTCGCCCCCCCAACGACTCACTCTGGACTCCACTTGTGCACCTACAAAGTACTGAAACCCGCGCAACCCGAGTAACTCGCCCCTCTTGTCTCTCCCACCGCTTCTGATCCGTGATACGCAACAAAGCGCTCGCGTCCCTGCTGAGGAGCGCGCGATCCGTCGCTCTCGCGGCCTTGCGAGTACTACTATCGGGAGCTCACCCAACCGCGTCGTGCATACACCGTGAAAACGACGACGACGCCGAATCATGGCGACCGCGACAGCAACAGCAACAACAGCAGCAACGACGCCCGCCGCCGCCGCCGCCGCCGCAGCAGCGCCGCCGCCAACCTGCCCGCCGCCGGTCGGCAACAGCGCCTACAACGAGACGCCCCTGCAGCGCCTCACGCGCGAGGCGCGGCCGTGTCTGCTGACCCCAAAGGCCTTCTTCGTGTCCTGGCAGGGCGTCCTCGTCCTCGCCTACCGCGGCTTCCCCCCGCAGCTCGCCGCGCTCAAGGCCGGGCTGACCGCCGCGCACGCCGCCGCCGGCGGGCTGCCGAACGAGTCCCCCGGGAGCCGCTGGCCCAAGACGTCGCTCGGGGCCCTGCGCGACGGCCGGCGGCTGACACCCGAGCAGCTGGCCGCGCTGCTGCGCGCGTGCCGCGAGGTGAGCGAGGTGTTTGAGACCGAGGCGGCGGCCGCAGACGCGGCGGCGGCGGCGGCCGCAACAACAACAACAACCAGCATCGAGGTGCGCGAGCTGAGCGTCATCACGTACGAGTGCCGGTCGCTCGAGCGGCTCATCTCGCGCGCGCGGCTGCCGCTGCAAGGTGGAGCGGGAGGGCGCGGAAACGACGCCGCCGCCGCCGACGCTGACGCCGCGCCGCCGAGCGCCGAGGAGGCCGCGCGCGTCGCGACCGTGCTGTCCGAGGCCGACGACGCCAACTACTGGTTCCACGCGTCGCGCGACGGCGGGCGCGAGGCGCACTACCGCGCGCCCGCGCCGGGCGTCACGCTCGTCCACGAGCTCGGGCTCGGGGCGTCGTCGGAGCAGCAGGGGACGCGGCAGCGGCTGCTCGACGCCGTGCGGCGCTTCCGCGAGCGCGTGGACGCCGCGCTGCCCGGGATGTACGTGTGGTTCGACGACGCGTCGCTGCACGTGACGGTGCGCGCGATCATTGCGTGATAGTGGCGCGGGGGCGTTTTTTGTTTGTCTTTTGGTTGCGGGGGTCGGCCGAGGGAGGAGGGGACCAGGAGCCGGCGCGCCCGTCGGCCGTGTGTTGCTCGCGCGACCACCCCAAAAAAGAAAAGACAATCGTCCTGGTTTGCAAATCATCCTCCTGCTTGTTTCCATCCCCTGCGCAAAATCAAAGCAATTAATTCACCGCCGCACCATCACCTTGGCATCCACCTGAGCGGGCGCGTCCACGTATACGCCGTCGTCGGCCGCGGCCGCGCGCGCGGCGGCCGAAGCGTCCTCGCCCCCGCCGCCCCCGCCGCCCCCGCCGCGCCCCTCTCCATCCTCCTCGTCCTCCTCCTCCTCGACGTCGGCCAGAAACAGGTCCCCCGCCGACATGGTCACCGGGGCCGACAGCCGCTCCGCCGCCCGCCGGCTCCCGGGCGCGACCCCGGCCGCCCCCGCCGCCGTCGACCCCTGCGCGGCGGCCGCGTTGCGCCAGCGCCGGTACCGGACGGCGAGCTTGTCGTACGACACGGGGTTCTGCCACGTGTCCCCGCCCTGCCGCATGCGCGCCTGCTGCCCGGCCACGAGCACGAGGTCCTCCCCGAGGACCTGGCCCGCGACGGCGCGCCAGACGAGCCCCGCCCCGGGAAAGCCGCGGGCCCACGGCATGAAGTCGAGCGCCATGCGGTAGAGCAGGCGCGTGTGGCCGCGGCGCGAGGGCAGGCAGACGTGCATCTGGTGGAGGTGGCGCTCGCACTCGGCCGCGCGGGCGCCGCGCTGGATCTTGCCCGGCTGGGCGAGGCCGATGACGCTCACGGCGACGCAGGGCGGGTGGAAGGCCATGTCGATCGGGTAGGGGTCCCACGCGCCGCTCAGCGCGCGCTCGGCGCGGAAGCGCACCGCCTCGGGCACCGGCCAGCCCTTGGCGAACGTGGACGTGTGCGTGAAGGGCGCGTGCGCGAGGTCGAGGAGGTTCTCCATGAGCAGGCCGTGCTCGACGGGCACCTCGAGCTCGATCTCGGCGTGCACGAGGTAGGGCCGCGAGGGGTCGGTCGGGGCGGGCGGGAGCGCGGCGGCGGCGACGGTCTGCCACTCGGGCGCGCCGTCGCCGGGCGCGGGCGCCTCCTTGTCGCCCGGCCACACCCAGACGAACCCGTTGGCCTCGACCACGGGCAGCGCGCGCACGCGCACCCCCCTGCAAAAGTTGGTCGAGGGCATGGCGACGCACGCGCCGTCCCCGCCGAAGCGCCAGCCGTGGTAGGCGCACGACACGGCGCCGTTCTCGACCTTCCCCAGCGACAGCGGGCAGGCGCGGTGCGCGCACTCGTCGCGCAGGCACGCCGCGCGGCCGTCCTCGCCGCGGAACAGGACCCACGGCTCGCCAAAGAGCTCGAGCGGGACGAGCGTCTTGGCGTCGAGGCGCGAGGAGAAGGCGGCGGCGTACCAAAAGTTGCGCAGGCCGCGCTCGAGGTCGAGCGACGAGGCGAGGCCGCGGGCGCCGGCGGCGCGGGGGGCGGCGGGGGCGGGGGCGGTCCCGGGGGCGGCCGTGGGGGCGGTCGCGGGGGCCGGTCCTGCCGCCACGCCGAGCAGGTGGTCGGCCGCGCGGTCGACGGCGGCCTGCTCGCGCGCGACGCGCTCGGCGGCGCGCGCGGCCGCCTCGGCGGCG
>Ga0315905_10006337_pt1 | contig 12027 bp, 10 predicted proteins | sample LakEriMetagenome_5_FD_203522 | JGI IMG/M metagenome (GOLD analysis project Ga0315905, IMG submission 203522) | Freshwater fungal communities from buoy surface, Lake Erie, Ohio, United States - Buoy 4 MA121 | ecosystem: Environmental > Aquatic > Freshwater > Lake | place: USA: Lake Erie, Ohio...
TAGCACCTTTCTCCCAGAGTTCGCTCCTGCTGCGACTGTAGTAAGTCGCGCGGCCAGTATCTATCGTTATGGCAAGTGATTGAGCGTTCATGTAAGCGAGCATTAACACTTCACCAGATTTGTGATCCTGTGCGATCGTTGGGATTAATTCTTCAGAATTTTTTAGGCGCGCGGCGACATCATCGGGCAGGTGCACGCTCATGGTTGCATTCTGCCTTAGACGGTGGCGTTGGTGCGAATGGAATATCCCTGGGCGCTCAAGTACTTCTTGACATCGCTAATTCGATGTACCCCGAAGTGAAAAACACTTGCTGCAAGCAAAGCATCAGCCCCGGCGTCTAAGGCTGCAGCGAAATCTTCGAGCGAACCTGCTCCGCCGCTGGCAATTAGCGGAACCTTTGAAATAGCGCGAACCGCAGTAATCATTCCAATGTCATATCCAGCACGAGTGCCATCGGCATCCATTGAATTAAGCAGAATCTCACCAGCTCCGAGTGCACAGGCTTTCTCTACCCAAGCTAGCGCATCGAGACCTGCACTCTGGCGGCCACCATGAGTTGTAACTTCAAAACCAGATTCGGTACGTGCTCTGCATGCATCAATAGATATAACTAATACTTGTGAGCCAAAACGATCTGCAATCTCTGCTATTAACTCTGGACGAGCGATTGCTGCCGTATTAATTGAAACTTTATCGGCGCCTGCTCGCAACAATCTATCTACATCGGCAACGGTGCGAATGCCGCCACCGACAGTTAAGGGAATAAATACTTGCTCCGCCGTTTTGCGCACTACATCCAGTGTTGTTTCACGATCTGAGCTGCTGGCAGAAATATCTAAAAAGGTAAGTTCGTCGGCGCTTTCTGCGTTATAGAGCGAAGCCATTTCAACGGGATCGCCAGCATCCACAAGATCTGTGAAGTTGACCCCTTTTACGACGCGACCGTCTGTGACATCTAGGCAAGGAATGATGCGGATCGATAGCGCCATTAAATCGCGCCCTTAGTTAGCGTGAGCGCTTCTTCTAGCGTGAACGCTCCGGCGTAAAGTGCTTTACCGACTATTGCGCCCTCCACTCCAATTTCATGCAACGCAGCAAGTGCTGCGATGTCGGCAAGAGATGAAATTCCACCACTTGCTACAACTGGTTGCTTGGTAACTGCACAAACTTGCTTAAGAAGTTCTAGGTTTGGTCCTTGAAGAGTCCCATCCTTTGTTACATCTGTAACGACATAGCGAGCACATCCATCACGCTCTAACCTGGCAATTGTTTCAAATAAGTCGCCACCTTCTTTAGTCCAGCCTCGTGCTGCCAAGACATGGCCACGAACATCTAGACCAACTGCGATTCGATCACCATGTTCGGCGATAACGCGCGCGGTCCACTCAGGATTTTCCAGTGCAGCAGTTCCTAAATTAACGCGACGACATCCAGTTGCTAAGGCGCGATTTAAAGAGTCGTCGTCTCGAATTCCGCCAGAGAGTTCAACCTTTATATCCAATTTGCCTACGACTTCTGCCAGCTGTGCGCTGTTATCTCCCCGACCAAAGGCGGCATCTAAGTCGACCAGGTGTAACCATTCGGCACCGGATTTTTGAAATTCTAAGGCGACTTCTAGTGGCTGACCATAAATACTTTCACGCGCAAGTTCACCTTGTACCAACCGCACCGCCTTGCCATCTTTGACATCTACAGCAGGAAGCAGTTCAAAGTAATTTGAATTATTCATAGCATTGCCACCCAGTTCTTAATCAACGCTAAGCCAGCATCACCTGATTTTTCAGGATGAAATTGCGTTGCGCAAATAGCGCCATCTTCAACTGCGCTTAGAAATTTTTCACCGTGCGTGGTCCATGCTTGTGAAATACCTACCGGGGCCTTAGCGGCATATGAATGAACAAAGTAGAAAGATTGATCAGTAAGGCCACTAAATAGATTTGAATCACCAGTGATTGAAACGGTGTTCCAACCCATATGTGGCAATATCGGCGCCTTGATCTTTGAAATACTTTCCTGCCAAACACCAACACCCTTATGTAGTTCGCCATTGGTGTGTTCGTCGCCATCGCGAAAGAAAATCTGCATTCCAACGCAGATTCCAAGTGTCGGTCTTTGCCCCGTTACTCGGGCGCGAACAATCTCATCGCCACCTACGCTAATTAAGCCACGCATGCACGCAGCAAATGCGCCAACACCTGGAACTACCAACCCAGCTGCGTTTAGCGCTACGTCTCTGTCAGAAGTAACAACAACCTCGGCACCGCTTCGTTCGAAAGCGCGTTGAGCGGATCGCAAATTACCTGACCCGTAGTCAAGAATTGCAATCACTATTACAGCGAACCTTTGGTTGAAGGAACTCCTGCGATTCCGCCGTCAAGTGATACTGCGTCGCGAAGTGCGCGAGCTACCGCTTTAAACTGCGCCTCAAATACGTGATGAGCGTTGCGACCTTCAAGTACGCGAATATGAAGTGCAATATGGGCCTCAGCAACAATAGATTCCCAAATATGTTTGCCAAGAGTTGTGTCGAAGGTTCCGATCAATTCTACGATTTCGGGTTGGCGATGTACTAAATATGGACGACCTGACAGATCAACTGCTGCCTGAACCAGAACTTCGTCGAGAGGAACCATGGCATCACCAAAGCGACGGATACCAATTTTATCGCCAAGTGCTTCGCGCAAGGCTTGGCCAAATGCAAGAGAGGTGTCCTCAACTGTGTGATGTGAATCGACATCGATATCGCCGGTTGTCTTGACGGTTAAATTAAACCCAGAGTGCTTGCCTAGTTGCGAAAGCATATGGTCAAAGAACGGAACACCAGTATCAACAGAAATTGCGCCTTCACCATCTAGGTTTAAATCCACAATTACATGTGACTCTTTTGTCTTGCGTTCTACGCGAGCTGTTCTCATTGGCCTTCTCCGTTCAGAATTTCCTGCAGGGCTTGAATGAATTTTTGATTTTCGGCCTCATTGCCAATGGTCATACGTAAGTGAGTCAATAATCCCACATCTCTGATCAGAACTCCGCGATCTAGCAATTGTTGCCATAACTGCGCGGGCTTCATGGGAAATCCGGAGAAAAGAATGAAATTGGCTTGGCTGGGAACAACTTGCAGACCTAACTTTTCAAGAGCGGCCACCGTTGATCTGCGTGCTTCTATTAGGGTTGAAACATTTCCAAGAAGTTCGCTTTGATATTGCAGGGCAACCTCGGCAGCAGCTTGAGTCAATGAGCTCAAGTGGTAAGGCAATCGCACCAAGAACATCGCCGAAACTAGTTCTTTATTTGCGATCAAGTAGCCCAAACGTGCACCAGCGAAGGCGAAGGCTTTGCTCATAGTTCGGATGACGACCAAATTGGAATGTTTTGCAAGTAGCGTCACGGCAGACGGTAGATCTGAGAATTCAGCGTATGCCTCATCGACAATTAGAAGTCCGTTGATTTGCCCCGTTGCGATGGCTAATTCTTCAATCTCCGTCAGAGTAACAGTCGTGCCGGTTGGATTATTTGGCGTAGTAATGAAAGTTAGTCCAGGCTTAATCGTTGCAATCTCTGATTTTGCCTTCACCAAGTCCAGTGAAAAGTCAACGCGACGACCGCCATCGTTCCAATTAGTTCCAATTACTTTTGCAATAAGTGGGTGCATCGAATACGAAGGCGTAAATCCCAAAGCCGGCCGTTCTCCAAAGGCCATAAAAAGGGATTGAATAATCTCGTTGCTACCGTTGGCTGCCCAAATTTCTTCTTTGCCAAAGGAAGTGCCCGATAAAGAATTTATAAACTTTGCTAGACCATCTCGTAACGCAACGGCATCCCGATCTGGATATCTATTTAGATTTACAGCAACGCTGTGAACGCGATCTGCGATCGCTTGGGCAAGTTCCGGTGATGGTGGATAAGGATTCTCATTTGTGTTCAGCGTGGCTTGTGCCGCAACTTGAGGTGCGCCGTATGGAGAAAGTGGTTTTAGGTCATCGCGCAAGGGCATCCAGAGCGGCCATTTCTGATCACTCATAAATTTTCCAATCGCGCAGTCATGGCTTCACCGTGTGCCGGCAGATCCTCAGAGTTAGCCAAAGTTATTACTGTTGCGGCAATATCAACAAAGGCGCTCTCGGAATATTCGATGTAGTGCAAACCGCGCAAGAATGTTTGAACGGATAAACCACTGCTGTGGCAAGCGCATCCGCCGGTAGGTAATACGTGGTTTGATCCAGCCGAATAATCTCCGAGTGAAACGGGAGAAAACCTGCCGATAAACACTGCGCCGGCATTGCGGATTTGCAGTGCATCAATTGCAGCGTTCTTAGTTTGAATCTCTAAGTGTTCAGCCGCATAGGCATTTACGACATCCAACCCTTGCGCAATTGAATCGACTAAAACAATTGCAGACTGAATACCGCCGAATGCTTCACGGATACGTTCAGAATGTTTAGTTTTTGCAACACGCGTGAGCAATTCCGCGGCAACGTCTTCGGCAAGGCGTGATGAATCAGTAACTAATACGGCGGCCGCAATTACATCGTGTTCGGCTTGGCTAATCAGATCTGCTGCAACATCTGCGGCGATGGCGCTTTCATCGGCCAGAATTGCAATCTCAGTTGGGCCAGCCTCAGAATCAATTCCGATGACACCGCGAAGTGCGCGTTTAGCTGCTGCAACATAAATGTTGCCGGGCCCAGTTACGAGATCACACTTTTCTGATAAACCTTCCATGCCATAGGCAAAGAGTGCGATTGCTTGCGCTCCCCCAATTGCATAAACCTCTTTAATGCCAAGCAGTGCACACGCCGCCAAGATTGTGGGGTGTGGCAGGCCACCGAACTCCTTCTGTGGTGGGGAGGCGACAGCAATGCTGGAAACTTTTGCAATTTGTGCTGGAATAACATTCATTAAAACGCTACTTGGATAAACGGCGCGTCCACCAGGAACATATAGACCAACTCGATCAACGGGGATCCAACGTTCGGTGACTGAACCACCGTCTACAACGCGAGTAGTTTTCTCTGTGCGGACTTGATCGTTGTGAACTTTTCGAATTCGAACAATTGAGATTTCGAGAGCTTGGCGAACCTGCGGACCTAACTCGGCAAGTGCTTTATCCAGCGCTTCTTGTGAGACTTTGATTGAAGCTGGCGCAACTCCGTCAAATTCTTTCGCTAATTTAATAAGTTCGGATTCATCACCGTTTTTAACACGTTCCAAAATTGGTTCAACTACTTTCATCGCAGCTGCTATATCCAAAGTCGCACGAGGAATAGCGCGCTGATAGCCAGCCTTGGTAAGAGATTTACCGCGCAGATCAAGCGTACGAATCATGGGCCAAGTCTAATGGCTGGTCCATAGAACGAGTGCGGTGATTAAATTCGGATCAAGCAGTCTGGTCCGAGAATTGATTTCAGATCAGCGCTCAGACTTGGTGATGCGGTAACCAACGCATCGATCTTCATAGTCGTCAGAGTTCCTTGATCATCAATTTGCATATGAACTTCACGTTTTCCAGGGTGAGAGCGCAAGATCTCTTTCATGCGATCGACAATAGGTGGCGTGCATTGTGAAACGGGAAGCGAGATGAGCAAAGGGCCAACCGGGCCAGTTGAAATATCAAGTGACTTCATTTCGAGTGCGGTAAATCTCACCACCTCATCACGACGTTCGAATCTTCCGCGTACTGTTACGACTCGATCTTCAATCAAAGTCAGCGCGTATTGATTGTAAGTATTTGAAAAGAAGAGAACTTCTACTGCGCCTTCGAGATCCTCCAGACTAACGATCGCCCACGATGACCCCTGACGAGAGACTTTTCTTTGTACTCCCGTGATCAGACCACCAAGTGTGACTACTCCATCTGGTGTGCTCTCATCGGCTAAGAGTGCGCTGATAGACATATCGGTGTTGGAACGCAAAATATGTTCTACGCCTAATAACGGATGATCAGATACATAAAGTCCGAGCATTTCGCGTTCGAATACTAATAGCGTTGCCTTGTCCCATTCGAAAGTTGGAATTTCAATATCAAGGCCCGCGACTTGGGTCATTGATTCACCACCGAAGAGATCAAACTGTCCGATCGCCTCAGCGCGTTTAGTCTCGATAACCGAATCAATTGCTTCAAGGTGAATTGTCATTAAGCCTTTACGAGAATGCTGCAAGGAGTCGAATGCTCCACCTTTAATGAGTGATTCAATTGTTTTCTTATTGCAAACTTGCGCGTCAACCTTGGCTAAGAAATCACCAAAAGATGTGAATGCACCCTTGCTCGCGCGCGCACTCTTAATTGAGGCGACAACGCCTTCACCGACGTTGCGAATTGCGGCAAGCCCAAAGCGAATATCTTTACCGCGCGCGGTGTATTCGGCATTTGATTCATTCACATCAGGTGGCAAAACCTTAATTCCCATTCGGCGACACTCAGATAGATAGAGCGCTGATTTATCTTTGTCATCACGCACGCTTGTAAGTAGCGCCGCCATATATTCAGTTGGGTAGTTCGCTTTTAGATAACCAGTCCAGAAAGAAACAACGCCATAGCCTGCGCTGTGGGCGCGGTTGAATGCGTAATCAGAGAATGGAATCAAGACATCCCATAAACGCTTAATAGCAGCTGTAGAGAAACCATTTGCCTTCATGCCGGCTTCGAATGGAACATATTCTTTATCTAGAATTTCTTTATTCTTCTTGCCCATCGCCTTACGTAATAAATCTGCTCGGCCAAGTGAGAATCCAGCTACCTTCTGAGCAATCGCCATTACTTGTTCTTGATAAACAATGAGGCCATAGGTATCTCCCAAAATTTCCTGCAATGGTTCAAAGAGTTCTGGGTGAATTGGTTCTACTGGCTTGCGTCCATTCTTACGATCGGCGTAGTTATTGTGCGCATTTTCGCCCATTGGTCCTGGACGGTAAAGGGCGATAACCGCAGAAATATCTGCAAATGAATCGGGAGACATGCTACGAAGTAGCGCACGCATAGGTCCACCGTCGAGTTGGAACACACCAAGTGTGTCACCACGCGATAAGAGTTCAAAAGTTTTTTGATCATGAAGCGGTAAGTCTTCAAGAACTACATCGATACCTTGATTTTCTGTGATGTTTAAGAGCGCATCATCTAACACAGAAAGATTTCGTAGTCCAAGGAAATCCATCTTCAATAAACCAGTAGATTCACAAGCGCCCATATCGAATTGGGTAATGATTGCTCCGTCGGCCTCGCGACGATGAATTGGAATTACATCCAGCAGTGGCTCACGCGAAAGAATTACACCCGCAGCGTGAACTCCCCACTGACGTTTCAAGCCCTCTAAACCTCGAGCCAGATCAACAACCTTTTTCGAATCAGGGTCACTTTGATAGAGCTCGCGGAATTCTCCGGCTTCACCATGACGTGGGTCTGTTGTGTCAAAGACGCCACATAGAGAAATGTCTTTACCCATTACTGATGGTGGAAGAGCCTTAGTTAACTTCTCACCAATTACATACGGGTACCCAAGAACACGGGTGGCATCCTTAATTGATTGCTTCGATTTAATGGTTCCGTAAGTGATGATCTGGGCAACGCGGTCTGCACCATATTTTTCCGTTGCATAGCGAATCATTTCTCCGCGACGTCGTTCATCAAAGTCCAGATCAATATCCGGCATTGAGATACGTTCTGGATTTAAGAAGCGTTCGAAAAGTAATCCATGTTCGATTGGATCGAGCCCAGTTATGCCAAGTGAGTAAGCAACTAAAGATCCCGCCGCAGATCCGCGTCCTGGGCCAACTCTAATTCCGACTTTTTTGGCATAGCTAACTAAGTCGGCAACGACGAGGAAGTAGCCAGGAAATCCCATCTTCTCCATCACGCCAAGTTCGTAATCAAGGCGATCTTTATGAGGCTGAGTGACTCTGTCACCGAAACGATTTTGCAATCCGCGTTCTGATTCTTTACGCAACCAACTATCTTCAGTCTCCCCCGTTGGAACGGCAAAGGCCGGCATTAAATTTTCGCCTTCGCGCAATTTAACGTTACAACGCTCGGCAATAAGTAAGGTGTTATCGCAAGCTTCTGGAATATCTTTGAAGAGCTCGCGCATTTGTGCAGGAGTCTTTAAGTAGAACTCATCGTTATCGAATTTAAATCTCTTTGGATCGGCTAACGTCGAGCCAGATTGAACGCAGAGCAGCGCCTCATGTGCCGGGGCATCTTCATGTCGCGTGTAGTGAAGATCGTTCGTCGCAATCATCGGCAACTTCAATTCGCGCCCGAGCTTTAACAGATCTTCCTTAACTCGCGTTTCAACATCAATTCCGTGATCCATTAACTCTAGGAAGAAATTATTGGCACCAAAAATATCTCGATAATCACTTGCTGCGCGCATCGCTTCTTTGTAATTGCCCATGCGCAAGCGAGTCTGAATTTCACCGCCAGGACATCCCGTAGTTGCAATTAGTCCATCGGCGTATTTCGATAAAAGTTCGCGATCCATTCGTGGTTTGTAGTAATAGCCCTCAAGGGATGCCAGCGACGAAAGGCGGAATAGATTTGCTAAGCCGTGGTTGTTCTCGGCCAAAATAGTCATATGTGTATATGCCCCGCCACCGGATACATCATCATCTCCGCCATCTGCCCATTGCACACGCTTTTTATCGTGGCGTGACTCTGGTGCGACATAGGCTTCGATTCCGATAATTGGTTTTACCCCGGCCTTGGTGGCTTGCTTATAGAAATCAAAAGCGCCAAAAACATTTCCATGATCTGTCATTGCAATTGCGGGCATTTCTAAACGGGCAACTTCTTCGACTAAATCACCAACGCGAGCAGCGCCATCGAGCATTGAGTATTCGGTGTGAACGTGCAGGTGTACGAAAGAGTCGCGTTTATTCGCAGCAGGTGTTGGGTTCTCAGTCGTCACAGTTGCACAAGGTTAGTGGTTAAGGCAGAACAGCTTCGGATAGCAACGCCAGACAAGCCTGAAGGTCAGGTGCATAGGCAGCCTTTAAAACTAGCGGTTCCATGCTAACGGGATGGTCAAAGCGCAGTTCAAGTGCATGTAACCAAGGCCGTGACATACCTAACGATTTGCCGAGTACTGGATCTGCGCCATAAGTCGTGTCACCAACTAGCGGATGGTTGAGGGCTGAGAAGTGAACTCGAATTTGGTGAGTACGTCCAGTTTCTAATTCAACTTTTACTAGCGACACCGAACGGTAAAACTCGATTACTTCGTAGTGCGTAATACTCTCTTTGCCGGTAGCAACAACTGCAAAGCGATGATCTTCTTTAGGGTGGCGATCAATCGGTGCATCAATTGTTCCGGTAACTGGATCCATATGTCCTTGCACAAGTGCATGATAAGTTTTTTCAACTTCGTGATTGCGGAAAGCATCTTTTAACTTTGTATAAGCGCGGTCAGTCTTGGCGACAATCATCAAGCCACTTGTACCAACATCTAGGCGGTGAACAATGCCCGCTCTCTCGGCCGGACCGGATGTAGAAATTGTGTATCCGGCGGCAGTTAGCGCGCCGACAACTGTTGGACCCATCCACCCGGGGCTCGGGTGTGCGGCGCATCCGACCGGCTTATCTATTACGACGATATCTTCATCATCATAAACAACGGTCAACCCAGCAAGTGGAGTCAGCGGAATAGGATCTTGATTTAACGGTTCTGGCATTAGAACATCAATGATTTGACCATCTGTAACGCGTTCGGATTTTGTCATGGCGCGACCACTAGTGGTGATGTCGCCGTCTTCAAGCAGGCGAACAATTGCGGTGCGAGAGAGTCCAAGAACTCTTGTTAACGCGCTATCGATACGTTCGCCGGCAACGCCTTCCGGAACACTTAACGTGCGCGCTTCGCGTGACATTTAAGCCCCCATCGGTGAAATATTGCGGATCGAAAGAACTATTGCGATACCTGCTGCAACCACAATAGCGCTATCTGCCACGTTAAATACTGGCCAATGCGTCAACTCAATCCAATCGATGACATGTCCGGTGAAATAGCCAGGGCTGCGAAAGATGCGATCTGTGAGATTGCCGAGTACTCCACCAAGGGCTAGGCCTAGAACTATTGACCAGCCGCCAGATGTGATTCGTGGTGCGAAATATGCAATAACTCCTACAATGAAAATCGCAAAGAGAGTAAAGACAATCGTCGCGCCTTGCGCCAGACTAAATGCGGCGCCCGAATTTCGGATAAGAGTTAGTTGAAGAAAATCACCAATGATTTTGGTGGGATTACTGGCACTTAAATTATTAATTGCCCAAACTTTTGTTGCAAAATCAAAGAGCCAGACGGCCCAAGCAATCGTGTAGAGCCTTAACCAGAGTTTGGAACTGGGGCGCACTTTAGCGCCGCTCTTCCTTCTGCTTGCAGATCATGCAGAGAGTTGCGCGAGGAAAGACTTGAAGTCGCGCTTTACCGATTGCGTTGGAGCATTCTTCGCAATTCCCATAAGTTTTATTATCGATACGATCAAGAGCGCGCTCGGTCTGCAAGACCATATCTCGCGCATTGATCACCAATGACATTTCATGTTCGCGCTCGAATGTCTTCGTACCAGAATCGGCCTGATCATCTCCGGCACCTTCTCCAGATTCAGTAATTAACTCATTCATTTCGGCTTCTACGTGCGCGAGTTCTATGCGAAGGCGAGCTAAATCTTTAGCAATCTCGGTGCGGATAGTTTTTAATTCTGCAGCTGACCACGGCGCTTCACCATCACTTGCGGTAACCGGAGTCGGCGCTGCCTTGATTGGCTTAAGTGGTGCAACTTTCTTGCCGCTCTTTACTGGGCGTGGAGGTGGGGGCATTACTAGTCGGCGTTCTTCAACAACTGGTGTAGTAACAGGTGCAACAACGGTTGCAACGCTTACGGTCTGAGATTTCTCATCGACTGTAAGAGTCGTCTTGCCAACTTTAGAAGGGAACGGGCGACCGGGAGCTTTTTTAGCCGGCGCTTTCTTTGCTGGAGATTTTTTCGCAGCAGTTTTCTTTGCGGGCGCTTTTTTAGCCGGAGCCTTCTTTGCCACTTTTTTCGCAGGCGCTTTTTTGGCCACCTTTTTTGCAGGGGCTTTCTTCGCTACCTTTTTGGCAGGGGCTTTCTTTTTTGCTGGCACGCCGCGCACCCTATGCTCTTTTTAGCGCACGACCAACTTTGCCACTCAAGGACGGCGTGAATTCTTACCTTTTAATTAGAGTGATCATGTAAATCAGGGTGAGGGATTAGACTCTCCCTCTCATGACTATGCGTCCAATATCTGCTCAAATCGACCTTCCTGCAATGGAACGTTCGATTTTGGATTTCTGGCGCACGCATTCAATCTTCGAAGCAAGTACTGCGGCGAGAAATGGTGCTCAGCCTTGGACCTTCTATGAAGGCCCGCCAACAGCTAACGGTATGCCTGGCACCCACCATATTGAAGCGCGCGTCTTTAAAGATGTTTTTCCACGTTATCAAACGATGAAGGGTAAATATGTAACCCGCAAAGCAGGGTGGGACTGCCACGGTTTACCAGTTGAAATTGCTGTTGAAAAAGAGCTCGGATTTTCTGGCAAGGGTGACATCGAAAAATATGGAATCGCTGCCTTTAACGAGATGTGTCGCGAATCTGTAACGCGACACGTTGGCGCTTTCACAACCATGACCAACCGCATGGGTTTCTGGGTTGATTTTGATCAGGCTTATTGGACTATGGCACCTGAATACGTCGAAAGTGTTTGGTGGAGCCTAAAAGAGATCTGGAAGAAAGGTCTTTTGGTTCAAGATCATCGCGTTGCTCCTTATTGTCCGCGTTGCGGAACCGGGCTTTCAGACCATGAACTTGCGCAAGGTTATGAGACAGTTACAGATCCTTCAGTTTATGTGCGCTTTCCCATCACATCTGGAGAACTTGCAGATCTTGGCGCAGCGCTCTTAGTTTGGACAACTACTCCTTGGACGCTGGTTTCAAATACTGCAATCGCAGTTCATCCCGATGTTGATTATGTAGTCGTTGAAGTAATTGTTGAAGAGAGCCGAGAAGTACTTGT
>Ga0315905_10006340_pt1 | contig 12026 bp, 12 predicted proteins | sample LakEriMetagenome_5_FD_203522 | JGI IMG/M metagenome (GOLD analysis project Ga0315905, IMG submission 203522) | Freshwater fungal communities from buoy surface, Lake Erie, Ohio, United States - Buoy 4 MA121 | ecosystem: Environmental > Aquatic > Freshwater > Lake | place: USA: Lake Erie, Ohio...
TCCCTGGATCATGTGCGTGCGTTGGTGGCACCGATTGGTACGCCTGGTGTTGCATTTGTGAAGGGTGGCTTTGTTCGCGTGGATGAACACGATGTGCCACGCGCAGTGCCCGGTGGGCGAGTGACCGAAGAAGTAGGCAGGCCGCTGTTGGCGCAAGTAAATGCGGCTTTGGCTGCGTTATCGCAACCATTAAGTGGTCAGGTGGCAATCTCTGCGCAGTTAGCACGCAGTCTGCAGTTTGTGACTGGGTATGGCGTTGAGATTGCGATGTTGATTGATGTGTATCGCTCAGTCGGCATGGCCGGCATCGTGGAAGCCGACATGGGCTTGGTGAACAACCGCTGGAAGCCCGATGGTGATTTGACGAATGTGATGAATGAGGTCACCGCCGGTGCTGCGATGCGTGGTGTGATGAATGCCTGCGCCGAGCCGTTCGGCCTGCCCGTTCTCGTCAACCGCGGCTAGTCAAAGTCGAGGAATGACTGCACCGTCCAGCGGATGCGGTGCCAGCTTTCAGAATCGACGACACCCATGCGATGAAGAAAGGCATTGGACGGCATTGATCGAATCAATTCGCACTGTGCCCAACTTGTGATTGTTAAACCAGTATTCGAGTGTGGTTCAATTTGAATTTCTGAAAACTTATTTCTGTTCCGTTTTGTGAACGGCACAGTTACGAGATTCTTGTAACTCCATGTTTCAGGTTCAGCGGGAGAAAGAACAAGAGCGGGGCGCCGAAGGGCAGGTTGTTGTGGATGTGGTTGTCCATATTCCACCCACCAGATTTCACCAGTTCGAGGGATCATTGTCTTCCTCGTTCCAGTCATCGGTCAAGACGGTGCCGAGGAGCCATTCGCTGTCTTCTTTTGTTTCTCGTTCGTACCGCTCAGGATCTTTGCGAAGTTCTTCGTAATAGTGGCCAAGGTCTTGTCGAAATTTCTTTCGCTCCATGGCGTCGATTGCGCGGCGGACAATGTCCACGATGGATGTGTTGAGTTCATCTGCAAGTGTCATCAAGCGCTCATGTGTGCCTGAGTCGACGCGAATGGTTGTGCTTTTTGGGGCTATTTTCTTGGCCATCTAGCTAGTCTACAAAATGTAGACACAATGGTTTGGTGGGGTTACGCCTTGGGGGCGCGCCACAGATTGCGGTCGAGGAGCACTTCGGCGCCTAACTGCGAATGGCCTTGCAGTACATCCCACACATCGAGGAAGTTGCGCACGTCTTCAATGTCGTGCACTCGGTAGATGCCACTGCGAGTGAGCGTCAACGTATGCGCAATGGCGGCCAAGGTGCCAGCCAGACGCTCGCGCGGTGGGCGACCAGTGATGGCGCCGATGAAGTCTTTTCGTGAAACAGGGAACAGCACGGGTCGGTCATACGCCAACAGCTGATTGATCTTCTGCAACACCTCAACTGTTTGTGCAGGAGTCTTTGCGAAGTCGGGGCCAGGGTCAACAATGAGTTGCTGTTGCGACACGCCTGCAGCGGTCAACCATTCCATGCGCTCATCCATAAAGCTGAGAACATCGGCAACAACGTCTTCATACAAGTTGGCATCGGTGAGGCGCACCTTCGGCCGTCCGCGGTTATGCATCAGGATGTATCCGGCACCATACGACGCGACAACATCGGCAAGTTCGCGATGCAAAAGACCGCTGATGTCGTTGATGATGTGCGCACCGGCTTCTAATGCCGCGGCGGCAACCTTGGGGCGATACGTATCAATGCTCATGATGGCCGATGTGTTCGCAGCCACCCACTGAATCACCGGAGTGATGCGCTCAATCTCTTCGTCTTCGGAAATCTCTGGCACGCCAGTGATGGCTGACTGGCCACCAATGTCGAGAATGTCTGCACCTTGCGCCAGCACTTCTTGCGTGCGCTCCATGCGTGCTTCCAAGGTGGAGTACTTGCCGGCATCACTAAAGGAATCAGGCGTGGCGTTGATAACCGCCATGATGAGCGGACGATCAATATCAAGCGTGAGTCCACGAGCAACCAGTTGAGACATGTAACTACGCCTTGGTGGAAGTGTCGGGGGTGTCGACATTGCCACGGCCCACGGGGAACACGTAACTATGGAGCAACTCCAATCCGGCGCCTTGCTTCACAGGTGCAGGTCCTGAGGTCACGGTTTCATCCATGCTGATGTCATCAGAATCGCTTGGCTTCAACACGATGCGTGTGTGCCACTTGCCTTCACTGCTCTGCGTAGAGGTGAGATACCGCAATGTTGAAATCTCAATGTGATTCGCAGCGGCTGCAACACGTACTGCAGATCCTGCGTATGTAGCAACAACAGTGGGCGCACCGGTCTTCGACATTGCGATCACTTGCACTTCTTCGGTGAAGGAATACGGGTCGGCAGTTGTCTTCGACAAGCGCTTGTGAATCACCAGCATCTCCTCACCACCAATGGTTGCAACATACACATCAACTTGTGCTCCGTTAGCGGTGTATTGCTTTTCGACGATGCCATCAAGAATGCTGACAGCGCGCGGCATCCCGTTATCGGAACGCATGGTGTACAACGCGAGATTCAGTGGCACCCACACGATGCCCTCGACGTCTTCTTCCTGAGGGTCCCAATACCCTTCGCTACCCACCAGCATGAAACTGCCAGAGGAAGTGCGCGCAACACTGCAGAGGTCGGGTGTGATCACCTTGGCGACTGAGGCACACGAGAGTGATGGCATCTCGAAGTCGAACTGCTCGGCGTTGAAGCTGTGGTCAAACCATGAGTACGACGTCTCAGCAGGACGAGCGCCTGTTGCGCCAGCGGGTACATCTGTGGGGACTTCTGCCGGGACAGCGGACGACGAAGACTTGGTCGGTGATGTGTCGCCGAAGAGGGCAGTGGCACCCGCGCCGAGAAGTGCAGTAATAAGGAGAAGCGCGAGACCCGTGTTGGTGCGCTTGGCGGGGCTAGAGCCCTTAGCCATGACGGCGCTGAGCTGCTGCGCCCAACCAGTAACCGATACCGCTGAATGCCGCGCCGGAGAAGATGAGAGCCACGGTGGGGTCACCGATTGCAATGGAGAGAATCGCCCCAATGACCAGTGCAACTGCAGAGACGCCGACGTGGATGGTGTGCTTGGGGTTTGCCATACCTCTAAGGGTAGTCGGCCCTGTCAAAACTCGTAGGTTCCTTGATGAAACTCTAGATCGTGAAGTTGAAGGTATGTAACAGCCGTCTGGAAAGATGTAATGCGGATAGCTGCGGCCAGAGCCATTTTGGGCATTGGGTGAATGATGATCTAGGAGAGGGGAAAACCGAGTGGCAGATGAATTCACTTTCATAGATCTATTTGCTGGAATTGGCGGATTCCGTCTTGGTTTATCAGCTGCTGGTGGTGTGCCTGTGTTTAGCAATGAATGGGACAAACATGCTGCTCAGACATATAGATCTTGGTACGGAGATTCGGAATTATCAACCGAGGACATCAGGGAAATCAATATCGAGAGAGATATCCCTGAGCACGATGTTTTGAGTGCTGGATTTCCTTGTCAGCCTTTTTCGATTGCAGGAGTGTCGAAGAAAATTTCGCTCGGACGACCCCATGGGTTTGCCGATCTGAAGCAAGGAAACTTGTTTTTTTCTATCTGCGAGATAGTCGCTATAAGGCGTCCGAAAATAGTTCTTCTTGAGAATGTTAAAAACCTTCTTGGTCACGATGGTGGGGAGACTTGGGAAATCATCAAACAAAGTCTTGAGTCGTTGAATTATGAGATCAGACATGAAGTCATAAATGCAGCGGGGTGGGTCCCTCAGAATCGGCGGCGAGTCTTCATCGTGGCGTTTTCAAGAGAAGTCTTTGATCAGGAAACTATCAAGAACTTTTCTTTCCCTGTTTCGGATCTACCTCCAAAACAGCTTCGTTCTATTCTGGAATCGAAATCTCCCGACAAGAAATATATGCTCACGGATAATTTGTGGCTTTATCTGCAGGAATATGCTGCACGTCATAAGGCTAAGGGAAATGGATTTGGGTACAAGCTCTACGGCCCAAGTGATACAGCAGGAACTCTCTCTGCGAGGTATTACAAGGATGGAGCAGAAATTCTTATAAGGCAGAAAGGATGGCGCAATCCTCGCCGTCTGACGCCGGCTGAAGCAGGGCGCCTCATGGGCTTTAACGCGGAATTTGCTGTAGCAAATGGATTCGATGGGGCATTCCCTCAAGTCGTCTCTGATATGCAGTCCTACAAACAGTACGGGAACAGCGTTTCACCGCTTGTTGTGAAGGAGATTGCACTTGAGATTGCTCAAGTCCTGCGTAAGAGCAAGAGTGAGAATGTTTCCAGAAGGAAAAAGAAGCTATGAAATTTGAGGAAGTAGTTGCTCAAAAAATTGATAGGGGAGACAGTGCGAACTACTTGTTCGCACTGTCTATTGAAGTAGCTCTATCACTTCTAGAAATTCCAGATCCTGCTTTCCCCTTTCCAGATAATCGGCGCGTCAACAAAAAACACGCGATGGACTTTGGCAATTATTGGGAAAAGCAAGTTGATAATTGGATAGTTCCTCCCCTCTTGTTGGACTGTACGAGTGAGTTGAAGACTTCAGCGTTGGAGATAACGGGAACTGATTCTGAACTTGTCAAGTTGTCTCTGCCACTTGAGCCTTCCGGCACTCTGCGAATTTTAGATGGCCAACATCGCATACTTGGCTGGTACCTAAAGCGTCTAGAACTTGGAAGTCGAATTCAGGACGAGACCACGAATTACAATAAGGCCATAATTGCAGGTGATAGTCAGAATGCACGTATTGCGACTGATCAGATCAACTATGCAACAGAACAGCGAAAAAGGTTTCGAGGGGAACTGGTAGCAATAAATCTTGTTGATTCACTAAGCGCTGAGAGACATCAGCAATTCTTTGTTGATATTGCGAAAAACGCCTTAGGCATCAACAAGACAGTTCAGGCAAAATTTGATTCTGCAAGCATCATAAATCGGGTAACAAGGGACCTAATTGAACGAAACGAACTCTTGGTAGACAAGGTCGACTTGGAGAAAACTACTTGCTCTGGATCGAATACGAATTTGCTTACAGTTGTAAATGTCTCAGATGTGGTGAGGCACCTGTGCTTTGGCATCAATTCAAGAGTTACATCCAAAAAAGAGAACCGGTACAAAGATGAAGATTTGTACGGAGTCTGCGACGTCTTCTTTGATTCAATGATCGATGGATTTCCTCAATTGAAAAAGATTAAATCCGGACAGATGTCTCCACTTGAGCTGAGGAAGAATTACTTACTCGGGTCTGGAACAATTTGGCGTTGTTTGGCCGGTGCATTTTATGAAGCTTGCGTAATTCGCGATGATGAGATGGGTTCGATAGAAGTTGACATGAGGAGACGAAAGAGATTTGTCGACTTTTTGTCGGAGATGTCAAATGAGATGGAATATCCGATAAGTCGAAAATGGTTTGGAACTCAACTGTTTCCAAATCGCGACAGTAAAGCACCGTCATCTCGTTTGCAGGACCTCGACACAATGGTGGAATTAATGACTGCTTGGATTGACAATGCAGAGATGTTTCAGCCTGGAAATGCAAAAGGGCTCAGCTAGTGCAACTCAGGGTTGAGCGTTCGGCAATCGTCGAAGTCAAGGATGAGCGATTGTATGTTTTGTCTGCCGAGCAGCTGTTGCACATTGAGGAATTTCTGGAGAAGGAACTCTCCATGCTTCAACTTTCCCCGTCTCTCTGGTCCATCTCTTTTGAATATTCTTTTGAAGAAAATCGAAAACCCGAGTTAAACCTTTTACTTGTTCTCAAAAATGGTCCGAAGGTGTTTAAGACACCGATGCCTACCGAGATTGAAAGTGACTATCTGCTCGTTCAAGATTGGATTTTGCCAATTAGGCATGCTGATTTGAAAGCTCTTCGTGAATTGATTCCGATGGTCCATCGTGATGATGAATTGGATCTTTCAATTTCAGAACTTTTATCTTTTGATTATTTTGCTTCGAAGAACGAGATATTTGTCTCAAACAGTGAGGTCAAAGAGCGATTTCTAGCTAATCCAAGATTTGACATCTCAGCAATAAAGCATGGGCTAGAGATCGACCCGTATCCATATCAAGCAGTTGGAATTGAATGGCTCTGCACACAACAGATGCTGGGTAGACGGGGAACGATCCTTGCTGATGTGATGGGGTTGGGAAAAACTCTCCAGGCAATTGGACTGATTACGAAAAATATCGAGGATGGATCTCGTAGCAATCTAATTGTTTGTCCAGGTACTTTGATCGAGAACTGGCGACGAGAATTCGAGAAATTCTCGTCCAAAGTTGTGCCTTACGTGCATTCTGGGCCATATCGGGCCGGCACGGTACGTCGTTTGGAAGGACACGACGTAGTAATTACCTCCTATGAAAATCTAGTAGGAGATCATTCTCTGCTCAATCAGATTAATTGGAATGTGGTGATTCTGGATGAAGCGCAAGCCATTAAAAACCCTCGTGCAAAAAGAACTCGCCGTGCAAAATCTTTGCCGAGAAGTTTTGGAGTTGTGATTTCTGGTACACCGCTTGAGAATCGGTTGGTTGATCTCTGGTCGCTCGCGGAATTTGCAGATGATTCGATATTTGGGACTGAAGCCCATTTCGAGGCCAACTACGAAGGAAGCATTGAAGGGGCGCGACAAGTAAATCAAAAAATCAGCCCAATTATGTTGAGGCGCCGTCTGACCGATATTGAGCATCAGCTTCCAGAGAAGGTCGTAATTGAGCACCCTCTGCGTTGGCCAAGTGAGCTGGTTGATGTTTATGAACGCGTGCGCCTAGAAGCAATTGAAGAATTCAAATCGGCTGGCCCATTAGTAGCCACTGGGAGGCTTCGAAAGCTTGCGACACATCCATTCTTGATGGATATTGGCCCTGGTGATCTCATGGAGCTTTCTCCCAAATATTCTTTGACAATTGAAATAATTGACGAGTTGTTTGAGTCCGGCGAAAAAGCACTGATTTTTTCGAGTTACACAAAGATGATCGAAGGATTGAGTGACGGTATTGAGCTGCGTCACCCTAATGCATTAGTCGAGATTCTGAATGGTGAAACGCCAATCGGTGAACGGCAACAACTAGTCGAAAGATTTAATACGTTCAATGGGCCTGGAGTTCTAATTTGCAATCCCATAGTTGCTGGTGCTGGATTAAATATCACAGGCGCAAATCACGTTATCCATTACAACTTGGAATGGAACCCAGCTAAAGAAGACCAAGCTACTTTTAGAGTTTTCCGAAATGGGCAAACAAAACAGACATTTATCCACAGACTATTTTATGTTGACACAATAGATGAAGCAATCGACGATCGAATTCGGATGAAACGGGAGTTGTCCGATGTGGGAGTTGATGCCGTATTGACTCGTGAGGATCTACTCGCTGCGTTACAGGTCTCTCCACAGGGAAAGACTTATGAATAAGTCGGCAAAGAAGTTATTGAGCGAGAACGACTTGGGGAAAACCAACTCTCATCAAGCGGGAATCCTGATCCCAAAATCACTTGTGGCAGCAGGAGTTTTTGATTCTCTTTCGACAACGGTAAAAAACCCGCGTGTTCAACTTCGTTGTTGGGACTCATCACTCGAGACTTACTTTTTTCCAAATTATATTTTTTATAACAACAAATATTTCTCTGGCACGCGATCCGAGTATCGCATGACTGGTCTTAGTGCATATTTCCGGGAAACTGGATTACGTCCGGGTGACCTAATGATTTTTACCAGAACTGCAAAATTTGAATATACGGTCGACATAGAGCGTTGCAATCGCAAAGCTGCCGGTCTTAGCGAAGAATCCTGGAAACAGATTTATGAAAGATAGAAAAGATGAGCACTGATTTTGAGATGACCTTGATTGATGGCAAGAAATTTGTCAGGGTCCCACCTAACGCATCTCGCATGACTCGTGGAATGGCCCGATTGGGCTATGAATTTCAGTCGGCAATTGCGGATCTAATTGATAACTCGATTGCGGCCGAGGCTTCGGTTGTAGACGTAAAAATCGAACAGAGAATTGGTGGAAAGATCTATGTACACGTCCTAGATAATGGAATTGGAATCAAGGAAGAGGCGCTTCCGTCCGCGATTCAGTATGGAGCCAATGATCGCAATGATGACCATAGCCTGGGTGTATACGGCTTTGGTTTGAAGACTGCGTGTCAATCGTTCACCAACAAGTTTTTTGTGGTTTCAAAAACTAAATCAGAAGATCAAATAAATATGATTGCTTTTGATGAGTCTGTCATCGATGATTTCAATGATTTTCTCTATCTCATCGATGAAGCTCCGAGGAAGTTTAAATCTACGCTCGAAGAGATAATGGAAGATGGTTCCGGAACTCTGATTGTTGTTGAGGACGCTGACCGATTTTTCACATCAGAAGATTGGAAAGCTAACGAACAGAAGGCACAAAGAGCTCTTGCTAAGAAAGTCGAATTAACGAAAGATCATCTAAGAAAGGTTTTTCAGAGGTTCGTCGACTTTGAGGATAGTCGAGCTTCGAACGTTCGAATTTTAGTTAATGGAGATGCAATTACTCCTTGGGATCCTTTTTGCTTAAAGGAGGAAGGAATGGCTCCGGAGTCTGAAATCTTCTTTAAATCATTGAGGACAAAATCTGGCAAGGAAGGCGATGTAATACTGCGTGGATACATACTTCCAGCCAAAGATGATTTCAAGAACAGAGAAATTTGGCAGGATGCCCAGATTGGGCCAAACACTCATGGCATCTACGTTTACAGAGAAAATCGTTGCATAGTTCTTGCTGAATATTTCACGTTGGCAAAACGGGAAACACATCTTTCTAATTTGAGAATTGAGTTTTCCTACGACGGGACATTAGATGAGTTGTTTCACACTGGGTTACAGAAGGGCGCAATGACGCTTGGGGATCTTGAGGATGCAGTTCGAGATTTTTTGATTCCATTGAAGAGGGAGACCGATCTAAGAAGTCGGGGTCAAAATCGCAAGAAAGATACAAAGGACATTCATGCGGTATCACAACGGCTCATTGGCGGCGCAGAAGGTCGTGTTGCACATGCTCCGATAGTTCCGATTGACGGCAAGACTGCTTCGGTCACCTCGAAATATGGAGAGGTTGTTCTTCCGATTAACTCCATCGAAGACGATCTTGAAGCATTGCCTATTAATCCCGTTCAATCGATTGATGACGGTTTGCTCTGGCAACTTAGATTGCACAATAACAAGCAGGTCGTCGAGCTGAATAAGGGACACGACTTTTACAACAAGATCTATCTTCCGGTTCGATCGAACAGTATTGCTATCAGGGGCCTTGACTCTGTGTTCTGGGCTCTTGCGATTACTGAGGCTAATTGTGCAATTCCTGAATACCAGAAACAATTTCGGGAATTTCGTTATGAAGTTTCAAAGATTTTGAGAGAGCTTGTTGAGTCGATGCCCGAACCAAAACTTGATGAAGATGATGATTAGTCTCTCCGACTTGCTCCAACAGCAATCGATGCATTTTGGAACTTCATTTACGGTTGATGAAATTCAAGGTGAAGATCGCGCTGCTCGTATTCGATTTTCCAGCATCGCTTCAAGCCAAACATTTTCATTACGTATCATAAGGACTTGGCGAACGACTGGAGTCGTATTTGAACCTGATGCATTCGCGGGGAATCTTGTTGCTTTTTTGATTCAACAATCCATTGAAAAGAGGGAGCGAATTTCTTCATTGATTCAATTTTTCAAGTCCAATTCTGTTCGGTGTGACTTGAGAATTAATGGAATTGATTTTCAGGAATCTTCGCAGATACAGAAGATTCCTTCTACCTTTTCATTCGAAGCTGACGTTCTTTCGCAAGAAAGTTCGATCGAACACTTGTTGCTTAATGAGATTGAAGTAAATCTCATTAGATGTGCAATTTCCGTTCTCGCTGCACTACTAATTCCGGAAACCACAATTCATCTATCTCCAGATGAGACAATTGGTTATCCAGAGGGCGCAGTCGAAAAGATTTATGTAAATCGATATGAGCGAGATAGGCGAAATCGCGAGATTGCCATAGACATCCACGGACTGAATTGCCTTGCTTGTAATTTTAATTTCGGAAAGTTCTACGGATCGATTGGGGCTAGATACATAGTGATACATCACGTCGTTCCGGTATCAAAACTTGGTCCGAATTATCAGATTGATCCTTCGACAGACCTTGTCCCTCTTTGCGCGAATTGTCATTCGATGATTCATGTTTCTAATCCACCTTTATCCCTAGATGAACTTAAGGACAAGCTTGGGATCTCTCCTTATTTGAATTAACTAAGGAGAAGAGAATCAATGGCCGCGCAATAACTTGCCGGGCATAGCGCCAGTGAACTCATCGTTTGCCACGGTCTGCACGCCATTTACAAACGTGCCCACATAGCCCTGTGCGTGTTGCACAAGCCTGCGTCCGTTAGCGGGGAAGTCATACACCATCTCTGGCATGTCAAACGTGAGTGCTTCAAAGTCGATGAGGTTTAAGTCGGCACGCAAGCCTGGGGCAATCAACCCACGGTCTGTCAGGCCATACAACTCTGCGGTCTTACGTGTCTGGCGCTGCACCATCTTCTCTAACTGCAAGCGCGGACCTCTCTGGCGGTCGCGCACCCAGTGCGTCATGAGGAAAGTAGGCATGCCACCATCGCAAATAGCGCCACAGTGTGCACCGGCATCAGACAAACCATTGCGTGTGTGCTCATGCTGCATCAACTCATACGTCATAGAGAGGTCTCCATAGGAGTAGTTGAAGAACGGCATGTAGATCATTCCGCGACCATCGTTTGACAACAACTGGTTATACACCATGTCCATTGGCGCAATTCTGCGTGCCTGTGCCAACGCATCAATGCTGTCGGTCTTCGGGTTTGGTTCGTAGTTGATATTTGCATCCGTCACTGGGAACATCTTCCACAAACGTGACAACACGATCTTTTCGAAGAAGCCACCATCGCGCGGCATCTCATTCACAAACTTGTTGCGCAATGTTTCATCGCGCAATGCCTTCACTTTTTCTGCCTGAGACAAGTGAGCAATCTCTTGCCATGCAGGGTGGAAGGCGAGTGGGTGGAAGCTGCCTTCCAAACACATGAGAACACCAATAGAACGACCCGCTACTTGCGCGATGATGTTCAACCCATCGGCCTGTGCGCGGTCGAGTTCCTTCAACACCGTGCGCCACACCTCGGGCGCGGCGTCGTCCTGGTTGAGGTTCACGCTCACCGTCACGTTCGGATTACGAGCAGACAACTCGCGCATCCATGGCCATTCATCGGTGGGAAGAATCTTGTGCTCGGGTGCAAACTGGAATACGCCACGGCCGTGCTTGTTCAACGCTTCAGCAATGCCAAACAGTTCGTTCTCGTCGGCGTTGGTGCCGGGCACAAGTTCACCGCTCTTGCTCTTATGAATCGGTGTGCGGCTGGTGGAGAAACCCAACGCACCTGCAGCCATTGCTTCGTCGACTGCCTTGGCCATCTCGGCGATGTCTGTATCGGTGGCGCTTTCATTGGCCGCTCCACGTTCACCCATCACAAAGGCGCGCAATGCACCGTGGGCAATCTGTGCACCAATGTCGATCACGCGTTCTTGCGACGCGAGCGTGTCGAGGTATTCAGGAAATGTTCTCCAGCCCCACGTGAGGCCTTCGGTCATGGCGGCACCAGGAATATCTTCCACGCCTTCCATCAATTCAATGAGCCACTCGTGGCGGTCTTCATGTGCCGGAGCAAAGCCCACGCCACAGTTACCCATCACCACAGTGGTGGCGCCGTGCCAGCTGCTGGGGGTGAGGTAGGGGTCCCACGTTGCTTGTGCGTCGTAGTGCGTGTGCACGTCGACCCAGCCCGGGGTGAGCAGAAGGCCGTCGGCGTCGATGATGCGGTGTGCGTGTGCAGTGGGGGACTTGCCAGCGCCAGTGATCTCGCGGATGATGCCGTCTTCAAACATGACGTCGGCGACGGTTTCTGGCGCGCCACTGCCATCGACGAGTCGGGCATTGCGGATGACG
>Ga0315905_10006341_pt1 | contig 12025 bp, 8 predicted proteins | sample LakEriMetagenome_5_FD_203522 | JGI IMG/M metagenome (GOLD analysis project Ga0315905, IMG submission 203522) | Freshwater fungal communities from buoy surface, Lake Erie, Ohio, United States - Buoy 4 MA121 | ecosystem: Environmental > Aquatic > Freshwater > Lake | place: USA: Lake Erie, Ohio...
AGCGTTTACTCATCAGCATTTCGGATGGATTGGGCGGTATAGGACCGGAGGCGATGAGGTCGAAATGAAAATGATCGTTGCCTTTTATAACGACTTCGCTCCAATCGGTTTGCTGTTTAGCCAAGTAATAACTTAAGCCTTGTGGTTCGTCTATCTTTAAATAACTCGCCAGCTTGGGATGGCGCAGGTCCGTACCAATCAAAATAGTGCGCTTGCCCGCAAAATGAAGTGCTTCCGCCAGGTTGATCGATAAGAATGACTTCCCTTCTTTTCCAATACTGGATGTAATCCCTATCACGCGTGCTCCTTCAGGTATACCCGTGCACAAATAATCAATATTGGTTCGAAGCATACGGAAAGCTTCAGAGTTAATGGAGCGATCGGTGTTGCTGTATACTAAGTGCGATTGCTGAACTTTCATCTCCGGAATTTCTCCCAGATAAGGAACCGACAACTTCTGCAGGTCTTTTTTGCTTTTTACTTTGGTGTTGAGCGACTCAATCAGATAGAGTAGTATGATAGGTATAAATAATCCAAGCAATAAGCTAACACCATAAACAAGGGCGTATTTCGGGCTGATTTTCTTTTTGTTCGAGTACGCCGGGTCGATTGTTTTTGCATTGGCGACTGTAACAGCCAGGGCAATATTTGTTTCTTCTCGTTTTTGAAGGAGGTAGAGATAAAGCGACTCTTTTATCTGTTGTTGACGTTGAATGTCGCGGAATGCTCTTTCAAACGTGGGAACATCCTGAATCTTGCTGTTGATACCGCGGGCGTATTTGTTCAAACCATCCAGCTTTATCTTAAGTGCTTTCAACGTGTTTTCAAAGCTTGATCGCAGAGAGCTGCGCAACTTGTTGAGCTCCGGTTCCAAGGCTACAGTTGCCGGATTTTTCTCACCTGCAGTTGCCTTCAGTCGATTGTGTTCGAGCACGAGTTTGTTGTACTCCCAAATCATGAAGTTGACCGACTCGTCTTTCAAGCCAAGATTGGCAGGTAACAAATCTTCAATCGTGTTGCGATTGTTCATCTCATCCAGCAAGAAAGTATGGAGTGAAATTTCATTTTCGCATTCGAGTATTTCTTGTTCGGCATTAATGCCGGAGCTCACGATAAGGTCGGCTTCCGAGCCAATATCCGTGAGTTTATTTTCCTTTTTGAATGTTTCAACTTCCGATTCAACTTCGGCGAGCTCGTTGGTGATGAATTGGATTCGCTCATTGATGAAGTTAGCGGTGTTGCGACTTATCTGATTCTTGTCGTCGATAGCGTGTTTGTTGTGAATCGATATCAGCGTATTGATAACGGCCGTGGCTCTGTCGTGCAGGCCATCGCGAAACACGAGTTTAAGAACACTGGCATCTTTGTTTACCGGCGTAATCTTCAAGTTTTCCAGAAATTCGATTGCCAGTTTTTCGGGAGAAACAATTTCTGTAACGAACTTATGATTGTAGTGCGATTGGTTAAAGTGCCGCGTGGTTCTGAAGCATCCATATCCAAACTCGAAACGCAAGGTGTCTCCGAAACGATGTTGTGAAGTCTCGCCCGAAAACGCATTGGTAAGTTGGTAGTCGGTATCTGATACGGGTAATAAGCTCCACTTAAACTCTTGAGATGAATCCGGAAGTTCCTGCGAAATAAGCTGCAATTCTATGGGAGTCCCTTCGTAGCGTTCGTGCATGATAGGGCGGCCAAAGGTGTAATAGCGAACATTTAGGTTAAGCTCTTCTATTACCTCCATCATGAGAGAACGCGAACGAAGAATTTCGATTTCGTTATCCAGGTCTTGGTTAGAACTTAGAATTCCCAAGTCTTCGAATGCCGATAACTCATCGCGCAGTGTCGATTTTCCATTCTTGTCATCCTTGATAAGCACTGTTGCTGAAGCTTCGAACATGGGAACCGTGTACCGCACGTATACGAAAGCAAGACCTAAGGACAGCGTAATCGAAATCAAAAACCAGCGCCAGTAAGTAGCGTACTTAAACACAATTTCTCCCAGCGAAGGACCATTTTCCGGACGATTATCGAATGTGTTTTCCATCGCGATTATTTGAAGATTAAGATCAACGTCGTAAGCACCAGGGAAAGGCTAGAAATGACAACTCCCGTGTTGGAAGCATTCAGAACGGATGAATTACGCTTGGCACGGTTTGGCTCGACATACACCACGTCATTTTGTTGAAGATAGAAAACGGGTGATGAAAAAATACTTTCCTGGGTAAGGTCGATTCTGTATTCTTTTCGCTTGCCATCTTCATCGCGTATCACAAGTATGTTGTGACGTTCACCGGTAATCAGAAGGTCTCCCGCTATACCGAGTGCTTCCAGAATGGTTACCCGCTCATTCGGAATGGTGAATGTGCCAGGCGTTTTGACTTCGCCTAGCACGGTAATACGGAAATTCAATATTCGGAGCGATATGGTTGGATTGACAATGTAAGAGGCCAATTTCTCCTTGATAAGGTTGATGGCTTCTGTGCGGGTGAGTCCTGCCAAGTGAATGGTGCCAATAACCGGGAACTCAATATTTCCTTCAGAATTAACCAGATAACCAGGAGGCGTTGGTGCACCTTGAGCGTAGCCTCCGTACAAATTGTTTCCGACTGCAAGAGGCATATTAAAGAGGGCGGTCGACTTCTCGTCGTGCGCCATTACGAGTATAGACAGCAGATCATCTGACTTGATTGTAGGGTTGTAACTGGAGTGGGTTGTAACCTCAGTTGGTTTTCCCTGAAAGTAAACAATGTCTTTTTGGGTGTTGCAACCACACAAAAGTACTAGTGCGATGAGGCAAGCAGGTATTGCTCGATTCAATAAATACATGGGTCAAAAGTAAGCAAGAATCCACTATGCGCTGCGTTTGCGCTTCACGATAATGTTGTAGATAGCACTGAAGAAGAAGCGGGTGTCGGTGAAATATGGATTGCGTTTTTTCTCAAGCAAATACTCTTCTTCCGCTTTTAGCACGCCCTCGACGGATGGCTTTCGGTCGAGTGAAACATAAGGAGGGATACAACCGGGTTTTTGGGTAATCCTTAATTCTTGAAGGTGCTTCGGTATATCCTCGAAATAGCGCGGGCTAACGGGGCGCACGCCAACCAGTTTCATATCTCCTTTGAGAACATTGATGAGTTGTGGTAACTCATCGAGCCAATAGCGACGCATGAACTTTCCCCATGGAGTAAGGCGGAAATCATCGGCAGGTTTTCCACTTTCTGCATAACCATTTAGTTTGAGGACGTAGTCTTGCAGATACTCCGAGTATGGGTGCATAGTTCGGAATTTCAGCACATGGAAGATTCGGCCACCTTTTCCTATTCTTCGCATTTTGAAGAGTGGACCATAGCTGGCATTTTTGTCATAGGCCGGTGCTTTCACTTTTTTGGCAGCAAACCAGGTTACACCGTCGATTGATTGATGCGACACGATTTCAAAGCCACAACACACTAACCTTCCCAGCATTTCAGCTTTTGATAGGAGTCTTCCTTTACCGCTTGTTAGAGCAAAGTACAATTGTTTTAATACAGGCACTTTCGGGAAGATGCGCAGAAAAATGAACTCGGAGAATATCCAGGCGTAGCGAAGGACAGGCACTTTGTAAAAAGAAATACGGTGTCTTCTGGCTCTGTATGTTTCGAAAGAGCCCACGAAATACTGTCCATCATCCATCGATTCATTCACCTGTTCAAGCAGCTTATTGATGCGTCGCACGTCGTTCATGCGAGTTTCAGTGAAGCGGGAAGTGTCTTGTGTTTTTAATGGAGCAGCGTTATCTGCGGACCATTTTCTGAAACGCAGCTTTTCCAGTTGTGCTGAGCTCAGCAAATGAGGGAGGCAATCGAGCACGACAGGGGTTAACTGCCATGTCGAAGAGCTTTGCGTGGACGCATGAAAAAAAGCAGAGCCTTCCATAAATCGGTTAGGTTCGTAAAATTAGCCTTCTTTTCCGTAAACGTTACGTCATTTTTGCAAATTCTCGCTTGGAAAATATTTTAGTCCTTAGATCTGCCAATACAATCTAAATACATTGGTCGACGTGTTTTCGGTTAAGTTTGCTCGCAGTTATCGATAATTGGTTGAACGAGTGTTAAAACAGCTAATCCAGTCCTATTTTGTTTTCGGTCTTTTATTGGGACTATACTTCGTCTTTCGGGTTGCAGATGATTATCAATCGATCTATTTACTCAATCAGATTTTTTTTCTGCTCTACGGAGGAGTGCTGTTGTTTATGTATCGGAATCCCGGGTTTTTCGCTCGTGAGTCTTCTTTACTGTGGTTAATTGCTGTATATGTGGCTATTGTTTCAACTTCTATTAACACAATCTCATTTTATTACACAGGTAATTTCTTTTCCTTCTCGGAAGTTGATGCTCGTTTGTACGATGATCTCGGCCGACGACTTCAGTTTGATGGTGATGCTGTGCGTTACATTACTTCATCCTATAGTTTTGATGACTGGGGCGCAATTTTTATGACGGGTTTAGTTTATTCCGTTGGGGAATCCAATCTATCGATTGATGTCTTTTACTGGCTTTTAAGTATTTTGACAGGGCGCTACATGTTTCGGTTGTCAGCCAACTTTATGGCTTTGCCCTGGGCTGCGATGTGCACGTTTGCTTTTGTATGTTCATCTTATTCTATATGGTTTGCCACTACAGGATTGAAGGAATCATTCATGCTTTTTGTAATTGTTTACGGGTATTATGCATACACCCGATTCAGCAAGGGGCAAGGGAATAAGTGGCTTCTTTATTCAATTTCGGTATTGGGGTTGTTGATTTTTTTTAGACCTATTTTGTTCCTTTTTGTTTTGTTGTCTTTTGTTATTAATAGTGCGTTCAAGCTTCAGAGCGGATTGTTTCGATGGACGATTGTGCTCTTTTCTGTTGGACTTGTTATCGGATTTGTTCCCATTCAAGACCAACTCAGCAGTTATCTTGGAAAAACCAGCGTGGCAGAATTTGTAGAGAGTCAATCTGATTCGGAAAGGGTTCGTGGCGGTATAGTTTTTACTTATGCTGTAAATGTGCTTTCAGCGGTAGCAGGAGCATTTCCGACGATTGCTTCGGAAACAAAGCCAAGCCAATATTTCTGGATTTCAGGTTTAATTTTCAAGGTGTTGTTGTCAGTGTCATTGATACTTGGAGTTTGGCAAATTCTGCGCTCTCGATATTCTGATTTAAATGTGCTGCTTTTCTTTCCCTTGCTGGAAGCAAGTGCGTTGATTCTAATACTTGATGCATTGGAATTGAGGAAATCAATTCCGCATTATCCGATGCTTTATATAGTTGCTTTTTGGTTTTTAAGCCAGGAGTCGCTTCGTAAAGTCTTGTGGCATCCTATTTTTGTCAAGCGGTTTGCATCAATTTCACTTACCGTTCTCTTCCTTTTTATTGTGTTTTGGAATTTCCGAATGTAATGAGTGAGTTCGAAGCATTAAATCCCAAGATTGAACGAAATCAGCTCCCCTGTAATTTGCGCATTCTAGTTGTATGCAGCGGAAATCGAGGAGAGGCTAGCCCTTTCATTCGCGAACAGGCCGACCAGCTTGTTAAAGCCGGTTGCGTTGTAGAGTTCTTTCTCATTAAAGGAAAGGGATGGATGGGGTATTTGAAGAATCGAAGAGCGCTGATAAAAAAGATTCAAGAGTTTGAGCCCGACATTGTGCATGCGCATTCCGGTATGTCGGCCCTGCTCGCCGGCACGCAGCGCATGGTGCCTGTGGTGGCCACTTTTCATGGTTCTGATGTCTATGTCCCGAAGTTACGTGCTTTCACTCGTATAGCAGTTAGATTGAGCAAGGCTCAGGTAACAGTTTCGGCCGAAATGAAACAAATATTGGGGAACGATTCAATACATGTAATCCCTTGTGCTGTTGATACGTCACTGTTTTACCCGACAGATCAATTAGAGGCCAGATTGCAACTTGGTTGGTCTATCGATGATCGCTACATTTTGTTTTCATCTGCATTTGATAATCCGGTTAAGAACGCATCGCTAGCAAGGGAGGCTGTTGATGCGTTGAAAGACCCTAAGGTGCATCTGGTGGAGTTGAAAGGAAGAAGCCGCAAGGAAGTGGCTCAGATGATGAATGCCTGCGATGTGGCACTTATGACATCCTTTAATGAGGGGTCCTCTCAATTTTTAAAAGAAGCAATGGCTTGCGATACAACGGTCGTGTCCACTCGAGTTGGGATTGTCGCTAATGTGAAATCTGATTTACCGGGTCTTTTCTTGGTGGATTATAAGTCAACGGAAGTTGCAGAAGCTTTGCGAAAGGCTATAGATTTCAGCTTATCGAAAAGTAGAACGAACGGGCCCGCCTTCATTATGGAAGGTGGATTAACACCGGAGTCTGTTACGGAAAAGCTCTTGTTCTTATTTCGCTCCTTGAGAAGGAATGGCTAATACTATCAAAGTGACGAAAGCAGATTTGTCAACCATGCAGTAACATCTACCTTGTCTTTGAGCATTTTTACTCGGCGATTGGCATATTCCGACTTACTATTTTGATTGGCCAGCATATTTTGAATCGTACTCCAAATGCTGTTCTCTTCCTGAGGATGAATTCCGGTTGTAAGCTGGTAGGTGTGCTCCAGCTCTTCCAGCACAGATATCTTACCGCTGAATGAACTTACGCGAACATTGGGAGTGCCTAAAATTGCGGCTTCTACTGCCATACTCTGACTATCGCCGATGTATAGTGTTGCAAAGGCCATAATGTGGTGTATGTCCAGCGGGTTAATTTGGAGCAACAGATGCGAAAACTCTTGCGGAATGGGGCGCTCTGACGTGATGTATACGTTGCCTTTTTCCTCGAGCAGGTGAATCAGTCGTTGCATGAATGCATTGGTGATTCCTTTAGCGTCATCATCATGATGTGCGTTGAGTTGAGCCAGACGAACAATGAAGTACGTCGAATCATGGGGGAAATAGCGATCAACAACGGCGGCGTCAGGTGTAAAACGGTTAGGGTGCAGATAGGCCAGTTTGTGGTAACCGGCGTATCGGATTGTCTTGCTATTCCACTTGCCATTATCACAACCGTTTGGTGATACAACATGTGTTGCGAAGGGATAGGTAACTCGAGCGAAAGTCGAAATCACCGAATAATCATCTTCCGAAAAAACATAGGACGGAATCCGAAGCAGGAAGCCAATATGCGCTATTTCTGCCGACGTGCCGGCCATCCACTGCGGGCGATCTGAAAGACAGAATCTCAGAAGTCGTAAGTTCTTCTTGAGAACGCCCAAGGCGATTCCCCATTTTCCGTCGCGACGACCTGCGGGTAATGCATTGACATAATCCCAGCCCGCATGTTGAAGCAGTGATTCGAGAATGTCTTTTTTCTTGATGAATATGGTAACACGATACCCTTGAAGTTTCAGTTGTTCGATAGTACCTCGAAATAAATGAAAATGTGCCGGATGGCCTAGAAAGAAAAGACAATGTTTTGGGTTCGGTCTCATGCTTTAATCCTCAGGCAGGGTCAATTAAGTCACGGATAATTTAAGAGATGAACGAATGAATTGGCGTGTTGCCAGAAATGAAATAGCTCCATTGATAGTGTATGCTATGCATGATCCAGTCAGCCCAAAGGCGAAGGTAAGCCCAAGTGTACATGAGGCAGACAGTAACACGATTAACAAAGTCCGGGCGATATTTTCGTTGAGCTTGTTGGTCATGATAAGCATAGATCCTGACCAGGCAATGAGTGAAAAAATGTAAGCACCAATTACAGCCAGTCCAAACAAGTGAAATGTGTTGTTGAACTCTTGTTTAATGAAAAACACAACAATTGGATAGCCAATGAGTAAGGCAATGAGTTGCAGCGTTACAACCCAACGATTAATGTGACGAATGGACTGCATTCTGGCTTTCAATTCCTCTATCTTCCCGCTGGCCCATGCTTTTGAAACAATCGGGCTGAAATTCTGCATCATAATTCCGGGAAAGATGTAAAGCGTTTTCGCGAAGTAGACAATGAAGCTGTAGATACCTGTTTCGGAATTAGATAGGAAATATCCTATTAGAATTACATCGAGTGATGCATTCAAAACAGAAATGAGCTCGGCGATGTAAGTCTTCATTCCAAACTTTAGATTGTCTCTAATCACTCCAGAATTGAATTGGATAGAAACTCTACCTTGAAGCTGAATGAGATTAATGATGAAAACAATCGATTCTGCCGCTAAAAAGCAGAACAATGTTGTTTCAATCGGCTGCGATGAAAATACGCTAAAAGTCACGAATGAAATTATGACGCTCCATCGCACGATGCGCTGTTGTGCAAATCGTTTTTGTAATCGCAAACCCGTGAAGTATGCACCGAAATTTTTGTTTATGTTGAAAAACGGCAGGGCAATCATAGGAATATGCACAACTTTCGCGAGTTCAGGTGAACTAAACAGTTCAGGTTTTTGAATAGCGATAGTGCTAACAATCGCACTCATGGCACCCGAGAATAGAGTCGTAATCAAAAGGTTTGATGTCAGGATCTGCTGAATCTCCTCGCTTGATTTTTGTCCCTCAGATATTTTTTTAGTGATTGTGTTGTTGAGTCCAAGTGCGAAAAATGTCGAAAGGATGGTATAGAAGGCAAGTGCTTGACTGAAAATACCCAGCACGTCAGCGCCCTGAATTTTTCCTACGATGAGATTGACTCCAAAACCGGAAAACATCAAAACGACTTGTGCTGCTATCAACCACACGGTGTCACGCGAGAAACGTGACTGCATGAGTCGTTCTATTTTTTCTTTTATCATAAATCCGGTTCACCGCCGAACATTAGGTAGATTCGGCTACATACTGTCATCGACTTATCTAAGGGTAGTAAGCTGATTAGCGGGGTAAAAATACTAACTCAAACCGTGAGTAATTCACTACTTTAAGTTTCATTCCGTCCAAATTCATAAGCCGAGCGGAATATCTTTGCCCAAACACCTTAACCGTGCTGCGTTTTTCATTCCTCGTGTTGTGTTGGATCTTGTTGTCGCCGAATGCAAAGGCTCAGTCCTGCGTGCAAATTATCGACGGCCAAACTCGTGAATCGGTCCCATTTGTTGCCGTACAGCTCGATAATAGAATCACCTTGGTGACAGATTCTAATGGTATTGTTTGCTTTCCACTTGCGGGCAGGCGAGAGGTACGATGTGAAATGGTCGGTTATGAGCCTTTCAACAAAACGGTTGACTTACAGCCGTCCGAAACTACACAGATAGCGCTCACACCGGCAGAAAACCTGCTCAACCTAATGGTAGTGAGTGGCACGAAATACATCAAGCCTATTGAGAAACTCACGGTGAGCATGGAGGTCATTCGCGGGGCCGACTTAACTCGAAAGGTCACTCCCAACCTGAGCGATGCGATTGAACGATTGCCGGGTATCAACATCCTCGACGGACAGGCTTCGATTCGCGGAGGTAGTAGCTACGCCTATGGCGCCGGCAGTCGCGTATTGCTGGTTGTCGATGATATGCCGCTTATGACCAGCGATCGCAATGACATTAAGTGGAATTTCGTGCCCCTCGAGCTGGTTGACCAGGTGGAGGTAACCAAAGGTGCATCGTCGGTGAGTTACGGGGCGTCTGCTTTGAATGGAATTATTCAAGTGCGCACTCTGTATCCGGAAGGAAAAACGCGAACCAAGGCCTCTACTTTTCACATGGCTTACGCCGAGCCTGCAGGAACTGCCGACAAATGGTGGGGTAAGAATACGCCTTATCAAAGCAGTATATCCGCATCACACGCGTTTACCACGGCTTCGGGTCTGGATGTAGTGTTGGGCACAAATGTGCTTGATATGAGAGGGTTTCTCACCGGAGAAAGCGAACGTCGTGCTCGCATTAGTTTCAAAACACGAAAGTTCTTCAACGATGGTAAAGTGTCTGCAGGTATTGATGGCAATATTCTTTACAAGAAGCAGGGCTTGTTTCTGTTTTGGGCAAACGATACAACGGGAGCATATCTGCCTTTTAGCTCCAATGCCAGTCCTTCAACCAATGACCTGTGGACATCGATCGACCCTTGGGTGAAATGGACAGACCGATTTGAAAACCGCCACTCAGTGAAGGTGCGTTATTACATGACTTCTCAACCGCTCAACGATCGCATGGAGCCTATTGCGCATAATGTAACCGGCGACTATCAGATCAAGCGGAACCTACCGTTCGATGTGGCTATGAGCGCCGGTTTATCTGCTACACAAACTATTTTTATCGATGGAAATGTTGGTGGCCGTCATTTGGGAAACCTTGCAGGCTCATTCATTCAGCTGCAACGATCCTGGGAGAAACTGGAGCTGCAAGCGGGATGGCGCTATGAGTATTTTCGAATTGACACCGTTGTAACTCCGGCCAAACCTGTTCAGTCTTATGGATTGAATTATATGCTGACTCCCAAAACGTCCATTCGCGCGTCATACGGTGAAGGTTTTCGTTTTCCCTCGGGTGTAGAGCGTTTTTTAAAGTATAACATCGACCTGTTGCATATATACCCTAACCCGGGTTTGCTGCCTGAAAGGGGTTGGAACTATGAGCTGGGTATTAAGAGAAAGTTTATCTATAAGCAATGGCAAGCGTTTGCTGATATAGCGTTGTTTTATACTAAGTATAAGAACATGACCGAGTTTACATTCGGTAAATGGGGTGCCGATACGGACCCGCTTTTCGGACTCGGATTTAAAAGTGTAAACGTTACGAATGCCCGCATTGCAGGCGGTGAATTCACGCTGAATGCCGAAGGGACGATGGGAAAATGGAAATTGTTTGTTGCATCGGGTTATACATATGCTTGCCCCGTAGATGCCGAAACGCATCCGGAATTGGCGAAGTTTTCAGAGACGGTGAAATACGCAGTCGAGTCGTTTTCATCGCAACAGGCATACCCAGGATCACCCTTGTTGAAGTATCGTTACCGGCACATGGGTAAATGTAATGTCGATGCTGAGCACTCTTCGGGTATCACATTTGGCGCGGGGCTCCGTGCCTATAGCTTTATGGAGCGTGTAGATACAGTTTTTTCCGTATTCATTCCTGGGCTTGATCATTTTCGACAAATGAACCGCGGACCCTCTGCGGTAATTGATGTGAGGATTGGTGTTCTGGCAAGAAAGAGACATCGCTTCGTTTTGCATTGCACGAATCTCTTGAATCGTTTTGTCGCACTGCGTCCCGCTAAACCTGAAGCCCCCAGAGGTGTGGGCTTTCAATACGAGTGGGTGTTTTAATCTCATTCTGAAGAAGCATGTCTTGCGAAGCGAAATCGAATGAAAAGAGATGTTCAGTCCTATTTTTAGAGCATGAATAAAAAGACCGTTTCTGATTCAGAGGTTACAATCACGGAACTTATGATTCCTGCCTACGCCAACTTCGGAGGCAAGGTCCACGGCGGAATTTTACTTTCTCTCATGGATAAAGTTGCCTATGTATGCGCATCCAAGTATGCGCAATCTTACTGTGTTACCGTAGCCGTCGAAGGTGTTGAGTTCCTAAATCCGGTCGAAGTAGGTGAGCTCGTCTCCTTGAAAGCATCGGTAAATTATGTTGGGCGAACTACTATGATTGTTGGAATTCGCGTAGAGTCATTGCAACCGCAAACAAGTGTGCTTAAGCATACGAATTCGTGCTATTTCACTATGGCGGCGAAAGACGATGACGGCCATCTAAAGGAAGTGCCCCTGTTACAATTGGAAAACGAAACACAGTTACGTCGATTTTGTGAAGGAAAGGCCATTCGCAAGCTCTCGCTCCAGAAACGAGAGTATCTCAAGGCAAACTTGGAAGGAATACAGTTAAGTGAGCGCATTGAGATGACACGTGATGAACGTGTAGAATTAACGTTTCTCTGATTTTTGGTTCATCCTGTCGAGCCTGAACAAAGTCTATTTTTGTGGGCATGGAATGGACTGATCTTATTGTTTGGCTGTCGACTGATGAAGCCCGTCAAGTTGTAGGTAACACGCGTGTTTTTCACAAGGGAAGTATTTTACTGCATGCCTACGAGCGCGTAAACGGCGTATTCG
>Ga0315905_10006342_pt1 | contig 12025 bp, 5 predicted proteins | sample LakEriMetagenome_5_FD_203522 | JGI IMG/M metagenome (GOLD analysis project Ga0315905, IMG submission 203522) | Freshwater fungal communities from buoy surface, Lake Erie, Ohio, United States - Buoy 4 MA121 | ecosystem: Environmental > Aquatic > Freshwater > Lake | place: USA: Lake Erie, Ohio...
TACTTTCCGATGTTGAAACCATATCTTTTATCAACAGTTGAATCATAACCACCCTGAGTAGGTTTCATGATTTCCAATGCAGGGTAATTATATCCTTGTCCATCTCCATTCACTATAGCCATTCCACTACTATTGGGCGCAAACAAATTTGAAAAGGGAGAACCTAATCCTACTTTGCCTGATTTGTATCTTATGGCAAACAATATTTCCGAATTCATTTCATTAGTCGTAGAAAAAACATCGCTATAATTAGCTTGTAAAGCATATCTGCTATTAGCAATTATATCTTGTAATAATATTGCTGCATCCGATTTTCTGTTTAAGGTCAAATACACTTTAGCCAGCATCGCTTTTGCAGACCATGCATTTGCTCTTCCGAGGTTGTTGCTAAGAATGGCATTGAACGGAGCATCACTTCCATTGCTTATGGCGTTTTGCAAATCCGCAACAATTAGCTTGTAAATAGCTTCAACACTTGAACGGTTGATCTGCTTAGCTTCCGCAGGTGTAACCGGACGATCGATTAAAAATACACCTCCATACAACCTCACTAAATTAAAATAATGATATGCCCTAATAAAAGAAGCTTCGGCAGATATTCTTTTGCGATCTGCCAAAGAAACTGGAATGGTTATAGAATCATAAGACAATTCGCCAGTTGACGAATGGTAGTTTACACCAACACTGGAAAGCACCTTATTAACATTATAAACATTGTAATAGGAATTTAGCCAATAATTGTAAATGCCTTCATGTGATGTAGATGGCATAAAAATATCCAAATCGCTCAACTCTCTGTTGTCAGCACTTCCGCTTGTTGGATTACCCATTATACTGTTATCGCCTCTTAATTCAGTTACACTCCATTCGTGAAACAATGGTTTTTGCATTCCATTATAACAACCCGTCAATGCATTATTAATTTCATTGACGTTAGTATAATAGGCCTGTTCATATAAATTAGATGCCGGATATACATCAATTATTTTTTTACAACTTGATGCCGTAAAAGCCATGATGGCAGCAATCAGCAAAATTCTATTCATCTTAAAGTTATTTACAGTTGTCATTATTTTTTTTTGTGTTGTTTGAGTTTTCTTTGTGTAGGAAATCATTAGATTTTCATAATTAAAAACTCAGGTCTACTCCAAATATTATAGTTCTTGGAATCGGAAACCCTCCACGCTGATATCCCCCAACCAACGCTGATGCATACGGACCAGTTGTCAAACGCGCTTCCGGATTAAGTCCTCTGTAACCCTTAGCAGAACGAAAAAATAAATTTTGAGCGGACATATAAAACCTCAAGGAACTGAGCTTTAAAGGCCTTACTTTTTCCTCAGGTAATTTATACCCTATATTAACTTCTCTAAGTGCATAGTAAGATGCATCCTCAATTACATAATCAGTCAACATCCAATTAAATCCAGATTTACTGTACGTTGGGGTTTTACCATCACCTGGGAACATGGGTGATATCCAACGGTCTTCACTATACGATTTAACCAGTTTTTTTACTTCATCGTAATTAGGGTCGCCGTTAATCAAAGAGCCGCCTTGTACACCCTGAAAAGTAAAGCTGATGTCAAAATTATTTACACTTAATGTATTGGTAAGTCCCCAAGTAAAATCAGGATAAGGCGAGCCAATATTTGTTCTGTCGTTGTTGTCAATGATATTGTTTCCATCAACATCAACTAATTTCAATTGACCTGCAACAAATGCATTTGAAAAAGGACTTGACAATCCATTGGCCAATGCTTGATCTATTTGCGCTTGTGACAACCAAATGCCATCTGTTTTAAAGCCATAAAACTCAATTAATTGACTGCCTACTTTATTCACATAAACTTCATTCCGCTCTCCTTGATTGTATAATGCGGCCTCTTTTCCTAGCTCAATAATCTTATTTTTGGTATGCGATAAATTTCCTGCTGTTGTCCATTTGAATTTACTACTAGTAATGTTATTTGTATTCAATTGAATTTCTATTCCGGTATTTTTTAAACTTCCAATGTTGTTCCAGCTGAGTGGAACACCAGTAAATGCCATAGCTGACTGTTGCAACAAAAGTTGATCAGTTTTGGATTGGTAATAGTCGGCCGTAATACTGATTTTGTTTTTAAATACAGAAAAGTCAATTCCGAAATTGGCCTGATAAGTGCTTTCCCACGTAATATCTGCATTTGATCTGATTGTTGAAGAGGTAGATTGGCCGGGTGTAACATTGCCTGAACCAGCACCAAATGAATAATTGGAAGGATATAATAAATCAAGAAACCCGAAATCCAGAATTCTGTTATTTCCTGATACACCATAACTTGCTCTCAGCTTCATCTTCGATACCCAGTTTACTTTATCCATAAACTTCTCCTTATCCATCAACCAACCCAATGATACAGAAGGGAATGTTCCCCACTTATTCCCTGGTCCGAAATAGGAACTGCCATCAGATCTGAAACTTGTTGATAAAAGATACTTGCTTCTGTAAGTATAATTTACCCTTCCCAGATAGGATACCAACCCAATTTTATTCTTCGTTCCGAAAGTTCCAGACTTATCTATTAAACTCGCATTGTTCAATGTTCTGATGTTGTCATCTGCAAAATCCAATCCAGTAATTTGTTCTTTTTGGATGTTGGTTGTCTGCATTGTAAAACCGGCAACCGCATTAATAGAATGATCCTTGAATATTTTGTTATAGGTAAAGGTTTCTTCTGAAAGTACGTCTACAAAGGAAGTATTGGTAAAAATGCCCTTACTGACCACGCCATCTGCTTCTGCATTTTTACTTGCCCAATTCAATCCGTTACTTTTATTTACATACAAAGTTGCCAATGACTTAAAGTCTAACCCTTTGGCCAATTTAATAGTCAAATCAGCAGAGGATTGCAAACGATAATCATAATTTTTGATTGATGTTTTACTCAAAATCGAAACGGGGGAGTTAGTGCTTGAAGCAAATGGCTCGTAATAACTTCCGGGGTCGCCCCAAGTGCTTCCGTCAGGCATGATACCAGAATAAGAAAGATTACTAAAATGTCTGGGTTGTGCAAAATCTCCAATTTGCAAATTGGCCCATTGCGGGTTTTGTTGAATGTAACTGATTGTAGCTGCATTATGATAAACTGGCATAAAGCTGGGATACCTTGCAAAGGTGGTGTAGTTGATGGATGGTGATTCTTTATCCGTATAAGATGGATTTACATTGATGGTAAGTTTTACCTTTCTGCTTAATGCAATATCAACTTTGGCTCTAACATTTGCTCTGTTGAATTCACTATTGCGCATCAATCCTTGGTCTTTTTGATACGCGCCTGATAAATAATATTTGATATCTCCTTTACCACCTGATGCACCCAATTGAATATTTTGGAATAATGCAGTACGAAGTGCCTCACTTTGCCAATCAGACCCCTGGCCTCCTCTCAAATAATTTTCAACAATGTAAGCAGCTCTTTCGTTGTTTGTTGCAATCGCTGTTCCTATTGGAGCAACTACACTCGGATCCATGGCTTTTAAGGCAGCTTCATAAAAAAGATTATTCATGTATTCCGTTGTTGTTAGAACATCATATCTGTTGTAATCATTTTTTGCACCAATAGAATACTTTAAGGTATATTTCGTTTTGTCGGTTTTACCGGATTTGGTAGTTATTAAAATTACACCGCTCGCTCCTCTTGAACCATAAATAGCAGCAGATGCGGCATCTTTCAAAATTTCAACAGATTCAACATCTGCCATATTAACATACGCCAATCCATCTGGAACCGGCTGGCCATCTACCACAACCAAAGGACTTGCCCCGGCATAAATAGAGCTTATACCCCTAACCGTTACCTTTGGAGGTGCGCCTGCTTCAGAAGAAAGATTTTGTATTTGAACACCTGCAATTTTACCTTGTAAGGCCTGATCCAAACGAGATACTGGAGCCTCATCAAGCTTATCGTCTTTGAACTTGGTAATCGCACCCGTTACATCTGATTTTTTCTGGGTACCATATCCAATGACAACAACTTCAGCATTATCAGTAGCAGAAGGCATCAATGCAACCTCAACTGTATTTACATCCTTTTCTACCAATACAATTTGAGTTGCATAACCGATACAAGAAAATATCAAAGTAGTTTTTGAATTTTTAAGGCTGATAGAAAAACTACCGTCTTTTTTTGTTGAAGTACCTGATTTTGATTTCTCTATCAGAATATTTGCACCCTCTACAGGCAAATTGGTGTTTTTATCAACAACCTTTCCGGTTACTTCACGCTTCTGAGCAAAGGCAGTAAAAGCAATAAAAAAGGACAGCAATAAAGCAAACGATGTTTTTTTCATGTTCTTAAACAAATTTAATCGATAATAGATGTGAGATGACTTAACACTGCATCTGCATTTTTTTGGTTAATTTGATAAATTCCCTGTAAACAACTTTTACAATTGTATTTTTGAAAACCCTGCGCAAGTAACGGCGTTGCATTGGATTCAAATTCAAATGGTTTTATTTGTTCAGCAAACCAAGGTTTTTCCTGGCTTAAATAAGGTGCTAATACTTCAAATCCTTTTTTGATAGATTTTCCGGTGGATGAAGTAAAATTCCACATATCCACTTTTAAATAATCAGACATGTGTGCAATTAAAAACAAGGGTTCAATGATAAAAGCAGCATAATGAAGTGAAATAGTTCTCTCCATTTCCTCAGGGAAAAAGCCTGTATCATCCATTTGCAATTCAAGCCTCTCCTTAATACTGGTAATCGTATTTAAAGCTATTTCTTGATTCTTTGTAAACAAGGCATAGGATAGTTTTTGAGCGTCATACCAAACCCCATGGTTGTTTTTGGTGTTCATTTCCTCAATGCCATTTTTGCTCGTCATAAACCATTGTAAATAATCTCTAAACCATTGCTCTATTTGTTGCTGATCTTGATTAGTCCATGAAGCATCTGTACTTATTAAACCAATCGCATCAATTACTTTAATAAATTCCCTGCATTCTATTATACCAATTCCTCTTCCGTCATTTTTTCCTTTTATTGCCTGAGCAAAATTAAAATTGGGATTCATTTTGGTTTTGGGATCCAAGAACCAAGCCCTTAATTGCTCAATAGCCTTTTTGGAATACTTTGTATCATCAGAAAAATAATACGCCAATGACAAATTGGTTACATCATTCATCATATTGCTTATGTTGGCTTTGTCCTTGTAGGTTTCCACCTCTGGATTGATTTGACCGTCTTTTCTTATATAGGGCAATCCATTGCTCTTTTCAGGATCAGGCCAGTAATAAATAGCCAAACTCATATAGTCGTGCATATCGCCACTTGGTGGAGTTTGCTTCTTCTCCATCACCGTATAAATCTTGTTTTTTGCAAGTGTTTTATCTGCCACTTCCAGTAAATGTTGATAGGCAGGCGATAATTTCATATTGCCTGCTTTTAATTTTGACTTATTCATTGCGAGCGATGTCATATCCAATGCAAAAACAGCCTTTTTTTCAGATTGGGCATAACATACCGTTGTAAAAATCATACAACTTACAACCAACAATAAGTACTTCATATTCTTTTGAAATAAATTCATTTTATTTGATTACAGCAATCATCTTGCTTATTTTATTGCGTTTACCCTTAAACGATACAATATAAACAGATGATTGTAACGCATTAATATTAAACTGTACAGTTGTTGTTCCCTTTATTGCAAGAATATTCTTTCTGGCAATTTCCTGCCCATTTATATTATAGAGTACTATATCTCCCAAATCAACTTCAGCCGAAAGCAGTTTAGCACTCAAGACTCCATTTGAAGTAAAAAGGATTAAACTTGTCTGAGAAGAATCTGCTACTACAGGATTAATGGTTAAAGTTCCTGCATTGTTGGAAATGGTGTAGTTATTGGCTAAGGCTCCTGAAGGAGTTACATCGTATATGCCTGCAAGAGAATTGATTGTTGCAGCTGTTGTAGCTGTTGGTAAAGCTGTTAATACAGACTCATTTTCACCATATACAAACCCTGAGTAAACAAATCTGAATGCAGGATTATCGGTTCCAAATAATTTGCTGGTATCGGCAACAGTAATAGTAAGCGGAGCTTTTGCCACATTAACAGCTTGAGTTAAACTGGTGTCAGGATAAGTACCGTCACCCAATTGACTAGCAGTTATTTCTGTTGTTCCTACACCTACAATCGTAATTGAGCCATTAGCAGCAATAGTTGCAACGCTTGTGTTTGAACTGCTAAATACAATTGGATTGGTTGTATTTCCACTGGTAGCAGTTGCAGTAATACTAGTTGCACCGTACACCATATCCGGAATTGGATTAAGTACAAATATTAATGGAGTAGATGCATTTATGGTCAATACACCATTGATATAACTAATCTCATAATTGCTTGCAACAGCTCCTGAAGGAACAATATCATATTGTCCGGGAGCAGATGACAAAACAGCATTGGTTATTAATGCAACCGGAGTAGTTAATACCGACTGGTCTTCTCCATTTACAAACCCACTGTAAGTAGCGCTGAAATCCGGATTGGGCGTATTTTCCAATCTGGAGGCATTTACTGCCGTAATAACAAGTGGAGCTTTTGCTACAGTCAATACTTTAGTTAAGGTGGCGTCAGGATATGTACCATCGGTTGCCTGAGAAGCAGTGATATCAGTTGTTCCGGCTCCAACAATGTGAATTAAGCCTTCGTTAGAAATTGTAGCTACAGATGTATTTGAACTCACATAGCTTATTGGCTGAGTAGTATTTTGACTGATGGCAGTTACCGTAAAATCAGCATCACCATATGTTTTGTTTGGAATGTCATTAAAGATAAATGGGCTGATATTACTTGAAGAACCAATGCTGTATGCATCAAGCGTAGTTACGGTAGCAGAAGCTGTATTAGCAACATTATCGGCGGTTCCAGAAGGCAAACTCCAGGCTGTGCCTGAATTTGTAATCACACCAATAGAACTGTTATCAGCAGCTGTAAAAATACCTCCTTCTATATTTGAGTCCCAATTAAAAGATAGATTCACATCACTTAAACCAACCACTCTGCCCATTTTCCATACAGCATTAACAGCTGACTGAAGGGCATTTCCTGTTAATGGAGCGCCATTGAAAGTCGCATCGGCTGTTATACCTTCAAACACAGATGCCACAACATTAGAAGTATCTGTTGGAGTAACGGTAACGGGTAAGTAATGTGTAGCGCTTCCGATTGGGAATAATTTGCTTTCTGTAATTAAATCAATTCTTAATGCACCTATGCCCGAAGCATCACTTTGTGTTACAATATATTTGCCGGCACTGAAAGGAGAACCCTGAATATTGTTTCCATTTCTGATTCTCAAAGTATCATTAGGTCGGATGGTAAGCACACCGCTATTCAAAATCAATGAGCTATCAATGTATTGGGATTTGTTGGTTGTTGCTGGTGCATTAAAAGTAACATTCCTCATGCTGCTTGTAGAAACAAGACTGAAAGGATTGGTAGTTGGACCGTCAAAAATATAATCTGTTGAAGAAGAAAGTGAAAGTGTTCCTATACCTCCTAAACTTCCATCAATTCCATTTGCATTTGAAGTTCTTATTACAGGAATTCCTCCTGAAAGCGTTACAGAATCAGAAGGGCCTGTAACGGGATTAGATAATATTATCAAACTATTCGCACTAGATGTTCCAATAATAAAAGTATTTTGGGGAACTCCAATACCAGAAACAACGATACCATTATACACCCCTGCAATGTTAACACTTGAATTATAAACTGTTGTATCAAGTCTGATCGTGTCATTTGAACTGTAAACTACTGCGCTTGTTATAGTTAATGCAGCTTTCGACTGAAAGGTTGCCGAACCAGTAATGGTGTGGTTCTGCAAATTTATTTTTCCATTCAACAAAGAATTGGTTGATCCATTAACTACGATGTCTGTATTTACAGTAACATCCGATTTAGTTGCTACAGAAAAAGCTCCGAAAGGACTAAATGTTCCGCTACCACCAACAGTTTGTGGTTGAGTTCCTACCATCAACAAATTAGAGGAAGTAAACCCTGGAACAGAACCGAAGGTTCCATTATTTATTATGTTACCTGAAATCGGCGAAGCTCCTGAACTCTTCAAATAAAAAGTAGCTCCATTTTCAATGGTCAAATTATCCATACTGTAAAACGCATCAGCAATAACACTTTGACCGGATGCGATCTCTACATTGGAAAATCTCCTTGATCTGAATAAGTTGGAAGAAGTAACATTAGCTGCTGGAACTGATGTTTCAATCCTAAAAGTACTTCCCTTTTTAAATTCTACAGGGTAATAAATAGAGGTTGAAGTAAATACTGCGTTTCCACCCAAATAAACCAGTTTAGATCCATTGTTAAAAACAACTCCTCTAATTACACCTGAGTTAGACCCAAAGGGATAATTTGTACTTGAACTTCCTGAACTGGAAAAAGTAATATTCGATTTTACATTACATACTGAACCATTTTCAAAAAATAAAGCGCCGCCAGACTGTGAATTTGAAACTGTTAACTTGGAAGCACCATTGAGTAAGGACACAACACCTGATACCTGACCAGTTGCGTTGGGTGACAAGGCAATTGTATTACCAGCCGAATCAATAATATTTGACAGCATTGTTGAAACCAGTGTACATCCTGTATTAATCAACAAATCTGGTGCAGCAGTTGCGTCACCCGTTATTTTTAGGGTTCCTGTTCCGGAAGTTATTCTCAATAAGGTTAGATTGGCATTGTTTTGTAAAATCAACTTTTGCATAGCGGTGGAGCTTGCCTTTACAACAACATTACCTAAAGTAGGGGTTGTGCCACCAATGTTGGTTCCATCTATAATTAAAATATCTGTAGAATCCTCTGTGGTTCTCACCTGACCACTACCATCTAAAGCGGTATTCCATTTTGAGTTGGTCGTAAAGCTTACGGTTCCGTTGCCACCATCACCGCCAATCCAATAATAAGTTGTTTGTGCAGCAGCAAGCATTGTAAACAAAGAAAAAACAAGCAGAGATAATACTCTTTTCATAACATTATTTTTTAAAAATCGAGTTTAATAATCTTAAAATATTAACCAATATAGCTTTATATCTTTTTATAATTCAGGTATTAAATCATACCCTCCGCGGCTACTAGACAAAATCTTCTCGCATAGGATTGAAAACATCAATTAATACACCCTTCTCAAGACAAACCACTCCATGAATCAAATTAGAGTGAACATAAAAAACATCTCCGGCATTGAGAATATTTTTTACTCCGTCAATCTCCACTTCAAAGGAACCGCTTTCAACATTGGTCATTTGAATATGTGGGTGCTGATGTAAACTACCTATGGCATCTTTTTCAAACTCAACTCTTACCATCATTAAGTTCTTATCGTAAGACAAAATTTTACGCTTTACTCCCGGAGCTACTTCTTGCAATTCGATTTCAGCACTTTTTACGAATGATTGTGTTTGAATTTCCATTGTTTCTGATGTTGACATTACTGTATTTTTTGTTATTAATATTTATTGTATTGATTTTCCATTATATTCTACATAATAAGGCCCCTTGAATCGAATATTTAATTTTGAATTCGAAAAAGAATGCTCGCTATTAGAAGAAAAATCACTGTTGCATTGAACTATATAAAGTGATTTTCCGGCAATGTTAATTTGAACTGCAGTATACTGATTATCATCCTGTAGTTTTTCTATGGAAGATACAGATGTAAATGATTTATTCGCGATTTCAATAACAGGATTGAAGCTGCCATGAGGCTCTATCAAATTGATAAAGGTTTTGTTTTTGCCATAGTTTCTGATCAAATAGCAAGGATCTCTCCTTAAATTAAAATTGGGGTCGTTGGCGCCAATTCTTGTCAGGAAGATGTCTACAGCATTATCCGACAATGAAGAAAGCGTATAAAAACACTTATTATTCAAAAAGGTAAACTGCGTAAAAGGATTGACTTTTGAAGCTGTTGCTTCTTTCCATAAATGTTGATACCCATTTTTATTACCTAAAACAGAAAGCTCAGTATTGTTGTTGTTGTACTTAAAGTTTGTCTTCATCAGTGTTCCTAAATAATAAAACGGCAAATCGTATTGATGATTGGAATCAGAAAAGACTTTAAAGATATCAGTAATAATCGCATTGTCACTACCGGGAAGCTGAATAGTATATACCGTTCTGAACAATTTAACATCATTATAGGCTTTGTCATCCATAGCAGAAGCCACTTGCAATGGACCAGGCCCTATTTTACTGAATAATTTTACAGGGTGCTGTTGTTCCGCCAAAGCTTCTTTCCCTAAATAATGACTTATTTCGTCTACCGTGATAGTATTATGTGCAATTGTTTGTTGTGCAAATGAATTGGTTTCGGGTAGATATCTGCCGCCCCATTTATGCTCAATATTGATATACCTTACAGCCCCGTAATCCTGCAAAACTTCATTGCCTTTGTCATAAAATTGAATATTCAATTTATCATAATGACCATGAGACAAACCATGAGAAGTATATTTAAATAATAAAGTGGAAAGATGCTTACCCTTTCCGTTTCTCAATAGAGAAATTCCTCCAAAATCTCCCTTTGGTCCATCGGTATACTCAGCTGAATGATACGGATATTGAAGCTCTTTACGCGATTGAACAATCTTTTTACTGATATCAACTCCTCCTTTGGAAAGTATAACCCTGTTCTGAGCCTTTGCAACGGCAAGATAAGCAGGTTCAACCCCATAGGCTTGCCATGCTAAATCAACAGCCACAACCACCTCATTGGAATGATAGGTTTTATCTTTCAAGGCATCATTATAACTAAAAAACTCCCCTGAAATATTTGTTTGATTAAGCGCTACATCCAATGCTTTTTTGAGAATATCATTTCTGTAATGAAAAATATTTAAAGCAGGCTTGACATGCTGTATAGCTTGAGCAAATAGATAAAATGGTAAAATGGCATATCTCGTATAATAAGGCCCTTCATGGTAAAAGCCATCTGGAGAAAACAAACCGTCTAAATGTGCCAGAAAACCTGCGGTTCCGTTTTTCTCAGTTCCATACAACGCAAGATTCAAATACTCTTCATTGTCGGTCGCAATGCCTACAATACCAACTCCGGCACAAGCCCAAACAGCATGATTGTGAATAAGGTTGAACCAGTTTTTTTGATCTTGGGTAAAATAATCTACAATAGGCGCAAATGCCCCGTTTGCAATAGTCTTCCTTTCGGAAGATGTCAAATAATCATGAATAAAATCAAATGCCATGCCGGTATAAACAAGCCAATTAGCATCATTAAGTGCCTGCCAAAACAATCTTCCGGGTGAAGAGCTGGTTGCCTGAGGATGATTCTTTAATGTTGGATTCAATTGAGCATATTTAACAAACATGTTCTTTACCAACAAAGCATATTTTTTATTACCGGTGATTTGATAAAGCAAACCAGCATTGTACATCAGTGTGTAATTTGTTTTGTGCTGATCGTGGGTATACCCCCCAGCTGCATCTTTTGGAAAGGGAACATCAACATCCTTATTAAGCAAAGAATCAACACCTGATTTTATGCTTTTGTAGGAATCGCTGATCAGTGCGTTGGAATTCAAATTGCTGGCTACAAATTTAAGTTCGGCTGAAGTTGCGAATGCTATAGGATGCCCCTGACCAATGACAGTCTGCTGAAACACTATAAATACTATAGTCAGGACTTTTTTCATTAATGTAAAAGTATAAATACAAGCAAAATTGGATAGAAAGTCGACCTACCAACTTAAAAAATCAATTAAGGTTGCCAAAAATTCGACTCTTAAACAGGTGTAATATTATCCGCATTTAGCTATTCGGCAAGATAAAATAGATTTATATTTTTCTAAATAATATTAAATTAGTTAGATAGTATTCGGCATTTTAGCATAATTAATAAATTTTAATCAGATTTTATGTACGCAATCGATGCCGGAAAGGATGCCGGCATAAGTTCTTTTTTTATCAAAAACAAACCCTAATTTTACCTACAATGGAAC
>Ga0315905_10006343_pt1 | contig 12025 bp, 17 predicted proteins | sample LakEriMetagenome_5_FD_203522 | JGI IMG/M metagenome (GOLD analysis project Ga0315905, IMG submission 203522) | Freshwater fungal communities from buoy surface, Lake Erie, Ohio, United States - Buoy 4 MA121 | ecosystem: Environmental > Aquatic > Freshwater > Lake | place: USA: Lake Erie, Ohio...
GGATCTCTTGAATATCGCGAACCATCTTCTACACTGGAGGTTTGGTTTTCTATGGTTGATTTTCCTTATACACTTTATCGATGTTACTATCCGTATTCCACGAATCATTCGTATGAGACCAACAAAAAACAGGGGAATGATTCGCTCGAGGAGGAGGCGGGCAAACACGATGTTTCATCGGAAGTGGTTCGTTTTCTTTAAGAGTAAGTTGAGCGAATCGTCGTAGGATATCTTTATGTGAATGAGACATTGCCTATCCAATAAATAAGATTGTTTTATTGATATTAATACCTTTTTATATGCTAGAGTTTATAAGCGTATGCGACCCTCTAAGCGTATGCGACCCTCTAAGCGTATGCGACCATCTAAGTGGATTCTTCTACTCGGAAAACAGCAACAAGAGATCGGGCATTATTTTTGTGAGATACGATATCGAGAATGCGAAATTTACGATTCATGTAACAAATGGTTCCTCCAATATACAAATAGGGCCCTCCATCGGGATCGACTGAACAGATTTTACCGTCTTTTCCTTGGTTAAAGGATGTATAAAGGACACCTTTGCAAGTCACCGTGATTTGATCTTTTCCGTCAAATTCAAAATGGCGTGGTGCGCCATATCGTGAGTTCTCGTTCCATTCGCAAGTCATTTTCCAATCTGATCCTGTTTTTTTATAAACCATTTCTCTAAATTCAATTTTTAACAAAAAAAGAGTTTTTAACTTTTTTCTATTGGAAACAGATAAGAATGACATTATTATAACAATATATCAATTATTGAAAGAATGCTCGAAAGAATGCAGCCATTCGTTGATATCGGTTCAGATTTTTGAAGGATTGGCTGATTGTGCACTGAGAAGTATTCCATTCACAGTAGGCATGGTAATAAGCTGGATTCCACACAATCTTATTGGGAATGAAGAACTTTGTGATGATCAGACGGCGTCGATCCTTTTCATCATATGCTCCAGAAATGATTCGATTCGAATATCGGGTGTAATGAGGCCAGCCCTCAAGTTCCATGTAGAGAATCATTAGATCACCGATGTTGTGATGAGGAAAGCGTTGTTTATTGTTATAAATGGTAGATTCGTAAAATGTGTTGAGACCAAAACGGGTGGCATCCATATTTTGGAATGGAAATTGTTTCAAAAGTCCATTCCACAACAGTTGGTGCCATTCTTCATTCTTATCACTCTTCTTGGAATGCTCGTCGGTCCACGTATATTTAGGAGGTGCTTCAACATATTCACAATAGTTTTCATCAATGATCTCTTTAACAACATTCTTTGCTTCCTCTTTTCCGTCAGAAACAAAGGGATCAATTGAGCGAGACTTGATCGGTGCAGATGGAATAGCAATGGTTGGACGAGTAGGAGGCGTCTGAGGGGCTGGTTCAGGAATTTGAACACGAAGGCCGCGAATGGTAATATCGCGTTGTCCATTTTCCTTAATAGGTCCCAAAGATACCTTTAAATCTTCCCATTTCACATTTAGTTCCATGTTGAATTGTGATTTCAAAGACTCTTCTGAGTTAACAGTAGAAGCGGCAGTAGTGGCAGCGTTAGACATTGTGCAGTGAGTGAGTAAGAATCGGGTTCTGACTTGACTTTTTTAACTAAAAAACAATGGTCAATTTTTTTTATTATTTTAACAAAATCAGTTTACTTTTTATTGACAAAATAAGATTGTAAAATACAGCAAAATTTATGTTTTTGAATCAAATCAAATGTGTTATTTTCAATCCATTTAAGGATCAAATCTTTATTTGGAGTTTTATCACCGCAATTAAAAGTATGAGTAATTTTCGTGTAACATTCATATGGACAATATGCAATAGTCGCTAATTTATAGGTATTTGGATCATATGTTGTCTTATATAGATCGATCATATAGTAGTAATAGTCACTATCAGGCGTATTATATAAGTTCTCTGTATATTTCAAAAGACATATACCATATTCATAGGTTGAAGCAGCTGGTTGATTTTCTATGACTGGGCCAGAATGAATAAAGATATCTAATTTGTCGAGATTTTTAAGAGTGGGTAGAATGGAAGATCGAATGCGATGTGCATTATCCATTTCATATGCCATGCATACAATATCACGAAAGACCTCTTTTCCAATATGGTATGTAGCGGACATGATTTTGTTTTATTGACCTATTCAAGAAGATCGAGCGGATCAATTTTACTTAGCAAAAAAAATTGAAATATATAAAACCCAATAAAAATAGCTAGCAAGAACCATTGGATTCACTGCTCTTAAACGCTATCACGCTCTTGCGCTTTCACTCTCTCAAATGTTCGCCGTTAAGCCATTCTCTCCATCATATGATGCCGATTTTCCATCGCTTTATAAGGGCAAGGAAATGGAAGAATCAAAATATCCCTACGAGGTATCATTGACAATTGAATCTATCTTGACGGATGAAACTCCAAACAGTGGTTACTGTCGATATCTTGTGGCAGATCTATGTATTTATGACAAGACGGGTCAAACTTATGGAGGAGATCTACTTCATAGTGATTGTTTTGTGATTCTTCACCCGAGAGAAAAGGACGTGGACAATCTGCAAACCACTCATTTCTACAAAATAGATGATATTGAAGTTCGTCGAATGCATTTCATTCGAGGAGCGGGATTTGATTGGGGATATATGCAAATTCCAAACAAAAATCGTGTATTAAACAATTGGCATGACATGTTGAATGACTTTCTTCCTAATAAGCCAGATTTAGCGGATAAAACAAATAAAAACTATAGAAAGCTTGTCAATGAGTTAAAGGTCGAATTTAATCGCTGGATTCAGTCTGCAAAAGATGTGTAAATACAATCCTATATTTGTCTTCCATTTGATCAATAATAAAATAAATAAACTATTTTTTTATAAAAAATTGAATGTCTTCGTAGGTCACAGTTACATCAACGGTGAATGGATATATTCGAGTTCAAAGCAATGGCAGCAGAGAACATGACTTACAGTGTTATTCCATCCTCTGCAGTGTATGATACTGAGTTTCCGCGTCTTCCTTCTAGGGAGAAAGCGAGTCTATCTACCTCTTCAAGAATAGAGTATTCACATAAAAGAATACACACATCTGAATGCACCACACAGAATAACATCACCGTTTTAGTTAAATCATTGTGTGGAGATCTATATTTACTGCCCTGTTCTGAATATGATGCGATGGATGTATTATCCTATAAATTTCATTCACTGTATTCGGATAAACTCCCCTTTCGCCCATTGTTAATGAGAGAGGAAGAAAATAAGCATCCTCCTTCACCGATGGAGGACGGAGAATTGATCTTCATGGTTCCATTCCCATCGGATTATGGGGCTACTATTGAATTTGTGACGAATGAATTATATCTTATTGCAGAAACTCCAAATTATACATATGATTATTTGAAGGACCCTTTTCACGATATTCCTTACAAGTCGATCGCGATTTATGAGGCGATTGTGTTTCAAGGTGGAACTCGTATTTACTTTCCTTTCCTAGTCTGTAGAAATAATCATACTGGAAACACGCTATTTAGTGATTTTCATTACAATTATGGGCCAAGGAATCAGCGGGCAGTGGCTCAATTCCGTTCATTTATAGAAAAAAGAAAACAAGAGGCCACCATTCAGAGTAAAAATGGGTCAGGATGGGAATCTAAAATTGTGGAATTTGCGAATTATAACTATGAAAACAACGATTATTGTATTTTTGGAAATCCGAGAGTATCGCTATATTCAATCGACAAATTATTAATACTATTTCAACGTTACTATTTACCAGAAGGTAATTCAATTACGGCATATTGGAATCAATTCTTGTTTCATGCATTTTCTGAGGGAATGAAGCAAGAGTTTCCAGAGTGCTTCTAATGATGATGTTACTAAAGAGTAGGGGATGAGTCGTTTATCTAATCTAGAAGAGTCAAAAGATTCGCATGATTTTTTTTATAAACGATGTGACATAACGAATAATGCAATTTATAGGGCATTTTCAAGAGGGAAGCCTATGAGCAATGTTTCAAAGAGTGAATCTCCTTATTTTATTTTATTAGTAGGTTCGCCTGGAGTTGGAAAAACTTCACAGGTCACAAATTTTATTAAGGACACATTGGGTAAATCATATGATGATTTCTTCCATGTGTCGCTTGATTTTATTGTAGAGAAAGTAAAACCATATCGTAATAAAACGAGAGAAGCATTAGAATTCTTGAGCCAGATACACGACCCTTTAACGAATACGAATTATCAGTTAATATCTAAATATTATTTGCCAATTATCGGATCTGTCACCGAAAATTTTGGATTGAATAAGACTCATGAAAGTGTAATGGCAAATATACAGAAAATGAAAAATAATAAAAACTCTACCTCTAAAGGTGGTGCTGGAAATAACAATAAAAGTAAAAAGGCTCCTGTTAAAAGAGCTTCAACTACAAGAAAGGCAAAAAAAGAGAACAATCCGCCAAATAACTCTAAAAAGATTCCAAAATTGTATGAACTTGTGGATAATGGACTAGAGTGTGCAATTAAAAATGGATATAATATTATTTACGATACAACATTTACTGGTAAAAATTCAGTCGAGAAAATAGAGAAAATGAAGGATATGATACAGACTCATGGATCTGATAAGAAATATAATCTATTAGTTGTTTTTGTATCTGCGAATAAGAAATACAAGAATTTCCTACATGGTAAAGAATATGAAGAGAAGAATGTCGAAAATGATCAAAAGGAGGAATATATCAAAAATGAAATAGAGGCAATTCAAATGAGACTAACTGGTCGTCATACAAAGATGAAAGAAAGTGGATTTATTCGTGCAATTCCTCCAAAACTAGTAAAAATCTTTGTAAAGGACAATGAAGATGGGTTTAAGAGAGCAGTTGATCATTATGGAAAAGTTGATAATATACGTTTTATTGTTATGTATAATCCTCAAGATCCTATGAAAAAATAAATATATTTTTATTGATCATATAGAATGATAGATATCTACAATTTATTCATCATCTGACGCACAAAGCCGTTCCTCAATTTCTGAAATAACACCTGTCATTATAATATGAAAGCGGTTATTTTCTATTTTACCATACGAGATGCATGTATTATGACGATCAACTTCATTCACATAATCCGCTCGATCCACTGTTCCTGATTGCCACTTTGTAAGTATAAGAGGATGATATATATCTGGTATAGTAATAGGAAGATCTTCAAATTTCACGAGATAAGATTCATTTGGAATTTGAAGAAATAATGTGTGAAGTGGATAATTATCATGAATTGAAGAGGGATGATCCGTTGTGAATTTTTTATAAGATTTTCGATCTACATTGTAGGGAACAAATCCACGCCCCTTTTCGTATAGAAATTCAAAGTAGTAATCAGAATAGGGTTTCGAATAATCTTCAACCTCTACTATGTAGTAGTTAAGACGACGATCATTCAATATCTGAAGATCTTCATCAAGTAAGTAGATGGGTGAAGGCGAATAGTAGATATGAACATTAATCTTGTTCTCCATGATTGAATCGTATGTGTGAGTCTGATTACATCATATAACTTTTATGTAATCAATTTTATCATTAAAAAAGATAAATATATTTTTATTAATGATAAATAACAAATAACAGGTATCAAGTAGCAAGTAACAACTAAATCCATTTAACGCCACATTTCACTGTCATCTACATAATATTCGATATCATCAAGAACATCTTCAAAGTCTTCCTCTTCCTCTTCTTCTTGTTCCTCTTCTTCCTCTTCTTGTTCATCGCTTCCTTCCTCTTGATCGGTTTCTTCAACCACTATCTTTGATCCCACTTTTTCTAGCCATTGTTGGATAATTGTTTGGTAGAGTTGAATTTGTGAAAGGGGGGCGCTGTGAATGCCAAAGATAGATGAAGTGGGGAGAATGCCAAAGTCGCGTTGGAGGCGATCATACATCCACGTCATGGGCTCAACCGTTGGACAAGCCGCCATAGCAGGTTGGAAGCGTCCCCAATCTACATAGATGACGCTTTCACCGAGACGCATGCGTGGATGGGGTGAGAGGATCGCACCGTGTTTCTGATCAAGCAAGTAGGTAATGTGTTTATAGTAGAATGCAACATAGATGGGAAGTGCTTTCATGGGTTCAGAAACGACTTGAATCGCAGGATCAATGTAGACACTGGAATCAAAATCGACAGACTTCTGAGCCATTGGCATGGGTAGAGGACGAGTGGTAAATCCCTTTGGAATTTCTACTTGGACATGATAGGTATACCGATCAATAATCCGTTGCTTTTCGGCAAGTTTCACTCCATTGTGATAGACCATAAAGGCCTCCAATGGAAGGGAATAGAAATGACCGAGTTCCTTGCAAAGGGTATCGACCGTGCTTGGCGAAAAGAGTAAGAAATCCTGTTTCGTGAAACGATGCATTCCATGAAACAGGGGAGAATGGGTGAAGTATTCAACGCGAATGTTCAAATGATCTGAAGCCATGATGGGTGAGAAAGATTGGGTCTCTACATTATTTTAAAAGATCGCCTTTCATCAATTTTTAATAAATTGATAAAAAAAGAAATACATATTGTTGTTTATAGGATTTGAAATATGGATAATATTCTTTTGATACAAATTACATCACATTGGTTTGGACTAAGAAAGCAGCAGCATCTGATGCATCTTGAAAGGTCATGAATGCCCATGGATCACGTGGTCCTTCGGTCATTTTAGCACCAATGGTGAGGGCTGGATTCCAATGGATAAGGTTTTCGAAGGCTTCTGCTTGATAGGCTTCTAGGTTGCGATCCATGATGACTTGTGCGTCTTCTCCGAAGAGGTGAGCAACATGATCCATGGCACGGACCACGACGTCGTATGAATGTTGGGCGAATGTTTCAGCATCCATTGATCCTTCGCTCACTTTTTCCTCCTCGCCCTCTCCTTCGCCCTCGCCTTCGCCATCTGAATCAGTGCTCAGTCTCGCATCACCCTCTTGATGAGAGAATGTGAGAATGTAATGAAGTTCGGTGAAGAGAATATGACACATGCGCTCAATGGTCTCTAAATTGAGCTCGACATTCATCTCGATGATAAAGAGTCCGAGGACTTTTCCATTGAAGGGGTTCATGAAGTTGATGCTGAAAGCGGTCATGGTGAAAGTGCAGTGGTTCAACGATTGACAGTAGGTCTTGCTGATAACTTTTTCATTGGTTCCATCCCATTTCAATTTTTTCCTTTAAATCTAAATTGTGTAAAATAGTATATATATTTAGAGATGTCAGCAAATTCAAATTCAAATTCAAATTCCCGCCAGCATTTTTTATGGGATAAAGAACTAAGACTTGCGGATTTGCGATTATATGATCGTAATATTGTAGAAACTTATCTTAAGAATCATACGGATATAGCAGTCATTCGTAAAGCAAGTTCTGAGGCAAAAAAAACATTACCAACTGCCTTGGCAGTATTATCTTATCGTAAAGCACCTGGTGAAAATTCTGTTTCTAAATTTAGTCATACAGTTTTAGATAAGAATACACTTAATGATATTGATTTGCATACATTAGCACCTCATACAAATACTTATATTGTGAGAATTCCAAATGCAGGAGGTCATCGTAAAACAAATAAATATAAAAAAATACGTAGATTACGAAAAACGTATAGAAAATAAATATTCTTATTTCTTTTTATTTTGGTTTTTTGAGTTATCCTGATGGCTACGATATGTGATTTCGTCCTTTATAATAACAGGTGGAATAGAGAGATCTCCACGTTCTTCCCAACATTTAAGAGTAGCCATCACCATAAAATCACGAACATTTGAACATTGCACAAATCCCATGACGCGATCAACCGATCCGTCAATACCAGGCTTGTCGATATTACACTGTTGAGCAATCTTCCATAAATGGCTTAGCATTTTACAACCCGATTTGGTTTCATTATCAATAGGAAATTGTTCAGTCATAGTAGTATTAGTTATCAAAATAAGCTAAATCAATTTCAATAAAAAAGATAGATATTGAATAATTGGTTTTCTACTTTTTTATAGGTATAAACTTTTATACTATTTATATAATTTCTATGCTTCATCTGCCTCTTGATCCTCTTCCGCCTCTTGATCCTCTTCTAATTCGTCGGATCGCGGAACAAAGTATGCGCACAAAATGGAGCCATCGATGTAGTATTCTGGTTTCTCAGTATACAAGACTTCCTCTTTTTGTGTATCTTCAGGACAGATAAGAACGGAGAAAACAGCGGGAGACATCTTATAGTGTTCCAAGGCCAATTTCTCGATTCTCTTTTCATGGGTAGAGATGCGTGCAAGGCCATTTCGGGCCCCACGACAAACATACTCGACCAATAAGTCAGCAGCCAAACGAATGTAGATCTTCATGATCAGGAGAGTGTTAGAACGTTCAAGTGATTGCTCTCGATTGATTCTACTAACGAATTTGCCATATCAATTTTAATGAACTGAAAGATTCATTAAAATTAGAAATCTATATGAAAAAAGATATTTTATAAGTTTATAAGTTTATAAGTTTATACGTTTTATACGTTTTATACGTTTTATCTATTTTTCATATATAAAATTAAAGCTGTGATTCCCAGAGTTGATATACGTCAGGGTGATCGCGTCGGTATTGAAGAGCGAGAGACATTGCATCTCTCATACTGATAGGAATACCTGCATCAAGACGCTTGTTGTATGATCCTGCGTAGATATAAGAGCCATTTATCTTTTCAGAAGCGGGCATGGTAGTAACCGTTGTCTTGCCTTGAAAGGTGGTTTCAACAGTAAATGCATCCCAGCCGTTGGAAAGAGCATGCTGATAAACAAACTCAGCCCACTTGCGGGACTTCTGGATACCTGAAAGAGAGCGTGAAGCGCGAGAAGGAGCAGACATGTTGAAAGATTGGTTCTATCCGCACACTCTCTCCTTCCATCTCAATCCGATTTCAATTTTTTCTTAGTAATATAAAATTGAAGAACAATTATCTAAGTGAAGGAGATAACGGCTCAACACATCCCATTATGTCACGTTCGGCTGTCCAAGATAAGGGAAAATTTCGAGAGAATTTGAACGATAAATTCTATACAAATCCTGAGACTGCATCACGATGTGTCCAACTGATTCTAGATCATTGTCCAGATGATGTGGACGGGGCGATATGGGTGGAACCTTCCGCTGGAAACGGATCCTTTCTAAGGGTTGTTCCAAAAATGATATCGGTCATAGGAATGGACATTGAGCCAGAAGAGAAAGGGATTGCCAAACAGGATTATTTGAAATGGGTGCCAAAAATAACTCAGCAGCGCTATCTCGTCTTTGGAAATCCTCCATTTGGTCGTCAGTCCTCCATGGCAAAGGCGTTTATTCGAAAGAGTTGTTCCTTTGCATCCGTCATTGCATTTATTCTCCCCAAATCATTTACAAAGCCAAGCATGTATCAAGTATTCGACCCGTTCTTTCATCTGGTCCATACAGAGGAGCTCTCCAAAGATTCATTCTTGGTAAATGATCAACCCTATGATGTTCCATGTGTCTTTCAGATCTGGGAAAAAAGAGAAGAAGAAAGAGAAGAGGTGCAAAAGACTGAACCGATAGGATTTGAATATGTAAAAGGGACTGCTGAATACGATTTTGCTTGTCGTAGAGTGGGTGTCTATGCGGGAAGGTGTTATCCTCCAACAGAAAAGGGATACAGTATTCAGTCGCATTACTTTATTAAATTAGTGGATCAATCGCATGATATATCGGAAGTGATAGAGAGAATGAATGGGCATACTTTTCCGAGTAACACAGTGGGACCTCGAAGTTTATCTAAGCCAGAAATTAATATCGTATTGAATCAGTTTATTTCTTAAACACACGACGGGAAGAGGACAGTTCAGCTGAAAGTTCTCCACCTCGAAAGGAGGCCGATTGACTTTGGGCAACGATGCGGGAAGGAAATTCAGATAGAAAGCGTTGAAAACGATTAAAAGAGCATTGAAGACGACTTTGGGTGCTGTTGCATTTGATGTCGAGATGGATGGCGCCAGAGAGTGGCTGCAACGCATCTCGAATCGAATACATGGACTTATATTCGTCTTCAGTGGGTTTTCTTTTTTGTGGAACCGATTTGACGGCGGCATCCAATTCTTCCAGTTGAGAGCGAGTGATTGATCCGAAGAGTTCGACCGTGGAGAGGGTGAGATCCACTTCCACGATGGATTGGATCTGTTTCACATTTCGTTCATCGTCTTGGTGATATTGGATAACGACAAGATGAAGGGGTTCGCCTGATGAGACTGCGTCGAAAATACGTAGGCAATCGGCCATGCAGACCGCATTTGCACTACATGTGGTTTTGATGGAGATGTCGCATGAATCGAGACGGTTAAGCGAAGCGGGTAGATCGGCTTTGCTGGTGTAACTAATCGCTTGTAGTTCTTCGATCGTTGCACCATACACTCGAGTCAGCAGTTCCTTTTCCCAAGAGAATCCATGGGCCTGAACTTCAGAACGCGAACAAGCTGTGGCGGATATCGAAGGAGGCGTTTCTACTTCGGGTTTGCGAATGCGATGACGAATGAGAGCAAGAGGTGCTGTCTTGGGTTTTCCAAGAGAGAGCTCGGAGAGACCAATAGTCAGCGAGTCGATAAGTGCGTCGGACATTTGAATGCTGTAATGGATGCTGTAACGGATCGCGTTAATAAATTGTCGCATCACGATATGTGATTGGATAATTTTAAATCAATTTTAAAGATCGATTAAACCATTAAAAAAGATTTTTATTTTATTTTATTCTTTTTTAAAATGATTCTTAGATTAAATGAAAGTGATGTAGTTATTCTTGTTCAAAGTCGGATTCGCTGTCCTCAAGGCCGGCAAAGATCTCTTCCATCGTTTTCTCCCGTTTCTCTGCAATCGCATAGATAGTTGTGTCTCCAGTGATGAGTCTTTCACGATAGAGGGTGACCAGCTCGTTGAATCCATGAGACGCCCCCATCATTTCAGCGACCCTTTCAGCAATTTCCTCTTCCGTGAGAATACGAATACCATAACCACCGTTATGTTGTTCGTTCCATTCTTTGGATTTGGCCTCTCGTCTGCGAACAATATCAGTCAGGCGTTCCTCTTCGTCTCCAAAGATGAATTTGATATGATATTCGTTCCAAGTGATGCCGAGATGTTCATATACCATTTTCTCTAGTCGAGGATGATTCGTTGTCCACTTACCACGTCCATTTCTATGATAGAGTTTGTAGGCGAGTTCATCTCCATTGAGGAGTTTGATGGTGAGTGTGAACGGCATTTTGAATTTAGTATCGTTTGGGCTTGTGTTACAAAACAAGTCTAGTTAGCTGCTAGTCAGTGGAAGTCCTATGCGTCTATGGCTGGGTCTTCACATGATTTAATGACATCAATAGTAATCAAATTTTATAGAAATACTGGCAATCAAATAAAAAATCCCCTTGACTAGGGATTTTTTATTTTTATGGAATTTCTAGTTTATGATCTCAATCGTCTTCCTGTCTTTGGAGTCTATCGAGCTTGGACAACAGCATGAATAAGAGTATCCATGGTGTAGGCACGGGACATCTCCATGCCATACTTGACCTGACGAAAAGTGGTGGATGACATGTCCTCTCGAGTGCGAAGGATCTCCTCGTTAGACAGGAGAATATAGGGGTACTCCTGATGAAACGCGTCGATGTAGGCCTCTTCCTCATCTTCGTGAATGAACTCCACATAGTGAGTGGCTCGCTCCATGCCGAAGTGCTGAAGAACCATGTTCTCCATGGCATCTTGATGACTGAAGAATTGGACACAACCTCTAAAGGTGCGGGCGGAGTAGGTGAGTTCCTCTCCGTTCAGCAGGTGAATTGTGATGGTGATCGGCATCTTTTTAGTGTGTAACGTTTGGGCTTGTGCTACAAAACAAGTCGGTTTTCTGTCCGTCAGTGGAAGTCTGTGCGTCTTAGGCTGGGCTTCACAATTCTTGAAACGTCCCTCGGATTTCA
>Ga0315905_10006346_pt1 | contig 12021 bp, 9 predicted proteins | sample LakEriMetagenome_5_FD_203522 | JGI IMG/M metagenome (GOLD analysis project Ga0315905, IMG submission 203522) | Freshwater fungal communities from buoy surface, Lake Erie, Ohio, United States - Buoy 4 MA121 | ecosystem: Environmental > Aquatic > Freshwater > Lake | place: USA: Lake Erie, Ohio...
TCTCCCCCACTTCCCCCCACTCGGCAAGCGCTCGCACAACCCCCAACCATCCCCCCAGCCATGCGCCTCCCCTCGCTCCTCTCCGCCACCATCGCCCCTCTCCTCCTCTCCCTCCCCACCTCCATACCAGCCGACACGCTCGAAATCCTCACCGATTCCCGCATCGCCGCCCTCCCCAACCCCCAGCGCGCCGCATGGGAATCCTATCTCTCCCAATCCCATTGCCTCGCCGCCGCCGAACGCGCCCAACTCGCCCGCGAATGCCTCGAAGCCAAACGCTCCTCCCCGCTCCCCGCTCCCCGCAGCAAGTCTGACTTCCGCTGCGACCGACCGCCGTCCCGCGCCACCCTGACATCTCCCGCCGCACGCCTCACCTCCCGCGCCCTCATCTCATGGCAGACGCCCTCCGGCGCATGGTCCAAAGCCGTCGACTGCTCCTCCACCCAGCGTCTCCCCGCCCAGCACTGGACCTCACAATCCGGCGACGGCTGGCACTACTGCGGAACCCTCGACAACCGCACCACCACCAGCCAGCTCACCTTCCTAGCCGCCTTCACCGAAGCCACCAGCGACCCCGACGCACGTCTCGCCGTCTCCCGCGGTCTCTCATGGCTCTTCTCAGCCCAGTTCCCTAACGGCGGCTTCCCTCAGGTCTTCCCACTCGAATCCGGCTACCACGAGGCCATCACCCTCAACGACGACGCCATGACCCACACCATCGCGCTCCTCAACGACGCCGCCTCCGGCGCCTCCCCATGGTCATGGCTCGACCCAGCCCTCCGCTCCCAGTGCGCCGCCTCCCGCGACGCCGCCATCCGCTGTCTCCTCGACTGCCAATACCGCCATCTCGGCCAGCTCACCATCTGGGCCGCTCAGCACGACCCGCTCTCCCTCGCCCCCATCCCCGCCCGCCTCAAGGAACCCGCCTCCCTCAGCGGCAGCGAATCCTCCAAATGGCTCAAATGGCTCATGCGCCACGGCCCCCTGACACCCGATTCCATCGCCGCCGTCTCCGCCGCCCTCAAATGGCTCGCCGCTCACCCAGTCACCGGCCTCCGGCTCCACAAAGCCTCCGACGGCACCCACTTCCTCCCGGACCCGCTCTCCAAAGAAATCCGCTGGGCACGCTTCTACGACCCCTCCTCCGCACAACCTCTCTTCTACGGCTCCGAAGACGGCAGATCCTATCCAGACTTCGAATCCATGCGCCGCCACAACCGCATCGGCTACGACTACTTCACCGACGCCCCAGCCCAACTCCTCTCCTCCGAACACCAGCGCTGGCGCAAACGCCTCACCCTCGCCGGTCTCTCCGCCCCCTGACCTCCCCCGCTCAGGGATTGCGCCACCCCGCCGTCTGTGCATTCACTCCACCCGCGTGGCCTTTCCCGACACGATCACTCTCAGCCTCATCTCCCACACCAATGTGGGCAAGACCACTCTTGCCCGCACGCTCCTCCGTCGCGACATCGGCGACGCCGCCGACCAGGAACACGTCACCGACTCCGCCACCGCCTACCCGCTCATCGAATCCCACGGCTGCCGTCTCCTCCTCTGGGATACCCCCGGCTTCGGCAGCACCCCCAAACTCCTCAAACGACTCCACGCCTCCGGCAGCACACTCGGCTGGTTCCTCTCCCAGGTATGGGACCGCTTCCGCGACCGCGCCCTCTGGTGCAGTCAGCAAGCCGTCAGTAATGTCCAGGCCGAAGCAGACGTCGTCCTCTACCTCGTCAACGCCGGCGAATCCTCAGGCGCTTCGGGCTACGTCGCCATGGAAATGGAAATCCTCTCGTGGATCGGCAAACCCGTCCTCCTCCTCCTCAACCAGACCGGCCCACCTCGCCCCGCAGAATCCGAAGCCGCCGAAATCTCCGCATGGCAGGAACAAATGGGCCGCTTCCCCATCGTCCGCTCCGTCCTCTCCCTCGACGCCTTCGCCCGCTGCTGGATCCAGGAAGGCGAACTCATGGTCGCCATCTCCTCCGCTCTCCCTCCCGCCAAACTCGAAGCCTTCGCCTCCCTCAAGGCCGCATGGCAGGACGCTAACCTCGCCGCATTCCACCGCAGCATGGATATCCTCGGCTCCCAGCTCGCCGCCAGCGCCGCCGACCGGGTCTCCGTCACCCGCGAAAAACTCTATCAGAAACTCGGCATCGCCCGCTCCTCCCTCAACGACGAAATGGCCGACGCCCGCGAGGAACTCTCCCAACGCCTCGCCGCCCGCTCCATCAAAGCCCTCGACGACCTCATCGCCCTCCACGGTCTCTCCGGCCACAGCGCCCGCTCCTCCATCACCGCAGGCACTGGCGACTTCGGCATCCCCTCCCGCGTCAGCGAATCCGTCTGGTCCGCCGTCGGTGCCGCCCTCACTGGCGCAGCCGGCGGTCTCGTCGCCGAACTCAAAACCGGCGGCCTCCTGTTCGGCGGCGGCACCGTCATCGGCTTCTTCGCAGGCGGCACCGGCGCATGGCTCCTCGCCAAAGGCCTCAACCTCACTAAAGGCTCGGACCACTCGGTCCGCTGGACGCTCGAACACTTCATCGCTCAGGCCGAAATCACTCTCGTCACCTACCTCGCCGTCGCCCACTACGGCCGCGGCCGCGGCTCATGGCAGGACGCCAACCAACCGCCTCACTGGACCGACGCCGCACGCCTCGCCCTCGACAACGTCCGCTCAGACCTCGAATCCATCTGGAAAAAAGCCGCCGACGCCTCCGTCACCGCCGCCTCCCTGACCCCCGCCGCCTCCGCCACTCTCTCCACCGCCGCCGCCCAACTCCTCCGCTCACTCTACCCGCGCATCCCCCTCGACTGGCTCCAACCCGCCCCCACCACCACCCACGCTCCAGCCTTACCCTCTTCCTAACACACCCCCACCCGTAGCAAGGGCGTCCCGCCCTTGTCTCAACCCAAGCCTCCACCTCTGCCCCCCAACCGCACCAAGGCCGTACCGCCCTCGTCTCCCCACCAGCCCACTTTCACTATTCACCATTTACCCTTCACTATTTCCACCCCCGCCCGCATATCGCGTCGGATCATTCAACCCCGCCACCGCAAACGCCTCGCGCCGCTCCACACACGTCCCGCACGTGCCACAATGCAGCTCCCCGCCCTTATAACAACTCCACGTCTCCCCGTAATCCACCCCCAGTTCCACGCCGCGCGCCGCAATCTCCCCCTTCGTCATCCCGATGAACGGCCGCAGCACCTCCACCGCCGCATACGTCCCCTCACGAATCGCCGCACCCATCGCCTCCATGAACCGCTCCCGGCAATCCGGATAAATCGCGTGATCCCCGCTGTGCGCCGCAATCACCACTCCCTCCGCCCCGCAACTCTCCGCATACCCAGCCGCGATACTCAGCATGATCCCGTTCCGGAACGGCACCACCGTCCGCTTCATGCTCTCCTCCTCATAGTGCCCGTCCGGCACCTCCCCGCCGCTCACCAGCAGGTCAGACGCAAAATACTCCCCCATGAACCCTAGCGGAATCACCGCATGCCTCAGCCCGAACCGCTCCGCATGCCTCACCGCATACGGAATCTCCCGGTGATTGTGCTTCGATCCGTAATCAAACGTCAGCACCCCAACCACCTCATGCTCCCGCAACGCCGCATACAGCGCCGTCACCGAATCCATCCCCCCGGACAGCAGCACCACCGCCTTCACAACGCAAACGGGTTGGCCGGCACCCCCGCCGGCTCACTCGCCTGACACGTCAGCCGGATCCCCCCGCGCGCCGAAAAATCCCCGCGCACAATCACCTGCCGCGGCGCACACGCCTTCACCACATCATCCAGGATCCGGTTTACAATGTCCTCGTTGAACAACGCCGTGTTCCGCCAGGACGCCAGATAGTACTTCAGCGACTTCGTCTCCAGACACCGCTCCCCGGGCACATAACAAATCCTCAGCCGCGCCGTGTCCGGCTGCCCCGTCACCGGACACAGCGAACTGAACTCCGGATAATCAAGATGTATCCAGTAGTCCCGCCCCGCATTCCGGTTCGGAAAACTCTCCAGCACCGCCTCCCCAGGCTCCCCTGGCAGGCGGCTCGCGTGGCCCAGTAACGATAATTCCTCTGTCATGCCCCACCCCCCTCGCACCACCTCGCCTCCAGCTCCACTGAAAATGCAGCCGCTTGCGGCCTCCCCCTCCCTGCTTTCCACTCTCCCCAATCCCCATGGAAAAAATCTCTTCCCTCCCAGGCTTCCGCGACTTCTACCCAGACCTCTGCGCCGTCCGTAACTACGTCTTCCACAACTGGCGCGAAACCGCTCGCTCCTGCGCCTTCACCGAATACGAAATCCCCGTCCTCGAACCCACCGAACTCTACCGACGCAAAAGCGGCGACGAAATCGTCAAACAACTCTTCCACTTCACCGACGCCGGCGGCCGCGAGGTCGCCCTCCGCCCGGAAACCACTCCCTCCCTCGCCCGTCTCGCCGCCGCCCGTCAGCGCGACTTCCGCAAACCCATGAAGTGGTTCCAGATCGGTGCCTGCTTCCGCTTCGAAAAACCCCAGAAAGGCCGCGGCCGCGAATTCTACCAGTGGAACTGCGACATCCTCGGCGAAAACTCCCCAGCCGCCGACGCCGACCTCATCGCCTCCGCCATCCTCGTCATGCGCCGCTTCGGCTTCACCCAAGCCGACTTCCGCATCCGCCTCAGCGACCGCAATGTCTGGTCCGCCTTCCTATCCTCACAAAACGTCAGCCCGGACCACACCGCATCATTCCTCCAGATCATCGATAAGCTCGAACGCGAAAAAGAAGAACTCACCGCAGAACGCCTCGCCGCCATTGGCACGTCCCTCGACGCCGTCCGCACCTTCATCGCCGCCAAAGGAGCCGACCACCCGCCCCTCCAGGCCATCCTCTCAGACCTCGCCGCCCGCGGTCTCGACTCCTTCGTCGAAATCGACCTCGGCATCGTCCGCGGTCTCGCCTACTACACCGGCGTCGTCTTCGAAATCTTCGACCTCAACCACGGCATGCGCGCCGTCGCCGGCGGCGGTCGCTACGACAACCTCTGCAACCTCATCGGCGGCACCGACCTCCCAGCCGCTGGCTTCGCCATGGGCGACATGGTCATCGCTAACCTCATCCGCGAAACCCCTCACGCCAACGCTCTCATGGAATCATGGCTCGCCTCCCAGCGCCAGCTCGATTCCTTCATCGTCATCGCCGACGAATCCCATCGCCCCGCCGCCCTCAACCTCGTCCAGTCCCTCCGCGCCGCCGGCTTCAGCTGCGACTACTCCTATCAACCCGCCAAGGTCGGCAAGCAATTCCAAACCGCCGAACAACTCGGAGCCCGCTCCGCCATCACCGTCGGCTCCGAATTCCCCACCGTAAAACTCAAACTCCTCGCCTCCCGCGCCGAATCCTCACTCGACGCCACCACCCTCGTCGACTCCCTCAAATCCGCCCTCACCACGCTGCACTAGGCAGTGTGTGAGAAATCCCTGCCACCAGCGCAACCCGCCGTCGCACGCAAAGTGGCACGGGCATCTTGTCTGTGACTTCGATGCCGAAGCTCCTGAAAGCAGCCGCTGCAATCCACCATCCACCGTGCTTCCCCGGTCCCTTCCCACTCCAGGAAAAGTCTCCCGCGACCAGCTCTCCTGCTTTTTCAAACAGAGCCTACGGCTCACGCCGCGTCCTGCCCCTTCCGCTTCGCCTTCCGGATCACCGGCGGCTTCCCTTCCTCCACCACCGCACGGTTCACCACCACCGCGCGGATGTCCTCGCGCCCAGGCACCTCAAACATGATGTCTAGCATGATCTCCTCAAGAATCGCCCTCAGCGCCCGCGCCCCCGTCCCCCGCTTCAATGCCGCCGCCGCCAGCGCCTGCAACCCGTCTCGCGTGATCTGAAGCTCCACCCCATCCAGCGACAGCAGCTTCGCATACTGCCTCACTAGCGAATTCCTCGGCTCCGTCAGAATCCTCAGCAGATCATCCTCCGTCAGCGAATCCAATGTGCTGATCACCGGCAGCCGCCCGATGAACTCCGGAATCAACCCGTACGTCAGCAGATCCTCAGGCACCACTTTCCTCAACACCTGCCGCGCCGCCGCTTCCTCCGACCGCTTCGCATTGTCCTCCAGCGCCCCGAAACCCACCACGTTCCGCGCCGTCCGCCGCGCAATGATCTGCTCCAATCCCACAAACGCCCCGCCGCAGATGAACAGAATGTTCGCCGTGTTCACCTGAATGTACTCCTGCTGCGGATGCTTCCGCCCACCCTGCGGCGGCACATTGCAAACCGTCCCCTCCAGCATCTTCAGCAACGCCTGCTGCACTCCCTCCCCTGACACATCCCGCGTGATGCTCACATTCTCCGACTTCTTCCCGATCTTATCGATCTCATCAATGTAGATGATCCCCATCTCCGCCCGCCTCACATCAAAATCCGCCGCCTGCAGCAGCCGCAGCACTATGTTCTCCACATCCTCACCCACATACCCCGCCTCCGTCAGGGTCGTCGCATCCGCAATGCTGAACGGCACCCCCAGCATCTTCGCTAACGTCCGCGCCAGCAACGTCTTCCCGCTCCCCGTCGGCCCCACCAGCAGCACGTTGCTCTTCTCCAGCTCCACGTCAGGATACCGCTGCGCCGCCCGGTGAAACGGCGACCCCGTCTCCTCCTGCTGCATCGTCTGCTGAATCCGCCGGTAATGATTGTGCACTGCCACCGACAGCACTTTCTTCGCGTGCTCCTGACCAATCACATAATCATCCAGATGCCGGAAAATCTCCTGCGGCCTCGGCACCGTCAGCCGCGGCAGCGGAGCCGCCCCGGGCTCCGTCGTCTCCGCAGACAGCTCCTTCTCGATGATCTCACTGCACACCCCGATGCAGTTGTCGCAAATGTACACCCCCGGCCCCGCAATCAGCTTCTTCACCTCGGCATGACTCTTCCCGCAGAAAGAGCACATGGTCAGATTGGTCGGTCGGGCCATCGCGGCAACTGGTTCAAGGCTCCTCCATCACCACCCCGCTCACACGGTCGGTGGCACCACCGCAAGGTCCTTCTTGCTCTGCAGCACCTTATCCACCAAGCCATACGCACACGCTGTCTCCGCCGACATGTAGTTGTCCCGGTCCGCATCGCGCTCCACCTGCTCCGCCGTCTTCCCAGTGTGCTCCGCAATGATCGCGTTCAGCCGCTTCTTCAACCCGTACATGAACTCCACCGTCCTCTCCACATCACTCGCCGTCCCCTGCGCACCACCACTCACCTGGTGAATCATCACATGCGAATTCGGCAGGCAATACCGCTTCCCCTTCGTCCCCGCACACAGCAGCACCGCTCCCATGCTCGCCGCCATCCCCATGCAGTACGTGTTCACATCACACGTCACAAACTGCATCGTATCGTAAATCGCCAGCCCAGCCGTCACACTCCCACCAGGACTGTTGATGTAAATGCTGATGTCCTTCGACGGATCCTGCATCTGCAGGTACAGCATCTGCGCAATCAGATAGTTCGCCAGCGGATCAGACACCTGCTCACCCAGAAAGATGATCCGGTCCTTCATCAGCCGGCTCAGCAGATCAAACTGAATCACCCCAAGCCCCGGCTCCTTCTCCAGCACCGTCACGTTCTGTATCGTGCTCATCACCCGCCCCCGCACGTGCGGCGGCAGCATCGTAAGCATGGCTCGGTCATCCTGAAGTTCGCGGAGATGTTTCATGAAATTATGGCCGCTCTGCGGCAGTCTCCCGAAGTTACGCGCCGCGGCCGGAAGGAAAGCGAATTCATTCCCCGAATTTCACCGCCCTCTCCCCTCCCGCACCCTCTCCCATCCCTCCCGCAACCCCATGCGCCTCGCCCCTGACTCCCCACTCTCCACCTGCTTCCCCAACGACTCCAAAGCCCTCAAGGCCCTCGCCGCCGCTGGCTTCTCCTCCGCCGCAGACATCGCCTCCCACTTCCCCTTCCGCCACGAGGACCGCCGCCATTTCGCCCCATGGCCCACCTCCGAATCCGACTCGCCCCAGACCATCCGCGGCCGCGTCACCGACTCCCGCCAGCTCCGCTCAGGATTCCGCAAACCCTTCGTCGAAGTCACCCTCGAACCCATCGACGGCCAGGACCTCCTCCCCCCAGTCATCCTCCGCTGGTTCAATCTCCCATGGCTCCACAAATCCTTCGCCGCAGACATGGAAGTCATCGCCTTCGGCAAAATCAAGACCGCCACCCATGGCCGTCTCGTCATCGATCACCCGGAATACGAAATCCTCTCCGACGACTCCACCGACGCCGCCATCCACATCGACCGAATCACCCCCATCTACCGCGCCCCTAACGGCATCCCCCAGAAAACCCTCCGCCGCGCCGCCTTCCTCGTCCTCTCCTCCGCCGACCCGGACGCATGGCCCGACCTCCTCCCGCCTCCCTCACCCAACTCCGACTTCTCCGGGCTCTCCCGCCTCACCGCCCTCCGCGATCTCCACTTCCCACCATCCGAGGAATCCTCAGAACGCGCCCGCCGCTACCTCGCCCTCGAAGAATTCTTCCTCCTCCAACTCCACGTCCTCCGCCGCCGTCTCGCCCTCCTCGCCCTCCAAGGTGCCCCCCACTGCGGCCCCGGCCTCCTCCTCAACCGCTGGCTCGACTCCCTCCCCTTCCCCCTAACCTCCGCACAGCTCCGCTGCCTCGACGAAATCCGCAGCGACCTCGCCTCCCACTCGCCCATGCACCGTCTCCTCCAGGGCGACGTCGGCAGCGGCAAAACCTTCGTCGCCATCGCCGCCATCCTCCTCGCCGTCGAATCCGGTGCCCAGGCCGTCCTCATGGCCCCCACCCGCATCCTCGCCTCACAGCACGCCCTAACTTTCCACCGCTGGCTCCATCCCCTCGGGCTCCGCATCGCCCTCCTCACCGGTGCCCGCTCCGACGACTCCACTCCCTTCTCCCCTCTCTCCGCAGACTCCCCCCCTCACATCATCATCGGCACCCACGCCGTCCTCCACGGCAACCGTCTCGCCAACCCAGGCCTCATCGTCATCGACGAACAGCATAAATTCGGCGTCGCCCAGCGCAACGCCCTCGCCGCCCAATCCTCCGCCCCGGACGTCCTCGTCATGACCGCCACCCCCATCCCGCGCTCCCTAACTATGACGCTCTACGGCGATCTCGACCTCTCCACGCTCGACGAAATGCCGGCCGGCCGCAAACCCATCACCACCGCCGTCCGCATCAATCCGGATCCCGTCCAGATTGCCGCCTTCCTCCGCGCCCAATTCAACGAGGGCCGCCAGGCCTACCTCGTCTTCCCCCTCATCGACGAAAGCAATTCCCTCGCCGTCCGCGCCGCCACCCGCGAAGTCGAAACATGGCGCACCCGTCTCCCCGACCACCAACTCGGCCTCCTCCACGGCCGCACCCCCGCCGACGAAAAAGACGACCTCATGGAACGCTTCCGCGCCAACTCCATCCACGCGCTCTGCGCCACCTCCGTCGTCGAAGTCGGCGTCGATATACCTAACGCCTCCGTCATCCTCATCTTCGACGCCGATCGCTTCGGCCTCGCCCAGCTCCACCAGCTCCGCGGCCGCGTCGGTCGCGGCCCCCACAAAAGCTTCTGCATCCTCATCACCAACGGCGAAAACCCGGACACCACCGCCCGACTCCAGCTCCTCGAAAAAACCTCGGACGGTTTCGCCGTCGCCGAAGCCGACCTCCGCATCCGTGGCCCCGGCGACCTCATGGGCACCGCCCAAAGCGGGCTCCCCGACCTCCGCCTCGGCGACCTCATCCGCGACGCCCCGCTCGTCAGAACCGCCCGACGTCTCGCCTCCTCTATCCTCGAAGCCGATCCCTCCCTCTCCGGCCCCCATCGCCATCTCCTCCCGCTCCTCTCCCCTCCTCCCGAAACCCATTCCTCCCCAGCCTGATCCCCACGCAGCCACGGCTTCACCACCGCTCGACAATCCCTCCACCCATCTCTACCTCCACCCCATGCAACCAGCCTCCCGCCGCTCCTTCATGAAAACCGCCGCCGCAGCCGCCGCTGCCATCCCCGTCGCCTCCTCCACCACCGCCACCGCAGCCGACACCACCGCTCCCATCAAACTCAAACTCGGCTTCGACAACTTCTCCATCCGCGCCCTCGGCTGGAAAGCCGGCGCCGTCCTCGACTACGCCGCCACCCAGAAGGTCGACGCCCTCCTCCTCTCCGACCTCGACGTCTACGAAAACCACTCCGACGCCTACCTCAAAGACCTCGCCAAAAAAGCCAAGGACCTCGGCATCTCCCTCTACGCCGGCACCGGCGGCATCTGCCCCTCAGGCCACCGCTTCGACAAAAAATGGGGCTCCGCCGAAGAACACCTCCGCCTCCTCATCCGCATCGCCTCCCTCATCGGCTCACCCGTCGCCCGATGCTACCAGGGCTTCGCCGAAGACCGCCGCAGCGAAGGCGGCATCTTCGCCCGCATCAAAGACACCGTCAAAACCCTCAAAGCCATCAAATCCTCCGCCACAGACGCTGGCGTCAAAATCGCCGTCGAAAACCACGCCGGCGACATGCAGGCATGGGAACTCCTCACCCTCATCGACGAAGCCGGCCGCGACTTCACAGGCTGCACCATCGACAGCGGCAACGCCACATGGACCCTCGAAGACCCCATGCAGAACCTCGAAATCCTCGGCCCAGTCACCCTCTGCAGCGGCATCCGCGACAGCATGATCTGGGAAGACAACGACGGCTGCCAGGTCCAGTGGACCGCCATGGGCGACGGCATCATGGACTCCAAAGCCTACGCCCGCCGCTTCGCAGAACTCGCCCCTGACGCACCCTTCATCCTCGAAATCATCAGCGGCTTCGCACGCCCCTCCTCCTACCTCAAACCAGACTTCTGGCAGGGCTACGAATCCGTCCGCGCCCCAGAATTCGCCAAATTCCTCGCCCTCGCCAGACGCGGCAAGGCCATCCCCTCCTTCCAACCCTCCGGCGACCGCAAGAAAGCCGAACAGGAATACCAACTCGCCCAACTCGAACGCTCCATCCGCTTCTGCCGCGACTCCCTCAACATCCGCCCAGCCTGACCGCGGCCCCCGCCGCTCCCCAGACTCCGTCGCCACACTCCTGTTAGGCATTCCGTCGGTCATCCCGGGCACCCTAAAACCCGGGCGTGACGCTTACGGTCTATCGTCTCATGCCCCCACATTCCGCCTGCCTCGCAGGAATGCCAGACACAGTTGCTGTAAGGATTACCGCCCTCCCCTCCGTCCCCGCGCCCACCTAAGCACCGGCGTCTCGATAAACCAGTAAGACACCTCTCCGGCCGCCAGGCCCACCACCAACGCCATGGGGAAGACTCCCGTCCACGTCGTGTTGAAACAATTCAGGAACACCTGCTGCCAGATGTACACACTGTAGCTGATCACCCCGAGATGAACAACCCAGCGATGATTCAAGAATCCCGTGATCCGCCCACCCGGTGATCTCAGCGCCCACGAAAGCACCGCCACAATAGCAACCCCACCCGCCAGCGGCATCACCACAAGCGTGTAGGCACCCCGGAGCAGCGAAAGCCACGGCTGAATCACCGCAAGAAACACAAAGGCACACGCCGCAACCCGCCCCGAAGCAAGCCAGCCAACCATGGAATTCAAGACCGGAACCTCTCTCGCCAGCGCAGTAATGCACCCGAGAAGTATCAAATCACCGCCCGGAGGAATGAACGCCTGCGCATTCCCCCGGTAATCCGGCCACAAAAAATACAGAGCCACCCGTACAATCGGAATCAACACCACCCAACTCGTCGCAAAGACGCACGCCCGCCTAGGCCCTAATCCCCTCAAAATCAACGGCCACGCGAGATAAAAATGCTGCTCGATGCAAAGGCTCCAAACATGTCCGAAGTACGCGGCCCCCTCCTCCGTCCCCCGGAACCATGGAAGAAATGCCTGCTGGTTCCAAAGAAACCCCGCCGCAGTCGCAATTTCATTCCAACTCACAGAAATCCACCCCCCCCCCGCCAGAAGCAGCATCACCACGAG